>Ga0222718_10001661_pt1 | contig 20795 bp, 25 predicted proteins | sample C33_27DmetaG_FD_165045 | JGI IMG/M metagenome (GOLD analysis project Ga0222718, IMG submission 165045) | Estuarine water microbial communities from San Francisco Bay, California, United States - C33_27D | ecosystem: Environmental > Aquatic > Marine > Unclassified | place: USA: California... | reverse complement strand
GCATTTAATATAAGAATATTTTTAGGTAAAAGTTTTTTATCTACATTATCTGCGAATAACATTACAAATCCTTATCATTACAAATTCTCTAATGGATGGTGGGATAATAATTCAAGTCCATTTTCACCAACATGAAATTGTTGTTCTAATTTAACACCTTCTTTACCACCTACTTCACCTACATATGCCTCAACTGAAATAGTCATATCTTTTTCAAATTGTCCACTTTGTTCGCCGCCGTCTGTATTCCATTTAATAAATGGCCATTCATCACAAAGACCAGTTCCATGAACTATGGCAGGATAACGATTACCATAATAAGGTTCTGGAAGTTTATAACATTTAGATAAAAACTCTTTAAATGATAAACCAGGTTTAATCAATTCTGAATTGTGATTTATTTGTTCAACAGCAATTGAATATAATTTTTTCTGATAATCACTAAACTTATTTCCTTCAACGAAAGCTCTGGAAAAATCAGCCAAGTATCCATAAGACGCAACTGTATCTGTATCAAAAGTTACTAATTCTCCACTTTCAATAACTTTGTGACTACATTGTTGCATCCAAGGATTTGTTCTATGACCTGAAGCTAATAATCTGCCTTCTATCCATTCACCACCATATTCAATATTTGTTTTATGTAAGATTGACCATAACTGATTTTCTGTCATGCCAGCTCTTAATTCTTCTCTCATTCTTGTAACACCAATTTCTACAACTTTCACAGCTTCTTTAATACATTTTAGTTCCTCTGGTGATTTAATAACTCTTGCCTGTTCAAGTACTGATTTAGCGTCAACTACTTCAATACCTTCTTTATTCAATGCTGTAACAGCAGGTCCATTAATTACATCAATTGCGATTTTTTTATTTTTAAAATATTTTGATAAATCCTTTATATCATTAACCCATTTTTTTAATTCTTTTTCTGCCTGATCTCCATGACTAAAATAATCCCATGTGATTGCAGGTCTTATTTCGTCAATTAGATTTAAATGTTTAGCGTGATATTCGCAACCAAAATACTCATAAAGAATTGTTGGTCCATTGACTGGTACAAAACAATATCTTGTTAAATTGTGTAAATTGTAAACACTCATATTAGTAGTGTCTAACGCATATCTAACATTAACTGGATCAAACAATATACAGGCTTCTATATTTTGTTTTTCTAGCTCTTTTTTTACTCTATCTAATCTGTATGTTCTCAACTTGGAAAAGTCTATATTTTGGTCTAAAATCATATAGTTATTTAGTCAATAAATAGTGCCGTCTATTTGACAGATATAATAAAATGTGTTATAATATAGTATGAAAAATGTAAATATAGTATGTACAAGTAAGCCTGGTGATGGCCTTCTACATTATAGTTATGAACATTGTTGTTTTCTGAATGATTTAGGTGTAAAAGCAAAACTGATAATCATAAGAGACCATAGATTTTCTGAACAATCTTATATCAATGCTCTAAATGAATGTTATGTCAAATATGAAAATGTAATATTTGATTTTTACACACCTACGTCAAATGATATGACATTGATTATGGGTAGAAGTCAAATAACTTTAGCATACTTAAATAAACATACTTACAATAATGATCAACTTCTAACTTTACATTTATTGTTTAGTGGTAATCTTATATCTGTATATTCTGAAAATCATGTTAGAGAATATCCTATTGCGTTACAATATTTCAAACCTAAAAAAGTTTATGACTTATGCGACCATGATGTATATGTTAATGGTGTAGGAGAACAATTTGAAAAGATAATAAACTTTAGTATATACAAACCTATAAAAGAAGATATACAATTTAAGTATTTGTTTTTAGGAACAAATGAGATATACTATAAAGAAATAGAAAAACACGTACACAATTATCCTGATCATGGTATCATAACATACAACGACAAATTTATAAACCCTAAACTAAACAATCTAATGGTGCCAATCACAAATATATTAGGTAAGTTTGAAACATATGTCTATACAAAACCTAACTTTGATCCTGCACCTAGACTATTCATGGAGTTTAGATGGCTCAAAAAAGAGGTCATTTATTTAAGGGATAAATATAAACATGATGGCGGCAAAGTATATTGGAATAGACCTGTGATCTGCCTAACACAAAGTAAAGATAAAGTAAAAAATTTATTAAAACTAATATGAGCAAAGAAACACAAAAAGAGTTAGAGATAACAAAAGATATACAATTTTTTATGAATAGGAGATCATTAAATATTGATATAGGTTTTAGGTGTCCACTTGAATGTCCTAGATGTCAAAGACAAAGACAATGGCGTAACAATGGTCTTAAAGTGCCAGGGCGTGATCTTACTTTAAAAGAAATAGATAAAATATCAGACTATTATAATGGTTTTATTTTTTGTGGTCAATTATCTGATCCTGTACATCATCCTAAGTTTCCTGAAATATTAGAAATGTTGTATAAGAAAAAGACTATAGTTGAAATACATAATGCAGCTTCACAAAAATCTAAAGAATATTTTATAAAATGTTTTAAAGCAAATCCACATGCTCAATGGATATTTGGTATAGATGGTTTACCAGAAGAAAGTTGTCTATATAGAATAAACCAAGATGGAGAAAAACTTTTTAATATAATGATTGAATCTAAAAAACATTTAGAGGTAACACCAGTTTGGCAATATATTATATTTAACTATAATGAAGATCATATAGAAGAAGCTAAACAAATGGCAAAAGAAAATGGTGTAGGATTTATGTTAGTACAATCATCACGTTGGAATGATAATGATGACCCATTAAGACCAAAGAATAAAGAGGTATCACTTAATGCCATCTGATAAAATAATATTAGAACCTAGATGTATGCCAGCACATGGTTCAATAGAAAAACGTATGCAAGCTGCAATGACTAATAGAGGTGAATTAATACCTTGTTGTTGGATGGATCAATCTAGTGCGTTAGAACATCCTGTTATGAAAGAGATGTTAAAAGTTAGTAAAATAAGTGAGCATAATAGTATTGAAGATATATTATTAACAAAAGAATGGCAAGAGTTTGCAAGAAATTTAGCAGAGCGTAATTTAGATAAAGTCGTACCTACTTGTATTACTCATTGTAAAAAAAGAACAGGTAGAGATAGACAAAAAATAGAAGAAATAATAACATGAAGAAGATATTATTAGTTGGTGGTTGTAGTTATTCAAACGAAAGATTTAGTTCAGTACATCATCCTGATTTAGATGTTAGTTGGCCTAAATGGCCACAATTACTTGCTGATAGGTTAGATATGGAACTTATAAATTTAAGTGAGTCAGGTGCAGGACAAGAATACATCTATAGTAATATAATTGATAAATTACAAACTATTGATCACTCTAAAATAGGTTTAGTTATTGCAGCTTGGAGTACAGCGCCTAGACGTGACTATCAGATAGAAAGTTTATATTTAAAAAATAAGAAATGGACATATAAGAATGATATGGTTCAAAAGATTAAATGGACAAATGATATGTATGATTCAAAGGGTTGTATGAATTACTGGATAGACAGATCATTAAGATATTATTATAGTTTTCAGATGGTTTGTGAAAATTTAAAGTTACCTTACAAACAACTTCAAATGATAGACTTGTTTAAAGGTTATCTATGGCAACAACTGATTGCTAAAAGAACAAAAGAGTTTCCTGATGATTATATTAAACAAATACCTTTTTTAAACAAGGCTGCTGATCTTACGAAAGAAGAACAAGATTGGAAAGAAAAACAAGAAAAGATATACTTGGCACAAATACACAATAGTCCATACTACGAAATTATTAATAATAACTTTATAGGTTGGCCTACAGATCCAAGATTAAATGGTTATAGTTTATCTGATAAAGTATTAGATAATGCTACTGACAGAATATCAAAAATTGATTTACATCCTAACAAATTAGGACAACAAAAACTAGCGAGGTTTATATATGACAGGCTGGGATAGAGATTTTAGAGAAAACAAAGTTGATTATCTACAACTTTTTGAAAAGTCAATGCAAAAAGAACAGGAAGCAAACGTTGAGTTTTTAGAAGACAAACTTAAATTACATACAGGCAGAAAATATGTTGTTGCATGTAGTAACGGCACAGACGCATTACATTTTGCTCTAAGAAGTTTAGGCATAAGAAAAGGTGACGAGGTATTAGTACCACAATTCTCATGGATATCCTCAGCGTCTTGTGTATCTATGGTCGGTGCAACACCTGTATTTTGTGAGATTGATATATTGTCTTATCATATGTCGTTAGATAGTATTAAACGTATGTATTCAGACAAAGTAAAAGCAATTGTTTATCCACATCTATTTGGTAACATGTCAGATACAAAAGAGATATTAGAATTTTGTAAAGAAAAGAATATCGCATTTATTGAAGACGCAGCTCAATCACTAGGTGCAAGTCTAAATGGTGTCAAGGCAGGATCATTAGGTGACATATCAACATTAAGTTTCAATGCAAACAAAGTTGTTGCTGGGATTGCAGGTGGTGGGGCTATCTGTACAGATGACAAAGAAAAAGCAGAGATGTTTAAGAAGTTAAGAAAACATGGTGAGCATGAGATATTAGGTTACAACTCTAAAATGTTATTAATGAATGCCGAGTTTATTAATTTTAGATTAAGTAAGATGAAAGAATGGCAAAATAGAAGACAAGAAATTGCTAAAATGTATGATGAGCAATTACAAGAATATGTTACAATACAACCTACAACAAATGGTTTAGACCATAACTATCACAAGTATGTTATCAGATTACAAAATAAAGAAGTTAGAGATAATCTTAAAAAAGTATTAGACGCAAAAGTACATTATGAGTTACCATTATCTGAAAACAAAATGTATAGAGAAATAGAACATAGAGCAGATGATATGTTTATAAGCAAAATAGTTTGTGATACTATATTGTCTTTACCTATACACCCATGGATGACTAAACAAGAAGTTAATAAGATTATTCAAACAATCATACTTACGTTAGAATACAAAAAAGATCAATTTGTAGATGATATGAAAAAGATATTAGGTGATGATCTATTTGATAAAAGTTTACTAAAAGAAACAACAGAACCTATCTACGAATATATTGTAGAGAAGATATATCAAACACCAGGTTACATAGAAGAAGAACCATTTAAAAACAAAAGAAAGTTAAAGATAGCCTTTAATAAATTTTATGACCAACAGATATAAAGATATAAAAAATATCAAAATGAAACCTATGTGTTTTGAAAACTTTCCTTTTGCTATGACAAACAAAGGTGAGTTATTACCTTGTTGTTATTGTGATTGGCCGAAGAGTATGAAGGATCCTAAGTTTCAATCATTACTTAAAGTTAGCAAGGTATCAGACTATGACAAGATAGATGACATATTTGAAACTAAAGAATGGAAAGAATTTTACGATCTTTTAACAAAAGATATACCACCATGTTTAGCATGTTTAGAAACTTGTGGTACTAAAACTGATGGAACACCTATTAAGGCAACAAGAGAAGATACTCATTATGACAAAGAGGGAAATATAGTAGATTATGAAGGATCTACTCATTCACAAAGATACACAAAAGAGAAAAAATGAACTATAAAAAATTTATCAAAAGAGATGCAATAAATTTAGATACTACTCATAGATGTTCCTTATTATGTCCTAATTGTGCAAGACAATGGGATTATGTAAACGAAGGTAAGAAAGTACCAGGTGTAGATGTGCCTATAGATAGTTTTAATAAGTTAATAAAATATTTTAATCATATAAACTTTGAAGGACAATATTCAGATCCTGTGCACCATCCTAAATTTTTAGAAATATTAAAGATGTGTTATGATAAAGAAATAAGTGTGGCTGTTCAACATGCTAGTGCAGCTAAATCTGAAAAGTGGTATATAGAAGCATTTAAAACAAATCCAAGAGCGTTGTGGCGATTTTCTATAGATGGTCTTCCTAAAGATAGCCATAAGTATCGTATCAACCAAGATGGTGAAAAGTTATTTAGAGTTATGAAAGAAGCCACTAAAATACTATATAAAAAACCTATGTGGCAATACATTGTATTTAACTATAATGAAAACGATATAGATACATGTAAGCAAATGGCTAGAGATATAGGTGTTGATTTTTATGTTATGAAATCTGGTAGATGGCAAAATGATGAAAATGATCCTTTATTGCCTAGTAAAAAATGGAGAGCAGGAAATTGAAAACGTTACAAGAAATACAAGAAAATTATTTAGCCATAGACTTCTTTATGTCAATGTCATGTAATAAAGATTGTCATTATTGTACAAGTTATACTTTAGAGATGAGAAACTTGACAGTTAATATGGATTTCCTAAAACAAACATTACACTATTTAAGAAATTATAAGATACGTGTTTGTCTTTTAGGTGGTGAGCCAGGCCTTATTAAGAATTTAGATGATGTTATTGCTGAAGTTAAAAAGAATCCCAATCATGTGTGTTCAGTACTATCAAACTCTTTTGTACGTAAAAGATATCCACATATACTAAAAGATCCCGATATACTTTATGTTGAACATAACATATTAGATTTTTACGAAGATGGTATTAAAAAACTTGGTAGTTTAGATTTACTACCACCTTATGGTTATATAAAAGAAAATGATTATAACAATTACAATCTATGTGTAAAAACACCTAACTTTTTTAAATATAAACATCTGTTTCCTGAAGAAATGAAACAGTTAGATCACAAGAATACAATGTGGAAATCATTTAATGGTAGAACACCTAACAAAGATGATGTATTAGAAGTACATACTCAAGCAGATGAAATAGATCGTAAGATGTGTGCAGCTTTTCCTATGGTACCTGTTATCAATTTTGAAACAAGAAAGATCGTACATTGTAGTAAGAAATTTGCTAATAATATTATTCACTCAAAAACATTTGACATAACACAGGAGAATGTAGATAAGATGATGAATTTTCAATTGTTTAAATATGAAAACTATTGTAAAACATGTATGGAATGGGTAGAACCTAAAGGTCACTTTCCTATGAGAAAATATGCGAGGTTATTAAATGGCTAAAATATTTGCAGTAGCACTAAATTTACACGACCACAATACATATGATGGTGTCTTTCATAATCAAAGAGAAAGATTTACTAGATTTAAACATAATCTACCTTATCATGCTGAGGCATATGATCATCAATCAGACATATTAAATCCTGGCGACTATAGATTGAATGATGAATTTACTGAAAAGTATTTTAAAAAACCTGACAATGGTATTTTAGCATTTACATATACCTATGGTGGTATAAGAAAAGCAAAAGAAGAATTACTTAATACAACATTAAAAGGGCATGATGAAATATTTAATTATGATCCTAAAACGTTATGGGATTATTATTATAAAGACGGAATATATTATATAGACCATCATCAATCACACGCCACATATGCTTTTATAAACTCTAATTTTGAACAATCAGATATACTAGCAATTGATGGTATAGGATCAAAATTTAGATGTGTATTCTTTGACAAAGACCTAAAGTTAATAGACTTGTCAGATAAACTACCTATTGGTTGGTTATGGAATCATATGTCTAACTTAACAGGTTTTGGCACATTAGGTGCTAGTAAGTTAATGGGTAAAGTTGGGTATGGTAAGTATAGTGAATACTATTACAATATATTTGAAACTATATTATCAGGACCTATAACTGAAAAGAAACAAGCACATTTTAAACAGATTAAGTTAGATAACATAGATGATTTAGCACATACACTACAAAAATTTACAATAGATAAAATAAAAGAATATGTCTATCCATTAAAAACTTGTGATAACTTATGTATTGCAGGTGGCGTTGCTTACAATGGATATATGAATGAAGAATTTACAAAACATTATGAAAATGTATTTGTACCACCTGCTGTAGGTGATGAAGGACAAGCAATAGGTGTTTATCAACATGCTGATTATATGATAAATTATAATGTACACAAATCAGAAACATTTGCTGGTATAGAATACGAACATAATGTAGGCGAAGACGCTGACTATAAAAAGATTGCACAGGCAATTGCTGATGGTAAGATAGTCGGGTGGTTTCAAGGCAAATCAGAAAGTGGTAATCGTGCATTAGGTAATAGATCAATACTTGCAGACCCACGTAATCCCAATATTAAAGATATTATCAATCATACTATAAAAATGAGAGAAGACTTTAGACCCTTTGCACCTGCTGTATTAGAAGAACATTACAAAGAATATTTTGATACGAGATTGCCTAGTCCTTATATGAGTAGAATATGTAAAGTTAAGAAAGATACAGTACCAGGTATTACACACGTTGATAATACAGCAAGAATACAAACTGTTAATAAAAAATTTAATGAAAAGTTTTACAATATTATTAATGAGTTTTATAAGATAACAGGCATACCAATGTTATTAAATACTAGTTTTAATTGTAGAGAGCCTATAGTAGAGAGTCCTAAAGAAGCAATAAATACCTTTAAGAGAACACAATTGGACATGTTAGTAATTAACGGAAAGGTAATATGCAAATGAACACGTTTGATTTATTAGAAACAAAACGAAAACAAGTATTCAATTATAGTGATAAAATACCAGATAAAGGAATAATAGAAGACGCATTATATAAAGCATGGAAAACAACTCCTTCAAAAAACAATGCAATGGCATATGAGGTTGTTGTTTGGGGTCCTGATAAAAAATCTGAAAAACAAGCATTATATAATCTAACTCAAAAATCTTGCATTGAAACTGAAAAAACAGGATTAAAAGAAGGATTAGCTGTATCAGTATCTACAGGTAACAAATATTTTGAACATATAAGAACTAATCCTTATATGTTTACATTTCATCAAAGACTTGCTACACCTAACGAATACCATAAAGAAAGTATTGAAAAGAAAGGTATGTTTTTTGATCAAGCACACAAAAGCCATATGAGCAAAATAATTGATAGTGTTGCTGTAGAAGTAGGACTATTTGCTCAAATCTTAACAAACAATTTATTAGAAGTAGGACTTGATGTATCGTATAATTCTTGTTTTACAAGAGAAATTAAATATTGGCACAATTGGGGATTAACTAATATTACAACTAGACCTATATTGATGTTAAGTTGTGGCTATGGTGAAATATATAGAAGAAATCACAATGGTAGTGCAGCTCATAAAACAGATGTAAAACCTGAACACCAGGATGTGATTACATGGGTATAAAAAATGAAACATTTTGATTTATTAGAACAAAAAAGAAAACACGTAAAATTTTATAAAGAAGATATACCGCCTAAAGATAAAGTAGAAAGAGCATTATACAAGGCGTGGAAAACATCACCGTCTAAAAACAATGCAATGGCGTATCAGGCACTTGTATGGGGACCTGATAAGGTGAAAGAGAAAGAGGCAATACATGGTTTAGTAGTGAAGTGTCATGCTGATGTAGAAGATCAAGCAGTTAAAGATGGTCAAGCGATACAAACTCAAGGCGCAAAAGTAGGTGTATATGAAAACCCATATTATAGACACGTAAAAGAAAACCCATATTTAATTACGGTACACAGCAGAATTGCTCAACCAAATGTATATTATCAGAAACAAGTTGAAACAGGTCACTTCTTTGATCAAGCACATGAAAGTCATATAGAAAAGATAATTGATAGTGTTGCAGTAGAAGTAGGTATATTCATTGCAAACTTGACAAACTATTTGTTAGAAGAAGGACTTGATATATCTTATAACTCTTGTTTCAATAGAAGGCCACATAACTGGCATAAAGCAGGCCTAAATATGGTTGACACTAGACCCATTGTTATGATGAGTTGTGGATATGCTAAGAGATATAGACAAGAAGACATGGAAGATTGGAAAATAAAACATGAAGATATTAAACCTGAAATGAAGGAGATAATAAAATGGATATAGAAAAATTAAACAAAATACTAGATAAAGTATTTACACCAGATATTGACAAAATAATATCCGAACAAGATATAATAGGAATGAGGTTGAGTGGCGGTATAGACTCAGCGTTCTTGTGTTTTCTTACAATGAGTAAATATCCTAATAAGAAAATATTACCTATTACATTATTTAACCAATTAAGACCTGCAGCTATGGATGTTGTAGATAATGTTCTTAACGCATTAAGTATCTTAAAACCAGAAAATGAAAATCTTTTACATTCTGATATTGCGTTTTTTACAACTGAAGGATTTAAGAAAAATCAAAAGATGATAGATAGTTGGGAAAAAACTAATCAAAAATATAACCCGAAAGATATTTTTCAAAGAGAGCATTTTTGGGGATTGTGGGAAAAGTATCATAAACTAGGTGTAAACTTAAACATATATCTTTCAGGTGAAACTTTAAACCCACCTGTAGAAGAACAACCTGAAATCATCACACACGAATTTAGAAAGTTTCCACATGACAGAAATACTAAAAAAGATAAACTATTCTCTAAAACTAGAGATAAGTATTTTGGTCATCACAAATATGAGTTTAGACCTTTTCGTAACTGGAATAAAAAAGAAGTTGCAGATATGATAAGAGAGTTGGGACTTGATAAAACTTTATTTCCTGTTACTGAATCATGTGAAACTGAAATACATATGTATCCTGTTTATGCTAAAGAACATAATAGAACATATAGAAACCCAGGTAAAGAGCCATGTAAAATATGTTGGCCTTGTAGAGAAAAATATTGGGCATATGGTGTCTATGATTTCAATTCACCAGAAACAATGGAAAGATATAAAATATCTACAGCTCATAAAATATAATGAACATTGATTTACAACTGTTTAAGAATATAATGGCAGAAGCCAGACACAATAATGATCTTTTAGATTCATTTAGTCCTAATCAATTTAAAACTAAAGAAAAATTAATATCTCATATTAGAGATTTAAACGTTGTAAATGATAAATCTGAAATTACGATACTAGGTGGTTGGTATGGCAGTATATTGATACCTGCTTTAAAAGAAGCAAAAAGAATATCGTTAATTGATTTAGATAAAACTGTTGTTAGTATGGCAAAAAGTAGAATATTTAATCATTATGAAAATGTAGATTTTATAACAAGTGATGTGTTCAACGAAAATAGATACGGACGAATACGATATGCTAATCTCATAATTAATACTTCTTGTGAGCATATGAAACCTATGAAAGAACTAAAAGCACTACATGACTCTAATGCTTACTTTGCCTTTACATCAAATAATATGTTTGATATAAAAGGTCATGTTAATTGTGTAAATGATAATGAAGAATTTAAAAATCAATTGCCTGAAAACGCTAAAGTATTAGTTGAAGATAGTATTACAGATGATAGAGGAACTAGATTTATGATAGTTGGTAAATTTTATGAAAAGAATAATATATAGTTTTTACATTGATATACCAAAAGAAGAATTGGATATATTTGATAAGAATATATTAATAGCAAATAAATCTGTACCTATTAATTATGTTACAAAGGATGCCTTTAAACAAAATTATACAAAATTAGTAGCTTGTAAAAAATGGTACGCAAAACAATTGGGCGTAGATTTTAAAATGTTTGAGTATGATGTAGATTTTATCTTATACAAAGAAAATATGCAAAGAAAGTATCCATATATTACAGCATACAATGTAGTAAATTTTTATAAGATACATTTGTTTTATAAACTTGCTGAACAATATGATGAAATACTTTATTTAGATTTTGATGTAGTACCTATGCACGGTGATAATTTCTTTGAGGCATGGGACTTATCAAAAGGTATTGCGATACAACACAATACACATAAAGTTATTCCTATGGAAGACGTAACTGAAAGATCACAAACTATTCGTAGTCCAACAGCAAAATATTATAACACTCAAGCAATGTTATTAGATAGAGAATTAAATCCTAAACATCATGTAGTCAATACAGGTATTGTTGGTGCAAGTAAAGAGTACATACAAAAATTAAAATACTTTGATAACTTTGATTCTGATATGGCAGAAATGAGCAGACTAACTAAAGGCCATGATATGTATCCTAAAAAGATTACAGACTTTTTTGGTTGGGATAATGAAACATTGTTTGCAGTTAAGATAGCAGAAAATGATATACCAATACAATGGTTAAATCAGAAATGGCATTACTTCTTTTCTGATCAAGGTTTTGTACCTAAATCAGTTGTACTATGTCATGCTATCAATAAAAAATTTGAAGTTGTTTGGAGAGCATACAATAATGCTTAAAATTTGTACTGTATATTTTGAAGGTTTATATAAACCTGAACATGTATCAAAATTGTATAGATCACTAAAAGAAAATAGTACTGTGCCTTTTGAGTTTATTTGTTTAAGTGATACAGATGTTGAGGCAGATGTAGTATTACCTTATAATCATCATAGTAATATTAAGAAACACTGGCATAAATTAAAATACTTTAGTCCTCAATTTGCATATCAAAATCCTGGCGATGATATTATAATAATGGATATTGATCAACAGATTGTAGGTAACGTTGATGAGATACTAAACTATCCTGTAAAAGAAGGTGAATTACTTACATATGATAGTTGGTGGAATGTTAAAACAAATAAATTTGCTGATAGAGTTATAATACCTATCAATGGTGGTTTTTATAAGTTTAAGTCAGGTAGTTTTAAATATGTATGGGACGACTTCTCATTAAATCCTGAATACTGGCAATTACATTACTATAACAAAGGTGATGTTCATTACAAATATTATGGCGAACAAAACTATGTCTTTTGGAAACTTGATGAACACAAAGCAAATATTAAGTATCTACCTGGTGAGTGGATCGTTAAATACACAAATGAAGACAGACAAAACATAGAACTAAATAAAATGTATAGTAAGAAGTTTAATACAGATTATATGATACTAGGTGACCCACACGAAAAAATAAAAATTATTCATTATTTAGGACCACGAAATGCAAAATAAATTAGATAAGAGATTACATAAAAAAAGAATGACTGCTGTATCTAACAGTAAGCCAGGTGATGTTGATACTTCAGGTTGGTTTGAAACATTATCAAAAGATGGTGAAGAACGAAAAAAAGACCTTAACTCTATTATGAATAGAGCAAAAGATAAGAGAAGTTGGTTCTGTCATTTTCCTTTTAGTGAGATGTTTATAGAATTGGATGGTAGATTTAAAGCGTGTTGTCTTGCAGCTGGAAGTAAAGATCATAATATAAACAATACATCTATAAAATCATGGATGGAAGATAGTAAATATATGAATGATTTAAGAAAAGAAATGTTAGATCCTGCAAAACATGGTACTAAAGCAATTAATGAACATTGTATAAGATGTATTAGTGATGAAAAGAGATATGGTAAATCTCGTAGAACACACCATATGTGGAAAGAGTCAAGTACTAAAGAACGTTGGGATGCTATAGAAAGAAACGTTAGAATGTACGAGAAGACAGGTGTATGGACTTTTGACGAAAGAATAATGCAAATACAATTAAAGTCTTTTGGTGTAGAATGTAATTTAGATTGTCATATGTGTAACCATGACAGCTCATCTATGCGTATTGATATGATGAGAAAACATGATGTTTATAGTGAAAAGATGTTTGGTTCAATGGAAAAAACAAATCATAAAATTAAACTTGTTGAAGATAATTTAAATAAAATAGACAAAAAAGATGTTATTGAACAAATAAAAGAACTTGCTCCATATCTTAATAGTATAAAAATTATAGGTGGTGAGCCATTGATAATGAAAAAGTATTTTGAGTTTTTAGAAGAAATAGTAAAAACAGGACACGCACCTCACATAAAAATTAAATTTCAAACTAATCTTACAAAATTAGGCGAAGGCAAACATAAATTTATTGACTTTGTACCTAAATTTAAAGAAACTTCATTTACTGCTTCTATTGATGGTATTAATCAGAATGCTGAGTATTTAAGAAGAAGATCAAACTGGAAAGAAATAGAAGAAAATATAGCATTATTAAATTCAGACAAATACAAAGGTAAGGCACACGTTGATGTTAATTCTGTAATTACATGTTTTAGTGTTTTACGATTTGATGAAGTAATTAAATATTGTAGAGATAATCCTGGGATTAGAGGTGCAGGTTGGTTGATGATTGAAAGACCTAAATCATTAAGAGTACATAATCTACCTAGAAAACTAAAAGATCAACTTATACCAAAATATGAAGGCTGGCCTGATATTCAAGCTGCATTACGAATGGATGAAGAACCAGACAATGATTTTCAGGACACGTTAAACTATATGTTACAACAGGACAAAGCATATGTAGGAACAAAATGGGAATCACATTTATTTGAAGTATTTCCAGAACTAAAGGAATATTACAATGGTTGATATAGAGCAAGAAAAAGAATATATAAAAAAAATTCAAAAGTGTCAAAGAAATTGGGACTATTCAAAGACTATACCTAAAGAGCATGTTGATCATCTTTTGTGGGTAGCTCAAAATGCACCATCAAAACAACATGAAGCATATTATGATATTCATTATTCAACTGATAGAAAAGTTATAGAAGAACTTTATAAGTGGTCGTGGGGATTTACTCATTCAGGTAAACCACCTGCAACGTGGCGTAATCCACAAATGAACGCTAATATGTTTATGTTATTTGTTATGAAACATCCACCAACAAGTAGAAATTATTTAAATGAGGGTTCTGTTACTCCAACAGATCATCCAGCTAGATGGGAAAATGGATTAGTTGCAGTAGGTACTGCGTTAGGATTAGTTATGAGATCAGCAGCTGAATTAGGTTATGCAACTGGTTGTAATAAGAATAATAGTCAAGGACCTGATTGTGATTTTAATTGGGAACGTAGAATGGGTATATATGAAGATATATACATACATAAAAAGAAAAAGATGTTGTACGGAATAGGTATAGGTTATCCGCAAGAAGGAAGACCTAGAAATGAATCAGATGATAAAGAATTAATAATAGGTGCAGCTAATGGTCACAATCTTTCCTCAAAGAACAGAGGTGAAGAACGAGATATAAGAGGTTGGAAATATAGACAATGTTCAGTTGTTGATGTAACTAAATCAGATAAGGCAACTGACCCTTATGGTAATGTACATGAATTACCAGACAAAGCTGTTTTCTATACCATGTCAAATATTCCACGTGAAATTAATATATACGAAATTAAATGAGAATAATATGTTGTAGATTTGGTAATAAGTTTAGTCAATGGCACGTTGACAACTTAAAACATATGATAGATGAATACTCTGGTCTAAAGTATGATAGTTTTGAAGTTATAGAAGATGATCTATATGGCAATTGGTTTAATAAGCTTCAAATGTACGATAGATTTAGAGATGATGAAAATCTATACTTTGATTTAGATTTAGTTATCTATGATAAGTTACCTGATCTTATAAGAAAAGATTTTACACTATTAGATGATACATGGTGGAGAGAACCAGCTCATACACCCTTAAACTCATCTATTGTATCTTGGACAGGTGATGTATCTTACATATGGGATAAATTTAAAGAAAATGATGAATTTTTTATTAGTACATATACTAGAGGTAGTGATGAATGGTATTATAAAAATATTAAATATGAAACATACGATAAAGTATGTCCATCAATTAAAGATTATATCTATCAACAACCACCTCAATTTAGTGTTTGTACATTAGGTCAAATGCACCATCTACAAGAAAAAGGCTGGACTGGTTGGTATTCTGAATACTTTTTACAAAGCTAAGTTTAAATCGTTCAAATTTCTACAAATTTCAATATCAAAACACTTGTTATCGTAAATTTTTTTATAAAGTGTAGCAAATCCTATCTGGTTTCTTTCAAAATCATTTCTACCGTTATTCTCATACTCGGCACACATAGGTAAATATATTTTAGTTTTATAACCTGCCTTTGACCAATGATAAGCACCTATATCTTTAGTTTTAAACACACAACCTGAAGTATTAGTACCTGTTACAATTATTTGTGTATTTAAATGACTAATATAATTGCCATCATGTGGTCCTAGTTTTGATTTTACATAATCTATAGTGTAATTATCATCTTCGAACTTATCTAAAGGTTTCGTCCAAGTAGGATCATCTTCAAGTGTAAAAAATTTAAACCCTTTTGATATTGCCATATTTTTAAGCTCTCTTAACTTTTTATCATTCTGATCTATTACTGTTGAAAAAAATAAACATCTATTTCTATCAGTACCTGATGATATAATTTCATTAAGATAAGCGTATCTCATGCTATCGCTATAGCTATCTGTGGTTAAAGCAGGATGACCATAGAAGTCAATCAGTAAAATTATAGTTTTCACTAATCTCCTGCGTTTACTCTACTAACCTCTGCAATTTCAATAGCCGCTTTTAAAACGTCTAGTTTAGTTTTTGCCTGTCTTATCTTTTTCTTAGCCTCATTGTTAGATGACTCACTAATATTTTTAGTTTCAAAACATGCTAATTTTAATGCAAAGATTTGATCAACATTATCATTATCTTCAAATAATGCTGTTAAGATTTTAGGGTAAAATTTAGTATCAAGTTTTTTGTTTTCAAACTCAAATATAAGACCTTCTTTTTCAGCAATTCTTAATACAGATTTTTCAAACTGTTCTTGTTCAAGTTTGTTTCTTTGATAAGTTGCCTCATGCAATTGATCAATATTTATTTTAGTTTGAAGTGCTACCCATTGATGATGGCCTTCTTCGTAAGGTATGATTGTAGAAAATAGTTTTTTCTTATCTTCAGTAGTTGTTAATACTTCAATGTTTTTTCTATCTTGGTCAATGAAGTACGCACTAACAAAATTATCTTTTAGATATTCTTCAGTTATCATTTCTGTTCTCCTTTATGTATTCATATAAATTAACTTGTGGTGTCCATCCTATATTATTTAGTAGGGTATTATCAGCAAGGTTATCTAGTCTTTCGGTGTGTTCTCCCACAACCCTTTCACAATCTATACCAAAGTGTTCTATTAACTCTATAAGATTGTTTGTAGTACCAGAACCTATATCTGTAATACCCTTAACGTTTGACTTAATCAAACTATCTATCGCTCTCACTAAATCGTCAACGTGTATAAAATCTCTACTATGATTTGTGTTAATATAAGGAACATCATTTCTTAATATCCTTGGTATTAACATACTCTCTCTAGCATTGGGACCATATACAGTTGTAAATCTCATACCTACACTATTAGGTGGTGCAATCTGTTCAAGGCTATACTTGCTCATGGCATATGGATTTTTCCATGGCTCATGTGCTGTTGATGAACTTGCGTATAAGATTCTTGTGTCTTTGAAATATTGAAATAGTCTTTGACCTGCAATTACATTTTGTTCCCAATATTCTGTCGGTCTACCTAAACTATCTCTAACGCCAGATAAACCAGCAAGATGTATAACTAAATCTACAGAATATTTTAAGTCGCAGGAAAGTAAATCATTACCAGACTCTTTGTCTATGCAAATTACTTTGTGACCTTGTTCGTTTAAGAATTTATTTAAGTGTTGACCTATGAAGCCTTCACTACCTGTTAATAATATATCCATAATATAATTTATAATAGAAATAACTATCTATTATGATTTGTTTATTCGTAAGTAGTATGTAGCTGCAGTTACAGCTGATCCATTTGGAAATTCCTGTGCTCTATAGTCATCATTATTTACAAAACGTGTTTGATAATTACCAGAACCATTTAAAATAGTATCTGCCATACCAGAACCTCTAGTATTACCAGAACCAGAAGTACCAATGTTGTAACTTAAAGAATAACCATCACTAGATGATACTGCCGTGTACTTCATCCACTCTGATAACAAAGTATCAAAAGCAGCCGTTGTAAATTCTTTAATATTATTAGAACCATCTAAAAAATATGGTTCAGTATATGTAATTTGAGAACCAGTAATTTTGTGTAGATAATAGTTTGTAATAGTTGTAGGTTGGTCTAGTGCTTCAGGAATTTCACCTGCTACATAAGCACCTGTATTTGCTCTTGTATCTGTAAATATTGCTGTTGCTGATACTAATGATGATCCACCAACAGATGTAGTTGTTGAAACGTGATACGTTCCACCTTGTTGCGTTCCTGTTGAACCAGAAGCCAATAGATCAATCGCTGGGTGTAAAAATGTATCTTTTACATCCGTTAAACTCATTGCTTGAATTTGTCCTGACGCATTATAATATACAGGCCAAGTTTTACCAGTATCAGATGTTGGCGATCCTGCTGTTCTAGCTTCAGAAACTTTATCGTAAGTTACTGTAACCGTACTTGGTTCTGCTGTAGTTCCTTCACCTGGAAACGCTGTTGTACTTGTTGATTGAGCACCTGCTTGTTTTCTTGTATCAGTAATTGCAGCAAGTGAACCACCTGAACTGACAACAGATAATGCGACACTAGGTGCTAGTGAATATTGATAGACTGCCTGATCTACGATCTGTGCGACCATAGTGGTATCCATCTCTCGTAGATTACCTGAATCTACATATAGGGGTTTTACTACTGCCATAATTTCTCCATCTTCTTTTTATCTGGTAACTCACTTATAGTAAGTACCTGTTGTATTTATATTTATATTTATATTACTTATGCGCCTGCTCCATACATAGTTTTAACTACTGTTCCACTAGAGTTTAAAATCTGTAAGGTTACAACACTTTTTAGTTGATCTTGCCCGATAGCGTCATCAGCCATATTTGCCTCTGCAATTGTGTCTAATCCTATCATTGTACCTGTCACTACTGCTGAACCACCAGTAGTTACTAGTGTTCCTGTTTCGTTAGGTATCGTTATTAATCCATCTGCTGATGGCTCTACTACCGTAAATATAGTTTCAAAACCGTTTTGAGTTGCGCCTTCAAAGACGAGAGCAGGATTACCTGGAGCAGCTGATGAGTAAAAATAACTACTAGTTACTACCTGTTTAGCGCCAAAGTCAACAAAATCTGTTGAACTTGATATATTATCTGCTGTTAATGTTTTACCAGGAAAAAGTGATAAATCATCATTAACCGTTACGGTACTACCTGAACTTGTTATAGTGCTACTTTCAAATGAAATCTGACCTAAAGTATGAGTACCTGTACCACTAGCAGTTAAGTTACCACTAATAGTTACACTAGGTGTTAAGGCATATGTAACTGTATCTGTTGCTGATACTGTAGGCGTTAATTGATTAGCCGTACCTGCAAATGTCATAGTTTGACTATTTGAAACAGTTTGTGTATTTGAACCATCTGAAATATTAAACGCTAAACTACCTGCAATAGAAGAATATAATTCATTAACAGCGCCTATTACAGACGTTGCTGAAATATTAGAATCAAGTGTAGCAATATCGCCAAAGTCATTAGCCGACAGAGCATTAAACTCGGTTCTAAAATCTTCTAAAGTTTGCGTTGCTGTTATTTGTCTTGCAGCCATTAGTTTATAATTTCCTTTAATAGTTTTTTTATTTCAAACAATTCTTGTTTTAAAGTATTTATTTCTTTTATTGCGCCTCTTAATTCATCACCTTGTTTTTGTCTATTCTTGTGACGTGACATATAAACTTGATATTCAGTCCTGTTTACATTAACGATTGCATTTGAGTTGGTATCTCTTACTAGTCCAGAAAATCCTTCTACTCTTAATTTGCTCATCTTATATCGCCAGTGCTATTCCTCTCATATCTCTTAATACAGGTGGATATGATGAATTTGTTCCTTTCATAACTATTTTTAGTTGAAAGTTAGTAAAGTCATTTATATCGGTTGCTGTATATTTGTATTCTTTAAATGTTGTATCATCTTCAGCAGGCACAATAGATGAATCTGGACTACCATCTGTATTGAAAGGTGTCCAACTTAAATCATTTAATTCATCGCCGTCTGTTGCAACTCTAAAATACATTTCAACTTCAGATGTTGCTCTTATGTTTGCAGTTAATCTTATGTCTAATGCTTTTGAGGTGTTTTCTAATAATACTGGTTTAGTACAATAAACAGCAGCAGATGATGTACCTGTACTTGCTGTATCAGCAACAAAATTAAGTGTGTTACTTGATGTTGGACTATTTAATCTGTTTTGAATAGTAAAGGCACTCATTCTTTGAGTATCTAATACAGGAGAAAGTTTAGTATTTGCAGTTGTCAATTCTAATATTGTATAGAAAGATTTACCACCTATAATTTGCGTTTCGTTTGTTTCATTTATTCCACTTGCAACCATTTGAGGTGCTGTGAAAGCAATATTGTCGTTACCTATTACAGCAACTTTACTTGCAGCTGTTGTTAAATCAAATTCTGTTTCTGATCCGTGTATTGATCTACCAGATGTTGTTCTAACATAGAAATCTATATTAGTATCAGGTAAAGTTACGGTTTGAATACCACCTAAATTTAATACATCAAACAATCTGTTTTGAGTTGCTGTTACAGCAACACCACCAACATCACCTGTTGCAGTAGCATTTGATGAACTTGTAGATGTAATATCGTAACTATCTAAAGTCACGTTTGAAATACTTGTATATGTGCCATTAATTTTATCGTGTGCAATACCATTGTGATCACCACTAGGTACACCAGCAATTGTTACGTTATTACTTGTACCGTGCATACCATGGTTAGGATGGAATACTCTAATTACTTTAGAACTATTTGTTGTTCTTAAAGCATTATTTTTAAGTGTTCTTGTTCCTAATGTATTGTTAGTTAATGTAACTGTACCAGTTAC
>Ga0222718_10001659_pt1 | contig 20810 bp, 14 predicted proteins | sample C33_27DmetaG_FD_165045 | JGI IMG/M metagenome (GOLD analysis project Ga0222718, IMG submission 165045) | Estuarine water microbial communities from San Francisco Bay, California, United States - C33_27D | ecosystem: Environmental > Aquatic > Marine > Unclassified | place: USA: California... | reverse complement strand
TACAATACCGAACGAATCCACCAGACGTTAAACTACCAGACGCCTGAGGAATTCGAGAAAGACTACGCAGCCAGGCTGGCTGCGTGAATGAAAGATTTGTTCTCCGTTATTGTTGGTCTACCGCAAGCACAGCGAGCCGTAACCCGACAATCGAACTCAATCTTAAGAACATGAAGAGAGTACCGTCATGATGAACCACGAAGCAAACGAATCTCAAAACAGGGTCAACACTCCGGCGATACGTCGAGGCCCCTATTGGCAAGCATCACTCGTCCAATAACATGATTTCGACTTTGCGGAAGTCGAGGGGATGGCTTTCTGATTGAAGAGAAATTGTGCCGCCGGTGATCAAGAGGTTGTCTCCCTTGATGAGTCGTTTCGCACTGGAATCTTTGGGGTCAAGTTGTGATTGTTCATACTCCAGGACGACTTCACCTTCGTGGATGTGTTTGATGGTGCCGTCGCCGTGAACTTCGAGCAATAGTGTGACCCATTGTTCGTCATGATAAGTTTTCGACGTTGATTTCGTGCAGTGACGTGTGATGAGTTTGTCGTTCATGACCACGTTTGTTCCCGGCGTGCAAAGATTACCAGTGGTGCGATCATCTTTACCGTTGCCGCCGAGCATCTGGGCTTCAATCGAGACGGGAAAGTCCTGATCGACTGCCATGGTTGCCGGATCCTGCCCATGTAGCATGACTCCTGAATTGCGTGTCGCCCACCCCGGTCCACCTTTGCATTGATCGCCGACAAATCGGTATTCGACACGTAGTTTGTAATTTGAGAATGTCGTCTTGTAGAACAAGTGTCCGAAGGTCTCGTTGAACTCATCGTAGCCGTCATAACGGACTTTGATCAGCCCGTCTTCGACACGGAATGTATTCGCGTGATTCTCGCCAAACTTGTAGTAGCGAATTTTGGGCGTCCAGCCGGTCAAGTCTTTGCCGTTAAAGAGAGAAATCCATTCGCCTGTCGGCATCTTTGGCTCACAATGATCATCGCCAGCAAAAGTGTTGGTGTGTGTCATCAGGACAATGAGAACTGGGCAGAGGCTCTTCCACATGGTCTTCTCCGTATTGATCGGGCGAGAATTGGCTTGAATTGATATGACGAAATTATAGCGGAATCGAATCGCAGAAGCGATCAGCGAGTTTGTGCAGGTTTGTAAAGGGGATTCGGCGTCGTGGGGATCGGCGCGTTGACTTCTGTTCGCCACCGTTTCATCCGGGTGTGTAATCGCTGAAGTTCCTCAGGGTGAGATTGAGCAAGATTGTTTGTTTCGCCGAGGTCTTCCTTGAGGTTGTAGAGTTCGAGCCGCCCGGTCTCAAACCATTCGATCAACTTCCAATCTCCCATGCGAACAGCACCAGCGGGAGTTGTACGGAACGGTCCACCGTGGGGATCTCCTTTTCCTTGCAAGTACGCCGGGAAGTGCCAGAAGATCGCGTCACGGTTGAGAGTGGAGTTTGCGTTCCTCAATAAGGAGACCAGACTTAAACCATCCAATTTGTACCCGGCGGGTTGTGAGCTACCCGTCAATTCCAGGAAGGTCGGATACAGGTCGATACCGATGACCGGTTCGTCACATAAATGACCTGCTTTCGTCACGCCGGGCCATTTGATGAGTAGTGGCTCGCGAATTCCTCCTTCGTACAACATTCCTTTCGCACCACGTAAGGGATAATTACTGGTGGCACCTTCGTGACCTCCATTGTCGGAGAAAAAAATGATGATGGTGTCTTCATCAAGGTTCAGTCGAGTGAGTGTTTGCAGGACAGAGTCGACCGACTCATCCACGCTTTTCAGCATGGCTGCGTACTGCGCGTTCTTTTGGTGTTGAGTGGTTGGTTTGTTCTTGAAATGTTTTGTCAGACTTTCTTTTCCTTGAATCGGTGTGTGGACTGCGTAATGGGTCAGATAGAGAAAGAACGGGTTCTTCTGGTTTGATTCAATGAACTGTACCGCACGATCCGTAATGGCATCGGTCAGGTAGACGCCCTTCTCTTTGATATTGAGGTTCGGGTACTTCAGAGGCGAATGATAGCCCCCACCACTCGGACTTCCCCACCCTTTTCCCGCGATATTGATATCGAAACCTTGAGTGGTCGGGTCGGCTCCGAGATGCCACTTTCCCATCGAAGCTGACGTGTAGCCGTTTGCTTTGAGTGCTTCGGCGATCGTGATGAACTTGTCTCCCAGTACCGTTTCGTTCGGGGTGGGGTCGAGCTTTCGATGTTTATGGTTGCCGCGTTTGGGATCTCCGACGGTATAGATACTGTGCCGGGGAGTGTATTGCCCCGACATCAGGCAGGCGCGACTGGGAGCACAATTGGGTGCGTTCGCGTAGGCATCCGTGAAGATCAAGCTCTCGCTGGCCAATTTGTCGATGGCGGGAGTCTCATAATAGGTTTTCTCTTTCAGCTTCATAAAATCATACGTGTAGTTCACGTCGGCCCAACCGAGATCGTCGATAAAAAAGAAGACGATGTTCGGCTTCTCGGCTGCTTGTGTGATCTCTGCGACGCAAGAGAGCGAGAGAAGTAGAAGAAGCGTGATGCGCGAGAACATATGCAGTCTTTACGATTGAAGTATTGGAAGAGAAACAATTATTGTGGTGGCTGAGATAGTAATAAATCAACAGCGTCTTTGACCCATCCACTCTCCCAATGATGTTTGAGTTGAGGGCCATCTTTGTGAATGTGCGGTATTTTGAGCGTTGTCAGCAACTCATGGGCCTGCAAATGATGTTCTCGAAAATTGTCATAGCCGATGGATATTAGTCGAGGCGAAGTCCCAAGCTTTTGAGGTGTTGTTCGTTTCAGAAGCGAAGTGACGTGATAATTTGCAAAGTTCTCGGGCGTTCCAAAAATTGGTCCCGAGCCGTATTTTCCCGGTGCGTGCATCATGAGCGGTGCATCCCAGGCGGCGGCTTTTTGAAAGAGAGTCGAGTGCCGCAGGAATAGACTGAAGGACCCCCAACCGGATTTACTGAAACCGAGCAAATATCGATCACATTCCCTTTTTTTGATTCCCAATTTCTCTTCGACTGCCGGGATGACGGATTTCAACAAGTAGCTTTCTTGCGCAATGGTTTTTTCGGTTGGGTGGTCGGCATACCAAGGCAATTGTGCAAATTCTGGAAACACGAGAATCACCGAATGTCGTTCGAGGACTTTTGCGTCTCGGCATGCTTTCAGAGGATCGCCCCATTTGATGCTGCTTCCTGCCTCGACGGGAAGCACATAGATCACTCGAATTCGTTGATCGTCGGGCGAGCGATTAGTTTTGGCAGAGTCCGAGACCATGATACGGATTCGTTGTGCAGCGGGTTGGTGAGAAGAGGTTAGATGAAACGTCGTCACTTGATCGCCAGCGTGACTTATGGTGGCACTGCACAAGAAAGCGATGAGAAGTTTCGAGACGAATAGTGTGAGTTGATGTGAGATAATCGCAGCTCGATTTCTAATACCGTTTGGAGACTGAAAAAGGGAGTATGAAAGAGTAGAATTTCATCGATAAGATGGAAGGACATATGTCTTTCATCCCTCACTTTATTTGAAGAAAAGGCCAAAGGCAATGAGTCATTCTGTTTATGAGTATCGCCCTTTGAAGGGGCTCGGCCCGGCTTTGGTTATTTTGCTCTACATATTCATTGCTCTCAACGTCTTCGGAGTCATGTCTGATTATATGGAAGTTGAGTTGCTTTCGAAGTTTATTGAGGGAGAGTTTGTTTCTGATGAAACAATCGCGAGCAATGATACACGACAAGCATTGGTGGGCTTTTCTCATCTTGGAATTCTGATTGTGTTGTACTTTGTGTTTGGGAAATGGATCTATCGTGCTTCCGCAAACGCACATGTTTTGGCACCTTCGTTTATGACGCATACACCCGGCTGGGCTGTTGGGTCCTATTTTATACCGATTCTGAATTTGATCAGACCTTATGAGGCGATGAAGGAAACCTGGCAGGTTAGTGCTACACAGAAAGGGCAAGAGCCCGCCGATGTGACGACACCCGGAATTCTGCGATTATGGTGGGCAGCGTGGTTGATTAGTCGGTTTACCGGGACCGCCGTTTTCTATGTTTTGAAAGAGTCTGACGAAGTTGAGCAATATATTGTGGCGGACCAGTTATCGATGGCTGATAGTGCTGTCACGATACTGCTTTCGCTGGACGCGATCGGTATGGTCAAGCGGTTGACGAAGATACAAACAGAACGAGGTGAAGTGCCACTAGACGGTGAAGGAGTGCTTGCTTGTGATGAATGCGGGGAAGCCATTGATGCCTCCTCGGAAGATTGCCCCATGTGTGGAGCATCAATCAGGTCACCACAACTTGAGTTCGAATATTAAAATTCTCGATCTCAATCCGCTCGATATTCATCTTCCAGAATGGCGTACACTTCAACATCTTCAAAGATCTCCCATTTGAACAGATGGTCGCGAAGTGTCCCTTCGTGTGTCATGCCAATTTTTTGCAGGACACGACCGGAGGCAGGATTGCGAGTGTAGAATTTAGCGTGAATGCGGTGCAGATTTCGAGATTCAAATCCGTACTTCAAAATTGCCAGCGAGGCTTCTGTGCAATAACCATTATTCCAATAAGGCTTGCCGACCCAGTAACCCAGTTCACCCGATTTGTGTTTCTCAAAGATGACCAAGCCGATGGAGCCGACAAGACTGCCGTCCTCTCTGCGTTCAATGGCGAATGTGACCCCCTGCCCGCTTTCATAAATTTCTTGATGTGTCCCGATCCAGCGTTCCGCTTCGCCATCTTCGTAGGGGTGTGGGATGAGCATCGTGTTTCGGGCAACTTCGCGCTCGCCGGCCAGCCTTTGGATATCGGAAGCGTCATCGACTCGAAATGGGCGGAGAACGAGACGAGCAGAAGTCAATGTGGGGCGTTCAAGGAAATCCGCTTGTGTTTTTTGGTCTGACGTGTGCATTTGAGAGAGTCTTTTTATTGAAGTGAATATCTCTCAGAGAATGGGATGTCGTTTGTGGTTCGGATTGATCTTGTCAGGAAAATGTCTTTCGCAACATTGCCAGGCTTTTGGGGATGGCTGTTTTGGGGTCTTCTTGACCTTCAAATTCTAACGAGATGTATCCCCGATAGTTTGCTTCTCGCAATGTTTGTGCGACACGGTCGTAATCAATATCGAGCGTGTACCAGGTTCCACCGCCATAATAAGTTTTGGCCTGAACATAAACGGTTTTCGAAGCCATCTGCTTTTGTTGTTCGTACATGTTCTCCAGAAAATTTCCGGTGTCCAAGGTGACTTGTAACCAGGGAGAATCAATGGCATCGACGATCTTCAAAACTCCTTCGGCGGTCCGACCGAGTCCCCAATGGTTTTCGAGCCCCAAAACGACGCCGCATTCTTCGGCTTTCTTCAGACATTTTTCCAGCGAGTCGATGACCCATCCGAAGCCTTCTTCATCGGTGTGGCCTTTGAGACGCGGTTCGATCCCTTTGTCGGCCATCAATTGATCGAATGACTTTGTCGTCCCCCAGCGACCTGTGTTGACGCGGATGGTAGGAATTCCCAATCGATATGCAAGTTCGATACATTTCAGAGTGTGGTCGATATTTGCCTGACGCCGTGCTTTGTCGGGAGAAACAAATCCTTGATGAGTCGAGAATCCGCAGAGGGCAATTCCATTCACAAAGGCTCTGCGTTTGAGCATTTGCAGATAATCGTTGTCTTCGCGCGTCATTTGGATGTGAAGAATTTCAACCGCATCAAAACCCGCTTCTGCGGCGAGGTCAATACAGTCTTCAATGGGGAGTTTGGAATCGGGGCGAAATCTCCAATAAGAATATGTCGAGACGGCAATCGGGTTGGGATGATGTGTGGGTGGCTCTGCTGATGCGGCGGCGATCAAAGGTGAAGCAAGACCGTTCCCCATCAAGGTCGAGGCACCGAGAGCCGAACTGGTCAGAAAGTTTCGACGATCCATTTGTATCATCCTTGCGCTAAATAATCAGCCGGTAATTTTATAATAAACACTGAGTGCGGTTCTTGTTGCTGCAAAAAAGGTGAACAGCATGCCGATAACGGCCACAAAAATTAAGCGATTGGAAATATTCTGTTTCAGATCGGGACGTGTGGCGAGCCAGATCAAAACGGCGGCAATCAGTGGTCCACCAATCACGGTGGCACCCTGTGCAAAAATGATCAAATTCACTGGTTTTTCACCTTGAATGATGATGTAGGCGCCCACGGCAAACCCCATTAGCAACGCGATCGCGGTAAAGATTCGGACGCCTCGATCTTCCATACGTCCCCCCAGTCCACAACCATCCGACATCATTGCCCCGCCGATCAGGGCATTGACCAGAAATGAACTGATGGCCCCCGCAAAAATCCCCGCACAAAAGAGATATTTGGCGGCTGGCCCAAAACTGGGTTCCAATTGCTTTGCGAATGCGGCTGCGTCGGTCAGTTCAGAGACGATGGGCTTGTTGTAAAAGGCCGCAGAGGCGGTACACATGATGACGAGGGAAATCAGCCCCAGCATCCCAATTCCCGTCAATGTGTCGATGATCCCTGATCGATAATCTTTGATGGTCCACCCTCGTTGTTGAACGAGGTATGACTGATAGTAAGCAGCCGCGATTGAAAACGTGGTGCCAATCATGGCAATCACGGGACGAAATGTATCGTCAATGTTTCGTTTGGGCAGGATCGTTTCGAATGTTCCCTCCGGGAATGACGGGATAAAGCCAGAAAGGATACCACTGATACTCGGTTGTGCCATGACGAGATTTCCGATGAAACCGCAGACCATCAGGCCAATCAAAAGTTTCATCAAGTATTCAATATATTTGTAAAGATCACGAGCGAAATAGAGAGCAGCCAAAGCCGTTCCATTGACTGCTGCCAGGATTGCAAGCGGTAATGCTTTGGAAGTGCCGTCATGAAATGGTTCGACCGCCGCGAGGACTCCCAGGTTATTGCTAAACTGAAAACAGGAAGCGATCAGAAAGATCGTCAGGCCGGTCAAGACTGCCAATGGTCGCCCCGCACGACTGGCAATTTCCTCTCCAATCGTACCTTCCATCAAAACGCCAAGTCTGGTGGAGAGTGCCGTCATACCGATCATCAAGGCGACTGCAATGACTAATAGCCAAGCAAATTGATAACCGTATTTCGCCCCCATTGTAGAATTCGCGAGTATGCTGCCCGGTCCGAGAACGACCGAAGCCGTGATAATAGCCGGCCCTAAAGCTGCCAGAAAACGAACAAACGGGTTCTTGGAGGATTGCGTCAATTGTGGTTCAGTCATGAGGTGGGAGTTTTCAGGGAGGAATCAAACGCGAGTCGTCCCTTGATGATAGAGTGAGCCGGGTCGCAAATGAATGACCTTTTTCCAGTTCTTGGCAGGTTTTGAGGATTCGAAAAGAAGCGAGAGACTCTCGTTGTTGAGTAGACCGTCGGGGCGTGTTGCGGTTACCCTGTCTGTGAAGAATATTATCTTGTGACCATCATGTTCGAGGAATCAGAATGAGTCGGATTCAGGCTTACACGTTTTTTTGTCTCGTGTTGTTATCGATGCACTTTTTGACGGGCTGTCCTTCGGAGACTCCGGTGGCACCACCGGCAGCAGAGAATGATCAAAATACGGTGGAGACGCCCCCGCCGGCAGATGACCCTGAAGTGGTCGCCGCATTAGAGAAAGTTGCCACAAGTCTCAAAATGTCGTCAGGTGGGCAAGTGACGGAGGTCAATTTTCGCGGAGCCCAGATCACGGATGACGATCTGAGGCCATTGGCCGATCTGGTTGCCATCGAATCGATCTTGCTGAATGATCTGCAAATCAGCGATGCGGCATTAGAGCCAATCGCCAAACTAACGACACTCAAAAATTTGGACCTCCGCGGTGCCTCACTCGGAAATGATGCCCTCAAACATGTGAGTGGCCTGACGAATTTGCGAGCCTTACGTCTGAATGGTTCGAGTGGATCGACGACGGTGGATGATACCGGGCTGGAATCTCTCGCAGTATTAACCAGTTTGAAGGCATTGGCTTTAGACGGGCTCTGGATTAGTGAAGTCGGATTAGCTCACTTACAAAAATTACCCGTATTGGAAGAGCTCTATCTCAAAGAAACATTGGTGGAAGATGCCGCCTTGGAGTTGCTGGGGCAATTTCCCGCTCTGAAAAAACTGCGACTCGGCAAGACAGGCGTTTCCGCTGTTGGTTTGAAGCACCTGACAAGCTTAAAAGGTCTCACGATGCTGGATGTAAGCGAATGCAGCCAGTTATTTGATGATGCGATGGAACCCATCGGTGAAATGACTGCCCTCGAAAACTTGACCCTCTGGCGTGTGCAAGTGACGGATGAAGGTGCCAAGGCACTTAAGAATCTTTCTAGTACGAAAGTGTTGAATCTCGATAATACTCCGATCAGCGACGTGTCGGTCGATTATCTGACCGGCATGGAAAAATTGGTGTTTCTGCACTTGGGATCGACTGGCGTGACTGATGCCGGGATCATCAAACTCAAAGGCTTAAAGACGCTTGAGGACTTGAAGGTCACACGCACAGCCGTGACGGAAGCGGGTGTGAAGGCGTTGCAGAAAGAACTCCCCGAATGTGACATACAGTTGCGATACGTCGAAGGTGAGTAGAAAAAATTGACCTGACCCCGGACTTTGAGATATATTGACTGATACTGATGCGAGTGGGGTTCCCCCCCTCCTCTGTTTAGTTGTCTCAAAGGAAGGTCTCTCACAATGGCTGCTCGATTGATACGTGACTGCGACGGAATTTCACGCCGGGGAATGATACAGGCCGGTCTGGGAGGACTCGCCGGATTATCCCTCCCCGATCTACTTCGACTTCGCGCTGAGAGTGCCGAACGTTCGGGAAGTCACTCGGAGACGGCAGTCATTTATCTCGAGATGGCAGGTGGACCAACTCAGCACGAAACGTGGGATCCCAAACCGTTGGCTCCATTGGATTATCGGGGACCGCTGAACGCGGTCAAAACATCGATCCCCGGCGTTTACTTCAGCCAATATATGGAGCAACAAGCGAAAATTGCCGACCAGCTCTCCATTTTGCGAGCGGTCTGGCACGATTCGGGATCGCACAGCACGAGCAGTCATCTAACGCAAACAGGATACTATCTCAGTGATCGACAGAGTCGAGAAAATTCGATGCCCTGTATCGGTTCCGTCACCGCTCGTTTGCGCGGTGCTAATCGCGAAGGCCTTCCCCCGTTTGTCTCGATACCTCGAAATATGCGCTATGGAACGGCCGCTTGGTTCGGTAAAGGATACAATGCCTTCGAAACTGTCAGCAGTGCAGATCGCCCCAACTTTAACGTTCCCAATCTGACGTTGCTCAAAGGCCTGACGGATGAACGGCTCGCGGATCGCAAGAAGTTATTGACCTACTTCGATGCGTCACGTCAAACAATCGATAACGCAGGAGTCGCCGACGCGATGGACGATTTCACACATCAGGCGTTCGAGATAGTGACGGGAGACGCTGCTCAAAAAGCCTTTGATGTTGAAGCCGAACCGGATGCGATTCGTGATCGTTACGGTCGCAATTCGCTCGGGCAGAATATGCTGTTAGCTCGTCGACTTGTGGAAGCGGGCATCACCTTCGTGACCATCCGCGTGAATACTCTGGGTAGCTGGGATGATCACCGCGATGTTGCGAAAGCGATGAAGCGTAAAGGTCCCGCGTTTGATCAAGGTGTCGCCGCGCTGGTCGAAGACCTGCGAGAACGTGGTCTTCAGAAAGATGTGATGATTGTCGGCATGGGCGAGTTCGGACGCACGCCTCGCATCAATCGTAACGGTGGTCGCGATCACTGGGGACGCGTGATGAGCGTGATGCTGGCCGGAGGTCGAATTCAGAAAGGCGTCATTGTGGGGGCCTCCGATTCCAACGGAGCGATGCCTAAAGAGGCTCCTTATCGCCCGGAAAATATTCTTGCGATTCTCTACAATCATCTGGGCATCGATCCATCTCAGACGTTTTTGGACAATTCCGGCCGTCCACGCTATCTGCTCGAACGCCACGAACTGGTTTCTGAGTTGGTGTGAAATTGCGTTACGCGTGTCTTGTCTCGCTTCTCTGCTTTCGTCTCTGAACCAAAGTTTGAAAATCCAATAAGTGAGTTTAACCGAGTTGTTCGTGACTTTATTCATACCACAAAAAAACGCCACGTAAGAATTCTTACGAGGCGTTTCTTGATTGGTATCGGCTGAAGATGATCTTAGATGACTTCCCAGCCTTTGGTGTACTGCTTCTGGATATACTGCTGAGCTTCGGGAGCATTCGTTGCGGTGAGAGACTTCGCGTCCCATTCCAACTTCTTACCGGTTCGGTAGGCAACATTTCCCAATAACACTGTTTCGGTCAGAGCGCCTGAATAATCAAAGTTACACAAGGTCGGCAAGCCTTCCTTACAGGCCTTGATCCATTCCTGATGATGCCCGATTGATGCGGGAATAGTTTTCTCAGGAGGTTGGAAGTTAGAGAATTTATCGGTGGGAAACAAACGGTATTTTCCGTAATCGGCAAACATCATCCCTTCCGTTCCGACAAACATCACGCCGTTGGCAGGAACGCGCTGTCCGTGAATCTCTTTGGGAATCATGTTTCCGTCTGACCAAGTCAGTTTGACGGGAACCAGGTCTCCCCGTTGTGGAAACTCGTAAGTCACACTCAGGCCGTGAGGGCAAGTTTCAGGATGCACTTCTGGGCCGGTTGCTTCGGCAGAAGTTGGGTGACGCAAATTCAACGCCCAGAACGGGAGATCCATATAGTGGCAACCCATGTCGCCGAGAGTTCCTTGGCCGAAGTCCCACCATCGACGCCACTGACCAGGGTGATAGGTCGATTTATGGAAAGGTCGTTCTGGTGCGGGACCAAGCCACAGTTTCCAGTCGAGGCTTGCGGGTGGTTCGTGTGATTCGGTGGGACGTTCTCCACCTCCCCAACCTTTTCCAACCCAAACATGGACTTCGGTCACGTCTCCGATGGCTCCCGATTGTATCACTTCGACTACGCGACGATAGTTATCACCAGCGTGAATTTGTGTGCCCATTTGAGTGGCGACACCATGCTCTTTGGCGGCTTCGGCGATGATGCGAGCTTCCTGGACGGTGTGAGTCAGAGGCTTTTCACAGTAGACGTGAAGTCCCTGGCGAATCGCGCGAATGGTTGCCGGGGCGTGATGATGGTCGGTTGTTGCCACGACCACTGCATCGATCTTGCCTTTTTCAGCATCCAGCATTTCGCGGTAGTCGGAATACTTCCGTGCCTCGGGGAAGCGTTGACCAATCCGGCCCAAATATGTCGTATCGACATCGACAAACGCGACCAGATTCTCTGTGGCGACACCGTTAATGTCTGCGAGGGCACGATTTGCTGTTCCCACACAGGCGATGTTAAGTCCTTCGTTGACCGAGCGAACTTTGGCGGCGGCGGTGCCAGTCCACAATCCTGTCGAGATTGCAGCGACTCCTGCCGACGTGGATTTCATAAAATCACGACGTGAAAAATTCTGAGACATAATAGTTCCTTTAGGAAATCAGCGGAATGATCAGGTGAGATGGTGAAGGTGGGAGCACGATCCATCAATCATGTTTGATTTATCTTAACCGGTTGACGAGTTGTCAGTAAACCTGTAATTCAAGAACCTGAGTAAAACTCGTCGAAAATTTGGAGTTTTGGAAGCGTATTACTCATTCAAAATGCCTTCTTCGTTCAATCGGGACTCCCCCAATCCGGCTTCCGCTCCGGGGGGGAAGACGAATGTCGGGATCGGTCTGTCCAAGAAATATTTGCCGATATTATCAGACAATTGCGAGTCGAGAGTGCTCTGGATGGATGATCCTTTAGGAGATCTCACAAAAAAAGAAAAGTTAGAAAAGGTACTCGATGATTGCCAGACCGGTAATCCGTCCTCTTCAATTGTGAGAGAGCAAGTGACGTTTTTGACATTCGCAGATTCGGTAGTGTCTTGTTGCGGTTGAAACAATGAGGGGCCGAGAGGAGATCCGCTAAAAGGATCACTTTGGACGCGATATGTTACGGTTCGCCCTCCCTTTTCTTCAGTGGACAGCACAAGTTGGAATCTGCCGTTGGGTTTCGGAATGGCTCCTTGCTGTTGCAAGACTTCTTGATAGTGTTCTAAGGTTTTATCGTTGATGCGTTTCTCTGAGTCTCCGCTGACCCCGCGAATATTCGAGATGACCGATACAGATTTGCCACTTAGAGGAATGGAATCTGAAGAGAGTGATGCTGCCGCAATTCGATTCGTGATCGATTCGTCAGGTAAGTTGACTGCCGCCAGATAGATTGTGGGCTCCCGAGCATCCAACGGTCCAAAGTACAGAATTCTGTCATCAATGCTGAATGGAAGAATGGATTCCTCCGGGAAACGGTAATTCCAGGCGACTGCTTCACTCTCAAGATTAACAAGGTAACGGTTATTCAATAACACATTGTTTTGATCCGCAAATTTCAGATTGTCGGTTGGGCGAGGCAAAGGAAAGGATGCCGTTTGATTCCCAGATTCCAGATCCCAGACATATAAAAAGTAATCTGCGCCGCGCACGACACTGACGGCAAGGGATTTCCCAGCGGCATCGAAACCGGCAGCCCTCATCTTGCCGGGTGCGTTTAAAAGACCCAACGGTTTGCCGGTGCGAGACTCGAAAATCATTACATGGTCACTGTCATGAATGGCCAAGATTTGACTTCCGGGACTGATTCCGGGAACGCCAATTTTTTCGATCTCATAGATGAGTTCACATTCGGGGAGTTTCCATGCACGTAATCGTTTGTGGCCAGAAAGAGTTAAAAGGTGTTCGTCATCCAGAAAACGGACAGCAGCGATCTGATGACTTCCAATCACATATTCGCCGTAATCGGTTCGAATCTTTCCGCCGTAGAGTTCTCCTTCAGGAGCCACGTCTTGAAAGGGGCGAAAGGCAAGGTGATGGGCTTCTTCCTCAGGATTCCAAAGATCGAGCCGATATTGCCGCTCTGCATCTCGTGTCGCGACCAAATTTCCCGAGGGGCTGAATGCCACTGCATCGGCTGGATAAGGGATTTCGAGCGAGGCTTGCTTTCGACCTTTGTCGAGATCGTACACATCTACCCACGCTTTGAAGACAATCGGTTCTCCATAGAAACGGAACTTGTTTTCTTGTGTTTTGCGGGCGATCAGCGCTTTCCCCGATTTGGCATCGGAGAGAAAGAACTGGCTGAAATATCCGTCTCGGGAAGGAAGCTTGAACTCCAGTGTTTTCCGAATGATCGGTTCCTCGGGGATCGGTGCCGGGTCTGGTGTGACACTCCAGGCACCAGTTGGGAGCTGAAGCGGGAGACCGGTTTCGGTGTTGGCAGTTGTGATGGGTGGGAGCACTGCGTCGATGGCAAGCCCGCCTTGTGCGATCACTTCGCGGGCTTTGTCGAACAGTTCAACAGGAAGATCGACGGTGATCATCGAGGCTCCACGAAGATCGCCCGCGATTCCAACCACTTGCGATTCACTGACCGGCCACCGAAAACTGTTTCGATGTTGGGCGGGAGGAATGAGGTAAACCAATTCACCGACTTCCAAGTCGACGACGCCGTGTTCTTTGAATAGAAGCCTTTGTTTGTCGGGGAACCAAGCGAGTCCTCGTTGGTCGTCATCATTGTTGGCCCACGTTGCTTTTTTCAGCCGGTCGTACTCTTCTTCAAGAGTGATGTCCTTTTCGAGCTCACCGGTTTCGAAATTCCAGACAAAAATGCGACCTTGCTTTTGGGCCGCCACACCTGCAGCCAGATGCTTCCCATCCTGTGAAAAAGAGACTCCCGCTGGTTCTGCCACAAACAGGTCAAATTCAGGCCCCGTTAATGTGGGGAGTTTCTGTTGAGTTTTAAGATCGAATGTCTCGACCTGTGGAATGCTGTCTCTAAATTCAGATTTCAGCCGGAAGATCGACAGGTAACGTCCGCCGGGACTCAGCGTGAATTTTGTTTTGTCAAAATATCCAATGTCTTCGATAGAGACTTCGTACTCTGTTTTGCCTGAGGGGAGTTCGATCATTCTGACCAACGATTTGGTGATGACCAATAATCGTTCATCACTCGGGAACATAATTTCCTCAACATCCTCAATGGAAATTGTCCCGAGATTTTCCCGCTCGGCGACATCATAGACGGCCACCCCGCCACGTCCGAATGTTCCGGTCGTCGTTGCGAAGAAGCCTCCTTGTGGGCTCAAAGCGGGTTTGGCAAAGAAATCAAACTGGATCCGCGACTTCGATTTTCGTCTCCCGGTTCGCATGTCGTAGACGACAAACGAGTTGCCGAGTTGGAAAGCCATATAAGGACTGAAACTCTTGGGGAGTAGAACTTGATCACTGATTCCCGATCCCAAATTGACCTTCATCCCTTTGACTTTACCCGAAGTATCATACATCAGTTCTTCGAGCGGGGGATCGGCTGTTGCGTTCCAGCCCACTGGTGCTGAGACGGATTGATCGCTGTTGGGTTTTGATGCGGGTTCCGTCACGCCGCGTAACTGATTTCTCAATTTTGTGAGTGGATCGATTGAGCTTCCAGGTTTCTTCATGGAGGAGTCGTCCTCATTACCGAACGCGCCTGGATATTCTGAGTCACCCGCCTTCGAAAAACCGTCCGATGGAGGTTGTGTTGGATTATTCCGGGAAGAGGGTCGCGATGAAGAGTTCGAAGTGTTGAAGGATGGCTGACGAGGTCTCGTGCTGTTTCCAATATTGGGGCGAGGAGGAACCGTCGATTGAGAGACTTGTTGCGAAGATGATGTGCCTTGACTCGGAGAAGACGAGCCTCTGAGCATGAAAAAGACGAGCAATAAAACAACAACGGCACCACCCACTCCCGCGCCGATTGCCCATGTCGGTATTCCGCCGGACGACTGAGATTGTCCCCCCGTCGAACCGTATCGTGGAAGAGCCTGGCCACCGCCATCATCAACGTACATATCTTCACCACAGTTTTTACAGGGTAAGTAACGTACCAGCATGATGATCGGGGATGCGAAATTTTTTACCGCACGAGTCGCACTGGGTCACGATGGGCATTTTGAGTCTCGTCTGGCTGAAATGGACGGAATTTGGGGAAATTCAAGTTTTCATCAAGGATCATTGACTGTAAGCCGGTCTACGCTTCGTAGCAATCTCTAAATACGCCTGTTTTTTTGGCCTCAAACGATCTCCGGGAATCCGGGTGTTCGAGGAGACTGCAGTTGACCGGATCCCTAGAAATCACCTACAGTTCCGTCGATTCAAAGGAACTTAAAAGGCATGGATAAGCCGTTGTTGATATCTCTGTTTTGTCTGGCACTCATTTTACGAATGGGCGCGGCGATGGGGATCCATGTTTGGCTGTCCCACAATAGCCGCGAGTATTTGATTGCCGGGGATGCGGATGGGTATTGGAGGCTCGGACATCACCTGGCATCAGGTCAACCTTATGAGGTCTATCAACCGCCCCGGCAAGTCCTGCGGATGCCCGGCTATCCCCTCCTGATCGCATCTTCAATCAGACTTTTTGGCGACTCGCGTCTTGGAGTTCGATTGATACAGGCGTTCCTGGCTTCATTCTCTGTTGTGATTGTTGCGTTGCTGGCAAAAGAGTTCTTTGAGAGACGAGTGGCGATCATCTCGGGAGTGTTGTTGGCGATTTCTCCCGCTGCGGTAGCGTTCAGTACGCTGTTACTGTCGGAAACACTCTTTGCCGTGATGCTACTTCTGAATTTATGGTTGGCTGTCCGTTGGTTGAAAAGCGGAACCACGAAAATCGATTTATGGGGAGCGTTGTTGACGGGAATTTCAACAGCGCTCGTTGTCTATGTCCGTCCGACCTGGATACCTGCTTTTGTTGTTTGGGGAGGACTGGCGGTGATCCTCAAAGTAGACAAGACGCGTTGGGTTGAAGCGACGATTGTGTTGCTGACCGGCCTGCTTGCTCTCTCCCCCTGGGCCTATCGGAATCATTCATTAACCGGGCATTGGGTATTAACCACTTTATGGTCTGGTCCGTCGCTATATGACGGCTTCAATCCCGACGCAACCGGTGCGAGTGAGATGTCGTTTTTTGATCGAGAGCAGGTCATGGCTGTTGGGGGGATGTCAGAATATGATATGAACCGTCACTATCAACGCCGAGCTGTCGAGTTTATGAAGTCAGAACCATCGCACGCACTCGGCCTGATGTTCGAACATGCCAGGCGTTATTGGTCGCTGACACCCAACGCTGATCAATTCCGAACGACTTGGTTAATGCTTCCACTCGCAATATGGAATGGCCTCTTTTTGGTGTTGGGAGCGTACGGAGCTTGGAGCTTTCGTCGAAACTTGCTACCAGTGATCATCATTGTGGGGCCTATGATTGCGTTTGCCATCATCCACACGTTTTTCGTGGGCTCGCTACGTTATCGTCTTCCCGCTGAGTATCCCTTTTCGATTGCTGTTGGTGTGGGGATGCACCTGTTGTGGGAAAAATATGGTCATAAGAAACATCTTCTCTCTGAAAAACAGGGAGTGACCCTATGAGAATACGCAGCGTGATCAAATGGTTTCTTGCGATGGTCGTTTTGGCTGCGGTCGGGACTGCCGGCTCGGTCTGGTGGTTCTGGAATCGCAGCGATCAAATCTTATATGATCAACTCGTCTCTCAGCTTTCCGAGAAAGCTCCCGGCTGGAATATACATCTGGGAGATGCGCATTTTGATTGGCAAAATCAATCACGAGTCTATTTGTCTCACTTGAGTTTGCAGGCTCCCGACCAAGTCTCTTCGCTGCTGGAGATTCCGTCTGCTGTTGTGTATCTCGATGGGAATTTGTTGAGAGACAATATGCAGGTCGTGATTCGTAAAATATTGATTCAAGACTGCCATTTGAATGCGGTTCGCTATGCGGATGGCTCATGGAATCTTGACGCCTTTAAGACATTGCAGCAATCATCATCTGCGGAAATGGGTTTTCCTGAAATTCATTTGAACCGCGCATCGGCGAGTCTTGAGATCGAACACGCGGACATGGACCTGACGACTCAACTCTCCATCGAAAATGCAAACTTTCGTTGCATACCAGGAGGGCAGAAGTTTTATCAGATTATGGGGGCTGCGGCAGTTCCTCGTATTGGAGCTATGCAGCTTCGAGGTGAGTGGGATATCGCACACGGTCGGTGGGAGGTCAATGGTAACGTCAATGGGCTTCCCGTCGATCAGAGTTTGCTCGAGTTGATCTCTGACATCGAGCCTCAAACTCGGGAAAAAATGGTGCGAGTTGAACATCGGCTTCATGAAGTCTGTTCCTCACAAGTGATGCCCGATGAGATGTCATTTGAAGCAGCTCTTGTGGAGGGCCCACAACCTGCACTGAGAGAACTTCAGTATGCTGAAGTGGGTGCCGATGCGAAGAGGATGCCACTTTTGACTGTGGGACACCTCACCTCTGAAGAATCAGCTTCTGATCATGTTCCAAACTTTGGGCTTTCGGGAGAGATGCAAGTCAATTTTCGATTGGCGAAATCCGCACCGGAAGAAGCTCTCGACTATAAATTTCTCGTCGAACTTCAACAGGGAGAACTCGATCACGCCTTACTTCCTTTTCCACTAAGACAGGTACAGGGAGCGATCTATGTTGATCGTCATCAATTGATTGTGCGGGATGTCACCGCTGTGAACGGCAAAACCAAATTAAATGTCTCTGCCGATCTGGAGATTCATGGTTTGACAACACCCGGCAAGGTTGAGGTGTCGGTCAAGCAGATGCCTCTGAGTGATGAGCTCAAAAGCATGCTGAAACCCGAGCTGCGCAAGATGTATGAATCGCTGAATCCCTCCGGTTTGCTCGACTTGAAAGGGACTTTTCTTTACGACGGATTTGGAAATTGGGAACAGGAAAATGTTTCGTACGAAATCTATGAGGGGACTGCATCATTTAATAAGTTTCCTTACCCGCTGCATGCCGTCTCTGGTTCGATTATTCCCAGGAAACAGGACAATGGCGATCTGATTTATGAATACCGTTTTCGTGGAAAAGCAGGCCAGCGCCCCGTGACATTGACGGGAACGACACGCCCTCGCGAACAAGGGGGAGAAGCCGAGTTTCGCATGTGGTGCGAATCATTGCCATTGGATGAAACATTTCTGGAAGCATGCAAGCCGGAAGTTCAAAGAGCGTTACGCAGCTTGAATATTCATGGCAAGGCCGACCTTCATGTCTCTCTTGTCAGACCGAAAAATTCTGGTCCCGGATATCAGCATCAGCTCAACATGAAAGCTTATGAAGCGTCGCTCGAGTATGAAAAATTCCCCTACCCAATCCGAGATGTGGTTGGTCAAGTTTCGTTTGACTCCGAAGAGAATGTCTGGCATCTTCGCGATGTGAAGGGAAAGCATGGGGATGCAGTTCTGACGGCCGCCGGAACCGTGTATCCTCAAAAAGGAAATAACCGTCTCGAACTTTCCATGATGTTGTCGGATGCACCTATTGATCATCAACTGGAACATGCTGTCAGCGGGATTGTACCCTCGTTGTGGGAGGCGTTGTCGCCTTCCGGGCGAGTCACTGCAAAGTCAATCATTACCTGGATGCCTGATCGTGATCTGCTTGATGTGAAACTCCCCAGCATCAATGTGACGGAAGGTGGGCTTTTGCTGAAATCATTCCGGTACTCGTTCGATGATGTCAAAGCGGAGATGTCGTATGCCAATGGGCATGTCGATATCAAGAAGTTTTCCGCAAAGCACGACGATACAAAAATTCGTGGGACTGCCGAGTATCAGGTCGAACCGCGAGGTTTCTGGACTCTGACATTTCGCGATCTGATCGTCGAAGATCTCCTCCCCGACCGACAATTCCGAAATGCGTTGCCAACAACAATGGCAGAAGGGCTCGATTCGTTAGCGCCGGAAGGCCGTGTGACTTTAGAAGCACCATTGTTTGAACTGCGGGGGGCAAATCGTCCTGAGCTTCCCATCACGGCTGCTTGGGATCTCACTGGTTTTGTCGCCGGCATGGATATGTTTGTGGGCGTCGACGTGAAGGATGCACATGGTAAGTTTTCATCTCGCGGAATTTGGGATGGCCGGCGTTCGCAATCGAAGGGGACTGTGAATCTGGATTCCGCCTTCGTCCTTGATCAGCAACTCACACAAGTCACAGGTCCGTTTGCAGTGAACGATCGCGAAATTATGATTGGTGCGATTCAGCAGCAGGCAGATGAACAACTTCCCCCCCATATGACGGCCTATCTTTTGGGAGGAAAACTGTCGGTCGATGCGAAAGCTGTGATCGGTTCGGAAAGGCGTAATGTTTATGGTCAATTAGTTGGTGAGCCAACTCAGTACAAAGCCATCTTGAGGCTCAATGGAGCACGTCTTGAAGAATACTTGCGAAGGCAAGGTGGTGGCAGCTCACGGTTACAGGGAGTCATGAACGGGCAACTTACCCTTAATGGGAAAGGTCAGGATCCCAAAGATATGTTGGGAGAAGGAAGCTTGACGATCAAACCGGCTGCTTTGTATGAATTACCGCTGGTCCTTCGCATTTTTCAGACATTAAATATCACGGCACCTGCGGATAGCGTCGCTTTTGATGAGGCTTTTCTGAAGTTCGTAATCCGTAATGAACAATTCGAGTTTTCACAAATTTCGTTACTCGGTAATGGATTCAGTTTGATTGGGCGCGGCACCGTGAGGTTCGATGAGAAAGTTGACTTGGTGTTTGTTTCGATTGCACCAAAATCTCAATTAATGATTCCTTTAGTCCGAGAAATAGTCCGAAGCGCGTCTCATGGCTGGGTGGCCGTCGATGTCAAAGGAACGATCAACGATCCTAAGCCTAAGGTCAAAACCAATTTCGTCATTGATAACGCGCTGCGAAACATTCTCGATAGTTTCCAGCCATCGAGACCGCTGATGGAAGGTAATCGGCCAGCCTCAGAGTCACCTCAGAGGTTGTTGCCGTTGCGACAATAGTCTGATGGACATCGCTGACTGCTTAGAGTCGTCCGATTTCTTCTCGCAATCGCAACAAGATGCGATATTTGGCCTGACGAACCGCACCGGCACTCATATTGAGTTCTTCAGAAATGACGTTGACCGGTTTTTTGTTGATGGAAAGTTCCCAAAACGCTTTCCAAGTTTCGGGCTCAAAATCGGATTCGATCATTTCCAAGGCGCGTTTCAGCAAGATTGATTTGGAGCGTTCTTCATCAGGATCGAACTCGTAGTTCAGCAAGGTTGGGAATGTTTCTGAGTCTTGACAATTCAGCTCTTCAGAGGCTCCATTGGGGAGCGTATGTGCTGGTTTGCGTTTTCTATGCCAATTGTAGAGATGATTTCGAGTAATGACCCATAGCCACTGCCTGAAACTCTCCATGTTGAAACTGTCAAAAGACAGTAATACGGACTTGAAAACCTCCTGGACCATGTCAGAGGCATCTTGTGGTTGCAAATCCGCCTGACGAGCCCACCCGTAAACCAAGGGGCCGTAGAGATGAAACAATCGTTACCAAGCATCGGGGTCATTCTGATGCGCACGCATCAGAAGCCGCGAAGAAGTGGATTGAGATTGAGAAGATGTTGATGTGAACGACATGTCACTCAAATATCTTATAAAAAGGAGATGCTGAGCCCGTTTTCATAGAATATCATTCGGGAAGAGGCATCTGCAAACTAGAGCCAGTCCTGAAACATCTATTTTAGTGAACGGTTTGGCCTGAGACTTGCATTAATGTCTCCTCCGAAAGGAGGCATAACCATGCCCACAAGATCCCGCAACGAGTCAGGC
>Ga0222718_10001658_pt1 | contig 20816 bp, 21 predicted proteins | sample C33_27DmetaG_FD_165045 | JGI IMG/M metagenome (GOLD analysis project Ga0222718, IMG submission 165045) | Estuarine water microbial communities from San Francisco Bay, California, United States - C33_27D | ecosystem: Environmental > Aquatic > Marine > Unclassified | place: USA: California... | reverse complement strand
TTGGCTTTCCAAATATTTTTAGAAAATCATCCCTTGTAATGCCGTATTGCTCGTTACGAAAGACCCAGTAGTTTGGATCCCATGAGCCCAGAGTCACCACGCTGTTTGAGTGGTTTTTCATCTCATATCCATACAAGTCAGGAGTATTGCTTGCATTAGGCTTAACACCCATCTGCTTTTCCAGCCAATGTCCCTCCTTTCCGGAGTGTTTTGGATCAGATCCTGTGGTGTCTGCCTTTTTACCGTGGACTTTGGATGTGTAGATATTTACAATTTTTTTTCTAATTTCTGATGTTTCTTCAAATTTATTTTTCATGATTATTGATCTGGATCATGATTCATGTTGTCTATAAGATTGATCATTGATTGACATTTTTTGAAAGGAAAAGAAATAAGATCCTCCAGAAATAAAATTAGTATTGGCAAAGAAAGAAAGTTTTACGTTTATAGATCTGTTTGCAGGAATCGGAGGCCTTCGTCAGGCCTTTGAGTCATCCGGAGGAAAGTGTCTTTTCTCATCGGAATGGAACAAGTTCTCGCAGCAGACATACGAGGCAAACTTTGGGGAGGTTCCTTACGGGGACATTACTCAGATTGACGAAAAGGAAATTCCGGACCATGACATACTAATTGGCGGCTTTCCGTGCCAGCCGTTTTCCATTGCAGGAGTTGTCTCAAAGAACCACCTTGGACGGGAACATGGGTTCCAGGACGAGACGCAGGGAACGTTGTTTTTTGATGTCTGCAGAATAATCAAGGAAAAACAGCCAAGTGCTTTCTTGCTTGAAAACGTAAAGAACCTGCAAAGCCACGACAAGGGTAAGACGTTCAAGGTGATTGTCAACGCGCTGGAAAAGGAACTCGGATATGACATACACTACAAGGTTGTCGATGCAAGCAAAGTTGTCCCACAGCACAGGGAGAGAATATTCATTGTCGGATTCAAGAAGCCTCTTGATTTCAAATTCCCAGAACTCATAGACAAGAGGCCGGTTTTGGGCGACGTTCTTGAGGACAAGGTGGATGAGAAATATACCCTCAAGGACGGAACATGGAATGCACTGCAACGACACAGGGCAAAGCACAAGGCAAAGGGAAATGGATTTGGATTCAACCTTGCAGACAAGAAAGGAATTGCAAATACGCTTAGTGCAAGATACTACAAGGACGGAGCTGAAATTCTTATTGACCAGGGAAAGAAGAATCCCAGAAGACTGACCCCAAGGGAATGTGCAAGGATTATGGGATTTCCAGAAAATTTCAAAATTCCTGTCTCGGACAACCAAGCATACAGACAGTTTGGAAACGCAGTTGTGGTTCCTGTCGTAAAGGAGATTGCAAAGGCTATGGTAAAGTGCATGGCCAAAGGAAAACACAGAATAATGATTACGGATTATGCAAAGTGACTGACATGGAAGAATATTCGCGCCCTCTCAAAAAACCAGAAGCAAGACACCGCTACTGGCACATACAAAAGGCAGACAGAGAATTCTTTCCAGAGTCTGATGTAAAGTTCAAGATAAAGTTTCATGACACAACTTACGAGCTAAAGGTAAACCACAAGGATGACATTATGACAGGACAGCTTTACGCCTATCAATTCCTTGAAGGCCACCGGATCATTGTCACAAAGAAGGGCAAGAACTCCTATGTTCTGGAGGCACCTGATACTGAACCCTATCCTGAAGTCGACTAGTTCTTCTTTTTTTGTATCATCATAGCATCTTCAGGCTTAAGTGACAATTCTTCCCAAAATGCATGTGACAAGTATGTTGACGCGCCCTTTTCAATAACCCACTTTACTGCACCCATCTCTGACAGTCTTCCCATGGTTGAAATTCTGATGTTTTTCCAGTAATCTTCATCTATTCGTTTTAAATTGTATTTCTCAATTTGAGACGCATTTGATTTATCTTTAAACCATTTTGTTTTCACGGTATCTATTACTGCATCAATCTGTTCTGTATCCATATCTTGTGATTTTTCAATACTTTTCATTATCTCTGAAACAATTCTTTTCTCCAAATCAAAATTTGGAAATACATTCATGAAAATGAAATCTTTTTCTTCTCTGCTGATACTGTGTTTGAAATTTTGATTATCTATGATTGGATTTGGCAACATTAGGAATTTTATTCCATCTTGAGAAAGTGTGATCTCTAACGAACTGTCGTCTTTTTTTCTAATTTGTACTAAACCTGTGTCATTGAGAATTCCTGAGATTGTGCCGCTGCTATTTTGTTTAAAACCTCTCAGTGTTGGACCAACGAATTGTTCCAAAAATCTTTCTTTGCTTGCTTTAATTCTCAGCATGTTTTTCAATTCATCCTCTTTGTTCTCAAAAGTTTTTTCATGAAATGCTGGAAATCCTGTTGAAATTCTTTCGTTTCTTGAAACTATGTTTTTATCTTCATACTGTTTAATGATTTTAGATATCTCCAATACTTCTTCAAATGAATCTTTTCTAAATGTCTCGTAATCTATCCACTCACTGTTGTTCTGCTCAATGCTTTCTACAACGGCCTTTGCCAACAGACATGTGACGACTTTTGATGGGAAAAATCTCGTATGCAGCTTGTTCATCAGTGGTGGGTTGCTACTTGGAATGCATTCTTTGCAAATCATCACCTTTTTTGATTTCAAAAAGTTTCTACTTTTTAGAACCTGCTCGGTAAATCTTTCTAGATGTGATTTGTTGTTATCTACTCCTGTTGTAACAGACTCCATTGTGTTGTGGAACTCTGGGGCCATCTTTTCTATTTGTCTCTTCATCTCCGGTGTATAGTCCCCCCATAACTCTGCACTTTTTCTCGTCATATCCATAGGGTTTCTCCACCACGTAATCATCATGTCAATTGATTCTCTGAGAAACTCTTCCCTACTACCATATCTGTCGACTTCTTGAACAATTTTATCGATTTCTCTGACATCCTTTACGTCTGGAGTAAAACTGAATTTCTCTTTGTTCATGTCTCGGATAACATATACTATTATATTAATATAGATACTTTATTCTTAAAATCAAATTTTTATTTACTAAAATGAGTTAATAATATAAATAAACAGTGTTTATTGACAAAAAAACAATGTTTATTGAGGTATACATAAATACCACTAGTATAATTATATGGTAATGTATAAAAATCAGACACCAAAAAAGTACGTCCTGGATTCCTGCATCGGCAGAAGATGCTATGAGAATCCTGCATACTTTGACATGCTAAAAATCAAGGTAGATGACTTGTCTGCTGCAACTACTGTCTTTACCACAGTATCAGAATATGAGATTAACAAAAGGGCAGAATATGGATTTGACAAGATGCATTCCCAATTGGAGTCTGCAATTGATTCTGAGATTCCAATCCAGACAATCAGCTATGAGATGCACCAGTTGGGAATCTGGCTTTGTGACAACATTGAGGGGCTTCACCTTCCTGACAACCAGATACTTGCATACGCAATGATGACTGACTCTGTCTTGATAACCTGTGACAAGGGACTGGAAACTGCTGCAATTGATGCCGGTCATGATGTCATCAACCCTGACCGTCCAATCATAACTCAGACAATAAGAAAAACCGATTTTTCATTACTTGCACAGAAAAAAGTCGGCCAGTTGAAACATAGAATCATCGCTCCGGTACAAACAATCAAAAAAATTCCTAGCCAAACTGTAAAAAAATCTGTAAGAAAAATTACCTGGAGCACATTTGTATGACCAAGCAAGTTCACTCAAACTCACTTGCAGACTGTTTTGAAATAGATCCATCTGAAAAGTTGGAGATATCAAAAACTGCCGTTTCTGCTGAAGTCAAAGATTTGATTTCAAAGATTCCCAACAGAGTTGGCCCTGTCAAATTTCAAAAATGGTTGGTTTTGGAAGAAAAAGTTTTGGAGACAGTCTCTGTATAATGTGTTACGCTGTAATATTTGATAAATTTCTTTTATACTTCAGGGATGTGATTAATTAAATGCGTGAAATAATTGTCTCCAAATTATTCCAAGAATTGCTTGGACCGCGAAATGGTATTAGAGAAGAATTTAATTCCAGTGAATCTCCCTCTCTGGAATTCATCACAGGAATTCTTTCACCCGTTGAAACTCCTGATGAAACTTGGGTGGACACTCAGACCAGTGGCTCTCAATTCCCATCAATTTCACATCAAAGAATGGAGGGTGACGAACAAGAGGAACAAGAATCCACATCATTGAATCCATCACTAAACCCGCAAAAACCCCCTTCTACCATGGGACTATCTTTTCAGGTTGCAACTGTTCCTTCCCCTGAATTTAAAATCTGCTTGACCTGGGCAAGATATCTTAAGGACCCTGTAAACTGGAGACGATTTCCAAAATATGCCATGCTGTCAGTTAATGAAAGCTCTGAACCAATACAGTATTTTGATTCATCAGGGCAAACTTGTAAAAAGGACTCAGCTGAAATATCTTTTCGCTTTAAAATAAGACCTGTCGGGAACACCTTTTTCATAAGCATGTTTTTTGTAAACGAGTCAGTCGTCCCAAAAGATGCTAGAGACTTTTTTAGTTACAATATTTTTCAGCCCCAAATCAGAGTTGTATGTGAAAATAACACCAAGATAATTGAGATGAGGGATGACTCATACGATCCTGACATTGAGACAACCGAACTCCACTACAAAAAAAGAAAAACACTTGCACGCGGACACATGACTTCTGTAGTTTGGCGTGACATTGATCCTGAAATCATTCCTGACAGTGTGAAAAAAGAGTTTCCTAACGCCGTCAACGAACTGGGATTCAGTTGGGCAGACAGAGAAATTGTTCCGACTTCTGATGTGACTCCTTTTCTTACTCCTGATTTGAGGACAGAGTACCTGCCAATGTATTCGATTCCATCTCCGGATATTGAATGGAGCGATGCTTCCAAAAAGCCTGTTCTTAATGCAAAAGAGTTTTCAGAGATGTGGGATCCGCAAACCTTGAACGACTCCCTGCAGCCTATAGTTGGAGAGTACAAGAAATGGATTTTGAATCTGGACAAAACCAAGGATGGGAAAAATGATTTACTTGTTGACAAAATAATAAACGAATGCAATGTCGTTCTCAAACGAATTGAATCCGGAATTGAATTTTTGGTCAATGATGATGATGCAAGACTGGCATTCTGTTTTGCAAACAATGCAATCAATCTTCAAAACCAATGGAAGAAAGAAGGATCTGATCTTGAATACAGGCCATTCCAAATCGCATTCATTCTGATGACTGTGGAATCCATTCTTTCAAAAAATTCTGAATTTAGAAACACCTGTGATCTTTTGTGGGTTCCAACTGGTGGTGGAAAAACTGAGGCATACCTTGTACTTGTTGCAATCGACATGGCTTACCGTCGACTCAAATCAGTTAAAAAAAGGAAATCCGGATCTGGTGTTTCTGTATTTACAAGATACACTCTTCGTCTGTTAACAATACAGCAATTCAGAAGAAGTCTTTCCATGTTTTCTGCAGCAGAATTTCTAAGAGTCAGTTACTTAGACTCAAAAAAATTATTTGGATGGCGGCCGGAACAATGTCCGAATACTGAAAATATTTTGTGGGGATCTACTCCGTTTTCTGTCGGACTATGGGTCGGTGACGGTGTTACCCCAAACAAATTGGAATCATTAGACTTTAGAAAGAATGGTCGCAGAGTTTGTCGTATTGGTGCACTGGATCAGTTAAAACAGAATCGAATTGAAAAGCCTTGCACAGCTTCTGGCGAACCAGCACAAGTTCTTAGCTGTCCCGCATGTGATAATATTTTGGCACTGCCAAACGTTGGCTCTTCTTCAGACGCTGTTCAGGGTTTGGACAGTGGAAAAAATCATACCCTTACTTGGATCATTAAATCTGATACTGACATTTCAAACCTTGAATCTTTCATTGCCACTTTCACGTCTACTTCCTCACTCCAAATTGTCAGTTCAAAGTTTTTGAAACTTGAATCCGGTTACTATTCTCTTCAAATCGAATTGCGTGATCCACATAGAAAAATCTCATCATCTACCTTGAATGAGTTTTGGAGAGACCTTAAACAGCATTTGAAACTTGATGCAGATTCTCTTCAAAGCACTTCCGCTGCAAGGCCCGGATATTTCTTCAAAACTTACCGGTCAGGAAGGGGAAATAAATTGGAAAATTATGATTTTGAAATAATCTGTACCAACAATCTTTGTCCTCTACGACAAAACTGGTTTGCAGGTTCTCCAATGGGAGGTGTCAACGGAACATCAGTTGAACCAATGCTACTTAGTAAAACAGCTGATGGCATAACTCTGGATGATGGAAACATGTTTGTCGAGGTGCAGAAATGTTTCAAAATCAAGGATTTTGTCTCTGACCGAATTCCAATTCCAGGGATGACTGTGGATGATCAGGTTTACAAAAATTTGCCTACCATGATTGTTGCAACTGTTGACAAGTTTGCACGTCTTCCTTTTGAACCAAAAGCTGGCGGCCTGTTTGGCAATGTTGAATATTGTCACATGCTTCACGGGTATTATCGACTGAATGTAAACTCTAGCGGAAATGACGAACACCCTTCACCTCAAGGTACGTCAACACAGAGAACCTACCGCAGATTGTCTGATATTGAAATTCCAAAACCTCCAAATTTTATAATTCAAGACGAACTCCATTTGATGGATGGCCCTTTGGGCAGTATGGCAGGTTTGTATGAATCATGTGTCGACTTTTTGTCAACTTCAAAATATCCTGTAAAATACATTGCATCCACAGCAACAATCAAGAGAGGAGAGGATCAGGTCAGGTCTTTGTTTTCCAGACAACTGCAGGTATTTCCTCCAAGTGGTGTATCTGTTGATGATCGATTTTTTATTCGTGAACATGAGGAACACGCATTACGAGATGAAAAGGCTGGTCGTCTGTATTTGGGAGTAATGGCACCAAGCAAGGGAGCTTTGACCCCGATTGTCAGAATATGGTCTTCACTGGCACAAACTGCACACATCAACAGAACAAATCCTGAAATTGATAGGTTTTGGACTCTTGTTGGATACTTTAATGCAATTCGAGAGTTGGGAGGAGGTTTGTCAGTCTATAGGCAAGACATTCCGTCTAGAATACAACAAATTTCTCAAAGAACTACTGGTGAAACACCCAGAATATTGGATCAAAACACTAGCCATGAATTATCTGGAAGAACACCTTCTGATACGCTACCGTCAATTCTTGATGACATGAACAAGAAATTCCCTGACGATACAAATTCGCCTGATGCTCTTTTCACAACATCAATGTTTGGTACTGGTGTTGATGTGCCAAGATTGGGACTGATGTTGGTCAACGGCCAACCCAAAACCACGTCCTCATACATTCAATCTACTGGTAGGGTAGGAAGATCCAAGGGCGGACTGGTTGTGGTGTTTCACCGTTCCACAAGACCTAGGGATCTAAGTCATTACGAGTATTTTATGAGATTTCATAGGCAAATGCATCGAACTGTTGAGTCTCCAACTGTTTATCCTTTCTCTCCTGGAGCAGTAAGCAGGTCTTTGGGTCCTCTTGTTGTTGGTATGCTGAGAAATATGAAAAATCCTAATACTCCATGGCACAAAAAAAATTCTGCTAGGTTAATGAGTACTGCAACTTTTACAACAAATCCTGAATTTGATATGATTGCAAAACATCTTGAAGAACGTGCCAAGGGTCAACCAGACAGAAGACGCCCCAAATCCCAGAAAATATTTGATGATGCAAAAACTTGTGTAGACCGATGGACTGCTGTTGCACAAAACAGACCTTCTTTAGTTTACTCTGCAATGGATGATCCTGAAACCCCTGTAGTACTAGGAGATATGGCTCATGAACGTAATGACTCTATTAGCGTATTTTCTCTTGCACCCCAATCCCTTAGAGACATAGAGGGCGAAACCGCATTCGGAGTGAAAAGATGACTGACTCCCAAAAAATCAGAGCATCTCAGTTCATCACAACGTATGGACCTGGTTCCATCATTGAACTTCCTGACGGACCTGCGTTGATTCCTTCTGCAGACATTGGGCTCTTTGACAGCAGATCCAATTTCTCTCCTAACGATTATAGAATTGATGACGATCGAATGTCCAAGGGACTTTTGGAAGGGGCTAGCATATACCGTCTTCCAACCAATTCAGAAAACGCCCTTCCTCAAAATGACATTGTTTACAAAACAAAATCTTTTCCTATGTGGCATTTGTGTCAAAACCAATCCATTCACGCACATCAGGGTCACGGAAATGTTGATATTTTGTATGAGCAAAAAACATCCGTTACCCACTGTCCTATATGCGGAATCCCTAGTAGTCATGGCGGCAATCCAAGCAATGCTGTCAGATTTGTAAGAATGTGTAAAAATGGACATTTGGATGAGGTGGATTGGGACTATGTGGTACATCAGGGAGTTCAGTGTACCAGACGATTCCGTGCACCTGATGTTTTAAAATGGAGCTCTGCTGGAGGAACCTCTTTGAGACATATTGTTTTAGAGTGTCCTCAATGTGGGGTTTCAAATAATTTTGGAGCATATTATGCCAACCCTAATCTGAAATGTACTGGAAGAGAACCACAGACTGAACATTTAATCTCCTCACCTGGTCGTAATCCCACATGTAGTGCTGATGTGAAGATTATTCCAAGACAGGCATCCAATATTCGAATGCCTGAAATCAAGACCCTTCTTTCAATTCAATCTGTAATGACCAAGCTTCATAGAATTGTACAACGTCCAGAAATTAAAAGTGTGATTCGAACTTTTAAGTCACTGCTTGGACCTGTTGACGATGATGATAAACTTGCCAAATTGCTCCAACTAATGAAAGAGAATCCTGAAATTTCAGATAACACTGTCCTTGAATTTGAGAAACCAAACGCTTCCTTTGAAGAAGCTAAGGAGGCAATTGAATCAATAGACAGACCAATTCCAGACACTTACCATGAACTAATTCTGGATGAATTCAAGGAGCTTAACATATCATCACAAAGAGGTGCACCGCCATCTGCGTTACAAAAAACTCGCATGTCAAAACCTATCTTTGAGGTAAACATTGATGATGTTTTAGATATAACGACAAAAAAAGGAACAAAGTTTAAGATAACTCCTGTCAGTACACTGCAAACCATATCTGTTCAAACAGGATTCAAACGAGATGACGTGGCTGATGAACTCTTGCAATCTAATGCAGAACTTGTATCAGTTAAGCATTTTGACAACGCTACAAATACTGCATGGTATCCTGGTGCCGCATACATGGGAGAAGGTATTTTCATACGGTTGGATAGCGATGATGTCTTGTCTGAACTTCTTAACTCAAACCCTGTAGCCGAAGAATGGCTCAGAGCTCAAAACACTGAAACCCATGCCAATCCTGGAGATGAGAAATATAGCAAGTTTCTTTTTCGCGACTCTGATGATGACTCAAAACCTGAACTGCATCCTGGTTTTGTTTGGTGGCATACGCTTTCCCATCTGTTAATCAGAATAATTTCAGAGGAATCAGGGTACTCGTCATCTGCAATTCGTGAAAGAATTTACTTTAAAACAAATGGAAACAAAATTGATGGAGGAATTCTTCTCTATGCTGCCCAACCAGGTACTGAAGGAACTCTTGGAGGTCTAACTGCACTGGTACCATATTTTAAATCATTTCTTGACATTGCACTTGAAAAAGTAAACTGGTGCTCCGGTGATCCTTTGTGTGGACAAAACGAATTCCACATTGGAAAGGCAAATGGCGCATCCTGTGACGTATGCCTTATGAATTCTGAGACATCTTGTGAACATAGAAACATGTGGCTTGATCGAACCATTTTGATCAATTCTCTGCCATGACAGACATTACATTTCACGGCGGGGTGAACGACATTGGTGGAAACAAGTTTCTAGTTGAAGACAAGGGAACCAAAGTTTTCATGGATTTTGGAATGTCTTTTTCACAAGAGGGACAGTTCTTTTCACAGTTTCTTAACGCTAGAACCTCAAACAGTCTCAATGATCTATTTGAGTTGGGAATTTTGCCAAAAATCAAGGGGCTTTACAGACAAGATTACGCAAAGCACATGGATTTTGACGGAACTGAGGATACTGAAATTGATGCAGTATTGCTAACTCATGCACACGTGGACCACTGTGCATACATACCATACCTTAGACCCGACATCACAATTTACTGCTCAGAGGAATCCAAACTGATAATGCAAAATTTTGATGAAACTGGAAGTGACCAGTATCTTACCCTCAAAGAAAAATTTAGAATACACGAGGGTAAAGGCGGAGAAATTATGCGCACCACTGGAGACAAAGTAAAAGTTCCAAGAAGAATTGAGACGTTTGAATCTGGAAAAGAGTTTTCAATTGACTCCGTAGATGTAAATCCACTACCCGTAGACCATTCAATTCCTGGGGTTCATGCTTTTATTTTGCATACCAGTGACAGTACGATTGGCAATACAGCTGACTTGAGATTTCATGGAAGACACAGTGATGACACAGAAAAGTTTGTACAACAATGTGCAGAATCTGATTTAGATTTGCTTCTATGTGAAGGTACACGAGTTAATGCCGCAGCATCATTGACTGAATTTGATGTTGAACGAAAGGTTGCACAAATCATTAGTGATACAAAGGGATTGGTAATTTGTGGCTATCCAATTAGAGACTTGGACAGACTGATGTCGTTTTACATTGCAGCAAAAAATACAAATCGTTACTTGTTAATTGACACAAAGCAAGCATATCTTTTGAAATTGTTTAACGAGTCGCCAAACCTGAAAGGACAGTTTCCATCACCAACTGACAAAAATATCAAGGTGTACATCCAAAGAGGATCATGGGGTTTGATTGACAAAGATCTTGAAACGTTTACAGAAAGACAATTGCTTCAAGATTATGGACTGTGGCAAAGAGAATTTTTGGATTATCCAAATGCTGTAGATTACAGGGATGTTCAAAAAAATCAGAAAGAATTCATCTTTTATTGTTCAGATTATAGATTGCAAGATTTGATTGACATAAAACCATCAGAAGGCGCATCCTACATTCGCTCATTGACTGAGCCATTTAACACCGAGATGGAAATCAAGGAAGATCAGGTCAAAAACTGGTTTGTTCACTTTGGAGTGATAAATAGAGACGAAGACTGGCATCAAATTCATGTTTCTGGCCACGGGGATGGTGAGCAAATCAGACATGTAGTAAAAGATACACATGCAAAATTACTAATTCCAATACACACTGTACACGACGAATACCATAAGCAATGGCATGACAACGTAAATTCAGTCAACCAGCATGATAGGATACAGTTGTAAGATACCGAGAATAGGAATTGGCTGAAAATAACCAACTGCGAATTTTAAATGAAAAAGAACTAAGCGACATAATGAATGGTTTTCATAATGCAGTCAATCCTATAGGAAATTGTAAAATTTTACTAAGGGATTCTTCATGGGATACAGATCCAGAAGAATACTTTGGAGGAAGAGATGCAAGAGATGGAATGGAAAAAGTTTGCCAGTACTTGGAATCGCTGTTCTACAGTGCAAAAGATGAAACAATATTTGTAAATCAATTTCTCAAACCCGTTCAGATCATGGCAAAATTCCGTGAACATCTGTCTACTAGGGAAAAAGCATCAACGGATTTAGAAGGTTGGATTTTTTCTATTTCCAAACCCACAAAAACCAGTCCATTCAACAAAACAGAAAACGTCACAGCCTCTATTGTTTTTCCAAAACTTCGAACAACCATGTCTATGAGCTTTCCAAAAGAAATAATTAAAAACACATCATCAAGTTTTTCTGAATTTACTAAATGTCAGCCAACCGGACTAGTAAATAGAATACATCCTGTAAAAGGGTCAAGCATATCAAATACAAATAAAGAAGTCTTGTTGTCCCAGTTCAATTTTCTTTTTACATCCTTTAACGACATTCAAATTGTTGGAAAATCAATTGAAATGGAAAATTTTTGTGAGGTTCAGTCCCAAAATTCTGAAATAAAACAGCACATGGGATTTTCATTTGTATCTTTTGGAAAAGTTTTGGATGTACAGGGGAGCAGACTAACTATGGAAGCCATGAACAAGTCGGGAATTATTTCATTTACAATTAACTCCCGTCATTATTACAAAAATTCTAACATGATCAGTCCGGAAAAAATGAAGGGCAAACATGTACGATTTTTTGGAGTTGCTTGGTATAATCCTGACACGGATGGCAAAGTTAACTTGGATACTCCCGAAGTGTTTCTCATGCAGGAGGAAACAGATTCTGCAAGATTGAAAATTGAAGACGAGATTGGAAGAATTAGAATTAGAAATCATGTCCCACAATCCGAAATTAAGGAAGAATTACGAGGAAAAATAGAATCAGAAGACTGCATTGAGAATAAAAACAATTCATTATATTTTGTATATCCAAAAACAGGTGATCCTATATGTGACAGTTTTATGAACTCTACATACCAGATCAAATCCTTACGTGACGAATTAAAACTGGGAAATCCAATTATCCGACAAGAGCAGGTTCTTAGTTCAGTGAAAATGGGAATGACTCGGATGGAAACAAATCTAAAAAGATCATCTCCTCTTTTGGATGTTTTAACTGACTATCTATGGCAAAATGATCTTTCTGGCCATTACGATAAAATGTTGACTGTTGAAAAATTTGCTCAAATTTATTCCGAAAAAATGATCAATAAAAAAATTTGGCATTTGAAATTTTTAGGGATTTTTGATCTTAATAATAAAAAATATGAAACAATTACCGCTAATGGAATGGCATCAGTTGAAAAGATTCTTCATGAAAAACTTTCTAAAAATCTCACTTTGATGCAAGATATAGTCAGATTGGATAACGGTGTAGTCCCCCCATCAATTCTACTAGAATATCTCAGAAATTCTGAACGGTTTTTGCCATTGGTCTTAAATGAAGATAGCAGTACGGAAACAATTTGGGTTAAAAAAAATACAAAACCTGTTTCTGCCGAACTGCAGAATGAGTATAACGGTAACATTAACTCTATTTTAGAAGTCATGAGTAATGTCTCGTATTCTGTAACCTCTCAGTATATTTCTGAAGAAATCCTGCAAAAAGAGCACAAAAAAATGAGCGTATTTGTTATTGAAACAACACTAAAGGAAAGAGCGGAACAAACAGGTTCAGTATCACGGGATGGGGACTCGTGGAAGTATCCTGTATTCTCACGGTTGCTGGATTTATTTTCTATATTTCCTGAGAAAAAATTTAATTTGATTGAAATTTTAAATGAACTTAACATTCCAAAATCCGACCGAGATAAAACTATTGGATATCTGAGGGAATTTGAAGAATGCAACATAATTACACAATTAGAAGGAAATACTGAGTTGGAAGAAAAAATAAAACATGCTAGTTCAAAAGCACATTTTGGAAAGCAAATAACAAGCAAAAAAATCAGGAACGTTTTGAGCATGGAAGAAAAATTAGACGGTCAAAGATATTGGATGTCTTTGACAAATGCAAAAAAAACAGTCCTGAGTGAATTAAGTGAAAGTATCCAAAAATCTGTGGTGAGAATATTTGATGAGATGGAAGAAACCGTGGAAGACAAAGTTAGTGACAGGTATTTTTCAAAACCGATGGATCTATCTATGGATATTCTTGTAAACAGAGTGATCGATAATACAAAAGAGATTTTAAAAAATGACTTTTTAGATTCAATCCAGAAACTTCACATAAACATAGAAGAAACAGTTGAAGACATAATTGACAAAATGATCCAAGATGATACGTTATCAAATATTGATGGAATGATCTCAAAGAAGAAAAATAATTTTTAGATTAACGTGCAATTTCATCTACAAGTTCGCTCAAAGTTCTGGCATCCTTTCCCTCGATCAATACTCCTATTTCGTAATGAGATGACATGCCGCCCCAAGAAAAATTTGCTGAGCCAAGAATTGCTTTTTTCCTATCTGCAACAATTACTTTTGCATGCAATGTCTGAATCTGAAGAATTTTTCCACCGTTAGACTCAAAACATTGTCTGTCTTTGCATATTAGCTTTGGTTCATTTTGATAAAAAATACTGTCACCTGTGCCCCACGATTTACCGCATTTGGAACAGGTTCCTGCATACCTGCTTTGAATGACAGAGCTTTTCTTCCTGTCAAAATCAACTAACTTGAAATAGGGAAATTTTTCCTGCCAAATCTTAAATTTTTGTTGAACCTCTTTATCCTGACTCTTTAGATTGTTAATCACCAATGTTGTTGCAATTGATTTTTCAAGTGAATCTTCAATCAATTTAAGAAAATTTTCTGCATCATCTGATATGACATATGCCAATATGTGCAGTTCATCAGCAACACTGCCCATTATTTCCTCTGTAACTGATGCGGTTGCACGTATTCCTGGTTTTAAAAAATCAGGTCCAGTTGCAAGTATCTTTATGTCTGTCAATGGTTACTGTTGTTTTCTCTGTTTTAAAAATAACATGGTCTTATTAATTTAATATTTTTTCTTTAACTGTTATTTTAAATTAAATTCTAAATTCACAAACATTTTTCAAATTACACGCATCACACTTTCGTTTACTGTCGTGGTGTTTTGGTTCTGTAATGTTTGTTGCAATGCTTGCAAAGGTCTCAAGGGAAGTATGCAGGTAATGAAGCGAGAATGAATCCTGGACTTCAGAAAATATCTTGTACGGCTCTTTTGTCTTTCTATCACAAATTCGTAATTCCCATTGTTTTTGTGTATGGGGCATGTCAAAGTAATCCTCCGGACTTGCCCTTCTCTTTGATGAATAGTTTGAGTTAAGATATGTCAGTACCTGCAGCAACTGGCCAGGGTAGGGCTGTGTTTTGGAATCATATGTCTGCGGTCTTGCAACAAACTTGTCGTCCTGAACAATCAGTGTACCGTCAACACGCAGGATTTTATCAATTCTGCCATTCAATGAAACTATGACATTTTCAGTTGGAAACTCAAATGGAACAGTCAGTGTAGAGTAGATGTTTTCACGTGCAAATTCAATGTCTTTTTTCTCATCTTTGATTTCTGTAATGGTCACTGGCTCTAGTTCAACATGTTCTGCTTCATACTGTTCTTTTTCATGATGTGCTTTTGTTCCCTGGATTAGTGCCTGTGATGGCTTTGGCCTTACGCCCTGCATTGACAGTGGAATTTTATATTCGCAGTATCCCAGTGAATCTGAAAAGTCTGTAACTGCAGCATTCACAAATGTAATGTCATTAATTTTATTTATTTTGATCATGTGGTTTAGTTTGGAGAACTATTATTTCATTTCATCGATGGTCTCATCGTCATAATATTTTGCATTGTACCTTTCTTCCTCACCTGTATTGTTTGCTACATTATTGTTGTCAATTGCCTCCCTGATGTCTCCCCAGACATAAAGAATGATTAGAAAAATTCCTACACCTGTCCCAATTCCACTGCAGGCCAAAATTATCCCAAGGTACAGCCAAAACTTGCTTGTCATGATTTTTAGAAATTTTTTATTTTAAAATAAAATAAAAAAAATTATTGAACCCCCTTGGTTGTGACACTCTTTTGGGGAGCATTCAAAACAGATGCCATCACTGCCTTCTTGAGCAGTTGCTCAATACTGTCATCAGATGATTTGAGCTGTACTGAGACATACTCGTCTGAATCTATCTTGGTGCTTCTTTTGACAATGAATACCTCCCTTACTTTGGATTGAGATTCACTGTTTTCTGCTTGTTCACTCATTGGTTATTGTAACATATTTCAGAAATAATAATAACAAGTACATAGTATGTATACTGTACATACTATGGAATCTATGCTTAATTTACGCGTGCATATTGCCCCAGTTGGCTTTGAAATTGACCGTATTGTAATTCCTGCAGTAAAGATGAAGGCCGATTTGGTATATCTTATAGCTGATGACAATGTTGCCACAGACAAATCTACAAAGTTTCAAACTGAAATTATAAAACAACTCAAAAAGAAAAAAATTGATTCAAAAATTATGCATGCAAACAGACTACAGCTCTTTGACATAATTCGTGTTGTAAAGGAAATAATTTTGGAACATAGAAATGATGAATTCTATGTTAATGTTGCAAGTGGCTCAAAAATTCATGCAATAGGGTGCATGATGGCATGTATGGTCTTTGATGACAGAAAAAACATTCATCCGTTTTATCCACAGGCAAAAGAGTATCCTGCATACAAAGACAATGAACAACAAACCTATGGCGTTGAGGAAATTTATGGACTGCCGACATACCAACTACTTACACCAAACAAAGACTTGATTGAAATTTTAAAAATTATTAAAGAAAATGATGGACGAATTCAAAAGAAAGTTCTTGCAGAAATTGCAGAGGAAAGAAAAATTTTAAACATTAATGCACGTGAGGAGAATCATAGCCAGGCAAGATTTGCAAGCTTGGATAAAAAACTAATTCAGCCACTAATGCGAACTTGGAACTTTGTTGAGGAAGAAAAAATAGGAAAAAACAGGTGGATTTCATTTACTGATGATGGAAAGAATGCATCTGAATTTTTGTTTTAGTTACAAAAATCCAAATCGTTTGCAGATGATGCAAATTGCCTTTTGATCAATTCTCATTACTGCAAAGTGATTGCATTCAATACATTTTCTTTGGACCATCAAATCAGGTCCTTGATCAAACATGTTCATACAATTTATTGTCGTTTAAAGTAAATATCTGACAACACCATAGTATGATTACTATCCATACTGTTATTGCATACTCTGTGCCTGTTTTGAACTAAATTGTAAATATTCCTAACAGTATGTAAAGTATGCATACTATGAACTTGATATATAATAATTCTATTTGCATCTAAAAATTGTTGAAAACCATTACACTATTGCACAAAAGTCATCATGTGGGTGAAAGGCCCACACCTTCTACTTTTTTCCCACGAATAATTCGTGAGTTTGAGGATGATGATGAGCCAATGATTTACGGAGATAACTCTTGACTGTTTTATTTAGAATGAAGAATTTGTCACATGATGATAGTATGTCTTCTACATTTTCTAATCTAAAAGAGAAATTAGACGAACTTGAAAATTTGGATGAGTCTGCATGAAGCAATTGGATTTAGAAAATTTTGAGTGCAACATTGGTTTGATGGCCCGAGAAAAAGATAATCATGACAACTATGTTTTGTTTCAGTTTGAGGATCTTGAAAAAATGATTGAATACTATGAATCATTCAAAAAAGAATTTAGTAAAAAAACAAAATCTATTCAAAACAAAAAAATGGAGAAATCAAAATGAGTTTTTCATCTGGAACCAATCGTATTCAGCATCAATTGATAGACCTTCAAAATGAGATTGATAAATTACATGCAGATTTGGAATTCTATGAACAAAAAATTAGAATAATCTCCCATGAATTAGAGTACAAAGAAGAAAAGTTATCTACAATCAATAGGAGATTGGCAGCTCTTAGACGGCTCAGATCTGATAGGGAAAGAGGTCCTAATGAGAACTAGAAAATATTTTACAGTAAAGGAATGGAATCGATTCAAAAACAATGATTACTTTGACATGCAAGACATGCTTTGTCAAAAATATGATGTGATTTTAACTGATTACAAAACAAAAAGAGAAAAAGTATTTTCTTTATTGAAAAAAATTAATTTAAAGAATTTTGACAAGGGAGTAACAGAATTCTCAAAACTTGTCCAATCCTTTGGAGGCTCTATGGACCAACTTACACGTGAAATAGACTCTCAAAAATCCCAGGATTCTGATAATATGGATTTGATATGGGGTAAATCTGAGAATAATGTGCCTATTTGGGGGGATTCTAAAAATGATTTTGATTCTCAACACCAAAACAATCTAGAAAAAATTTGGGGTAAAAGAAAATGACTGAATGTCCAAAGTGTGGGGGAACAGACATTGCAATGATTTTGTGGGGATTGCCACAAATGTCTAAAGATTTGGAAAAAAAAGTTAAGGACAAGAAAATTGTTTTTGGCGGTTGCTGTGTTAGTGGAAATGACCCTCGGTTAGAATGCAATGACTGCGGATGGAGGTACTAGTTTGAGTATACTTGATTCAAAAAAGAAAAGCGCATCTGAGGCTCTTGTCAATGCAGTTGGAGGTTATCCAATTGGATACGGATTGGGAATAATCATACTTCCTGTATGTGCTGGCTGGATTCAAGAGGATCCATACATTGCAAATGTTGCAATTACTGGTGCATATGCTGTTACATCATTTGTAAGGTCATATTTTTTGAGAAGGATATTTGAAAAATATGGAATTGATGACAACTTTATCAGACTGGCAAAGCGTGGAATTGTAAAATTGTCTGGTGCGATAAGATGATCAAAGAATACTTTGAAAACTATTTTGAAAAAATCAAAGCAACCAAAAAGGTAGCACGGGACAAAAATATTGGTGTCTGGTGGATGCCCGTCTTTGATTCGTTTTTGATTACAATTTACTTTTCCTGGCAGCTGTCTGTCGGGGTATGGATTGCACTTGACACATGGCAAAACGGTCAGGACTACATTCCATGGTATATGGATTCGTTGTGGGAAATTTCATCGTTTTCACTCACCATTTTCATGAGTATCATTACATTTACAGTCCTTGACAAAATTATCTTGTTTTTCATTTACGTACATTCGTATGCAAACAAACTGGTCCTACAAGGGATAACAAAACTTGACATGTATCTGTGGAGAAAGACAGGCAGAGATACTGTAGTTACCAATTTCATATGGAAGCTGCAAAGAAAGTACATGGGCCGCTCAAAGAGGGAGAGAAAAATTATGACATTTGCATTTGTTGGAATGATTGGGGCGTATTACGGATGGATGATACTTACATGAGTCATTGTTTTTCCTCCCCACAATGAATGCACAGTTTCTTTGATAGTATCTCAAAATAGGCATAACTGTGAACAAATCCGTCTTTGCAAGTCATAGAGAATTAGGTGTTTGAAGAGGTGTAATCAGGATGTTGATCAAAATAATTATCGATCAGTGTTGATAATGTGTGATATTCCTGTTGTCGGATATATCATAGGGAATTCTATTACGAGTAAACACTAGACAAAAATAATTTTGAGACAATAAATTTAGAATTTGGCCCAGTTCTTTTCTATTCCATCTTATCAATTAAAGATCAAATAGATACACGATATGTTTAGGCAATGAACTATACACTAACAATTCGCGCATATATACAGAAGGATTTCTTATACGCCTGATTACACAATAAAAAAAAGAATCAGTTGTGATTCAATCTTTGTAATCTTTCTTGAACATCTTTTGGAAAGTTGCTGATTGGAATCTTTATCTCCTTTTGATTTAGCATCTCAACTAGCGGTACCAATGCTTTCAAAACATTTTGCATTTGGTTCTCCAAGGACTGTATCTTTTCATTGTCTTCTTTGTCCATCATTGCAGCCTTTTCAACACTTAACGGCTTTCCACAATAGCAGATTTCTCTGTGCTGTGAATTGGGTCTTTGACAGCTGGGACAAATTCTTGGAAGTATGTCTTGTTTCTCCTCTTCTGGTTCTATTCCGTATGCCCTCAAAAGCGAATCATTGGAGTCCTTTGAAGTCAGGTGAGTATACTTTGCCAACACTGTACTCTTTGGTGACCATCCGTGTCTGCTTCTTTGGTTACCATCTGTCAGCTTTGATGCTCTTCTGGTAACTTCAGAATGTCTGAAAAGATACAGATGCAGTTTTCTAATTCCTGCCTTTTTGCATAACCTTTTGAGCATCTTGTCAGCTGAAGAATATTCAAACGGTTTGCCATAGTTGCTGTTTCCTGTATTGACAAATAGCGGCGACTCTGGATTATCTCCACTTGGATGAACATTTAGCCAGTCTGCAAGGGACGGAATTGCTTCTAAAATTCTGACTTCTCTTGCACCTGTCTTGGAGTCTTCTTTGACTAGCAACGTGTATCCGTTTTTGTCGCTTTTGATGTGTTTGATTTGCATCTCCAATATCTCATGCGGTCTGACACCCGAATCATCTAGCACGTCAATGAATGCCTTGTCACGAAGATTGTCACAACTTTTCATCAGTTTGTTTTTTTCCTCACGTGTTACCAAGTCATCAGCTGTAACAGTATCAGACACTGTCCCAATTCTAATTCGCCTTGTCTCCGTTGGGTGTTTGAATCCCAATTCCAACTCACAGTCTTTTGCAGTTCTGTAACCTGTTTTCAAAAACCTAAACCACTGCTGCAAAATTTTCTTGTGATCACTTGTCGTGTTTGTCTCTTGTCCGTCCTTGGAATACTTGCTCATTACTTTTGCAACAAGCAGTTTCACTTCATCAGAATTCAGCTCGCTCCATTGTTTTCCCTCAAGAAGCTTGGTCATTGCAAGTATGGAATCCAGTATCTTGCATTTTCTTCCGGCCTTCAAGCCATCAATTATCATTGCCTGATCAAATCCTGCAAGAACCTTGAGGTCTCTTTCAGACAATAATTCCTCCAGTCTGGACTTTGTAGCCTCGTATTTTCTTGAAGCTATGGCAGTTCTGCTAACAGGTTGCATGTCCATTAGCTAAAAAAAATCCGTCTGCCACTATTTCAAACATTTGACGATTTTCCAAAATCATGACTTTCTTGATTTGGAACTTGTTGTAGGCGTGAGAAATCTCAGAGAACTGGACTGAATAGAAAGTGCTCCCATCGGGATTTGAACCCGAGTCTTTGGCTTGAGAAGCCAAAATGCTTAACCGGACTACACTATAGGAGCTTGTTCAAAAACTACCTCATCATAATTTAAAGGAAATGTTTTGAGTTTG
>Ga0222718_10001657_pt1 | contig 20817 bp, 22 predicted proteins | sample C33_27DmetaG_FD_165045 | JGI IMG/M metagenome (GOLD analysis project Ga0222718, IMG submission 165045) | Estuarine water microbial communities from San Francisco Bay, California, United States - C33_27D | ecosystem: Environmental > Aquatic > Marine > Unclassified | place: USA: California... | reverse complement strand
TACGCCCGGCACGATCATAATCGCATTAATGATAAACAAGATCACGGAAGTGAGTACTCGCATCGCCAGCTTTAATTTCATATAAGCATGATAAAAAACACGAATGATCAATCCTGTGGTCACCGCCGCTAGTAATAAAAAGGGTGCATCTAAATGAGTGACTAGAAATTCGTAGTACATCACTTCCATCTTACACCGGGATCCTTTTTTTTTGAAGACTACAAAAAACGACTAGCTTCCATAAAATTTCCTTTTAACTTTCTTTTTAGAAGAAGGGTAAACCTCAAAGGGATCAGACCACTTTACATATCTAGAAGAACCATGGAGCATTTCGGCTGGAGCGATATACCGTTGATGAATTGGTTTCTTGTTATTTTTCAACCTTTCCGTGGGTTCGTTTCGCGAAATACATAAAACTTCTCCAACCTCACTCTGACAATTCACTCCCTCTAGGCGGACCACGCAATCCGCTTTTATTACTAAAGGCTCCTCCACTCTCTCATCCACCTCGACGTCAAAAGCTTCAGAAGACGCAGGGATAAATCGAAAAGGAGACTTTTGAATGTAACGATCTTGTAATTTAACAGGGTTACAAAAGTCACTCATTAAATGAGAGGGAGGTTTCGTTCTTTTCACCCAATATCGTTTTTTCATCCCCTCCTCCTTTTCTGACATTCTTCCAGTCGATCAACCACCTTTAGGAATTTCGCAAAGGTGCGAGTATTCATTTCTTCGAGCATCATCAAACTTTGATGACTATTCACATCTCGCTTAAAGGCAGCAGCTAAAAGTTCATCGCTTTTATTGAGTTCACTCTTGGCTTGATCCAGAAGATAAGTCTTTTGGATTTTTCGAGATTTGCGATAATCAATTCGCAGATCATGGCAGTAGTCTAAGATCTCTGAACTCAAGATGGCATTTTCTAAAATAGGATGGATCTGTAGCTTCCATCCATAGAAAATATACTGGCGAACTAAATCTTTCTCATAGGCATTGCAGGGCCTCCAGTACTGGTGAGCTTGTTGAGCATAAATACGATAATGCTCAGGGTTTTGTCCCACCGGTACATAACGATTACTGTAACCCCCATGCTTGAGGGAGTTTATTGAGGAGTGCCTTTTGCCCATCTCACTTACAGGCCCCTTACCTTTTCTTCCATTCTCCTGACTGGCCTGCAACTGTTTTGCAGAGCGAACCTTCACCAATACCTGGCCTACTGATAATTTACTCTGCATCGTCTTCTCCCATCATGGAAATCTGTTGCTCAAAATCCCACTGATCAAAATCAGGAAAAAGTCGCCGCATCCGTTCCAAGTATTCAGGCTTGGGTTTTGGAATAATTTCTACTTTTTTGAAATTTTCTGATCCTTTTTCAAGAATGTATTTATATTGTTTTTGGTGCTTTTTAGGTCGTTTAACGTAGTATCGATGGTTATAAAAGTAAGAGTCCATTATTTTGCCTCCTTACAATCAAGTGATTGTAAATTTAATTTTTGTTTTTTTATTTTTATTGAGGTGAACATTTTTATCCTTTCCTCAAATTTCATGGCAAAATGCCACTACAGTTTACAAGAAAGGACAGGTCTCTTTTTAGAAGGTGCTGCGAGCCAACCACCTGAGTTTAATTTTTACGTCCTAGATTTAGAGTATGTCGGATTCAATTCTATTGCCCGAGTATCACATAAAGTGTACTTCACTATGCTGTAAAATTTTATCTAAGTTGTCAAATACTTTTATTTATAGGAAAAAATGGGATTAATTTTATAAAAATATATAAGGCTATAAACTTTATTTAGAGTTTAATTTTAAATTGTTAACTTCTTAGGCTAAAAATAAAGTTCATCAAAAGATTTTAAAATTGGAATTTTATATTTAACTGACTTAGGTAAATTTTCATTATTATGAGTATGACGAATAATATTTTTTATTTTAGCAGCCTTGGCGGCGGCAATCCCAGTATCAGAATCTTCTATTACAAGAATATTATTAACTGATAATTTCAGATCATTGATTGCCTTTAAATAGCCATCAGGTTCGGGTTTAGGCAATAATTTTCCTGTACAAGATATAATTTGTGTTTTTTTAAAATTTTCTATGTTGAATTTTTGTAAGGATTTAAGAATGTGTTTTGTTGATGCATTGGAAACGATTCTTATGGGCAATTTATTTCTTTTTAAAAAATTTTTAATTCCTCTTGATAGTTTTAGATGTTTTTCAAATAGAAATTTTAAATTATTGTTGTAAGCACGATTTAAATCTCTTTTTTCGTGAATATTTAAATCTTGATTTAATAAGATCTTCCAAACTTGTTCCGAAATCAAACCGATAGTTTGTTTATAAGTTATTGTTTTATCATATTTAAATTTTAATTTATCTAAAGAGAGAGTGGCCGCTTTAAACCACAAAGGTTCTGAGTTGACTATGACTCCATCAAAATCAAATACAATGGCGAGTATCTTTTTATCTTTAAAGAATTTCATCAAACATTGGGAAAATTTGATATAGAGATTTGTATAGATTTCTAAATATTAAATATTTTTTTTTATAATAATCTGAGTATTCTTTTTGAAAAATAATTTTTTTATTTTTTTTGTTTAAAAGAGCTGACTGGTCATAGGACGTATATAGTCCTATAGACTTTGCTGCTAAAAAAGCCGCTCCCTGAGAAGAGCCATAATGACCTTCGACTATTTCAATATTTTTTTGAATTGTGTTAGCCATTATTTGCATCCATATATTACTTTTAGAACCACCATCAGAAACAAATACTCTCAAAACTTTAATTTTATTTTGGTTTAAAACATCTAAGTGATGTTTAAAAGCAAAACAAACTGACTCCAAAAAGGCTATCCAGAGATCTTCAATTGAATGGTTTAGGGTTAAACCGACAATAGTACCTTTGGCTTTAGTATCATGAATAGGAGTCTTTTCGCCCAAAAAATATGGCAATATGGTACAGGTAGTTTTATAGTTAGCTCTCTTTAAGACTAAAGCATCCAATTTTTGATGGTTGATTTCTTTTAATCCTCGATCGCCAATAAGTTTTACAAACCAATTAAGCAAAGATCCTGATGTAGCCATGCAACCATTAGGCATATATAAACCCGGGATTATATGAAAATCATTAAATAACCTAGTATCTTTAAATGGTTTGTTTGAGGAGACCATAATATCTCCAGCGCCTCCAAATTTTAAAAGCACGTCACCAGATTTTTTTACCCCTGCTATAAAGGCTGAAACTATATGGTCAGCACAGCCTGCAATTATTGGAATATTTTCAGGTAGGTTAGTTATCTTAGCTATAGATTTTTTAAGGTTTCCAATTATTTTTTCTGACGATGAAATATTAGGTATCCAGGAACTTTTTATTTTTCCTAGTTTTAATAAATTAGGTGTAAAAGTTTTTGATTTGAAATCCATTAAACCAGACTCTAGAGCCCAATTATGTTCAATATTAAAGTTCCCTGTTAATTTAAAATTTATAAAGTCATAGGAGCCCATAATTTTATTTATTTTTTTATAATTATTTGGTTCGTTATTTTTGAGCCATAGAACCTTCGGCGCTATTAATTGTTGATTAACTCCACATTTTGTTTTTTTAGTAAAATTTAGTTTTTGACTTTTTTTTTTAAAAATTGATTTTAATTCTTTGTCTGTTCTTGAGTCACTTTGCTGAATACTTCGTCTAATTACTTTATTATTTTTGTCTAAAATAACTAATGCTGGCAACATGCCAGTTACTCCAATCGAATTAATTTGAATATTTTTATTTTGAGAAAATTTTCCTATTTCTTGGAGAATTGAAATAGTATTTTTCCACCACTCTTCTGGCTCTTCTTCCGCCCAGCCTGATTTTTGAGAATATAGCTCTACAGACCGAGAGCACTGAAATATTACTTTATTGGATTTGGTGTTTAGTAAAACACCAATAGTAGAAGTTGTTCCGATATCTATTCCGATGGTACAATTCATGAACCCCTAATTTCATTTACTTTATTCATAAATTCTTTCACTCTTTTGCCATCAACCTGGTTCCAAGTAACACCATCATATTTTAGTGAAGTTCCCACTACACAACCATCTGCTACTTTCAAAATAGAGTCTAGTGTACTTAATTTAACACCTGTATTTGCAAAAAGCGGAACGGAACCTTGTAGTCCTTGCTTAGCTTCTTCAAGATTACTGATATCAACGTCTTGACCTGTAATTGGCCCTGAAACACATATCGCGTCAGCAGTGGAAGAGAAAACTGCACTTTTAGCTTTTTGAGCAATGCTTCTTTCTCCAATTGGGGCAGCAAATTCAGCATTAATATTGAATAAAAGTTTAAGTTTTTGATTTCCCAAATCCGACCTTAATTTTAGTGCTTCAGCTGCTTTGGGTTCCCACAATCCCATATCTGAGTCATAGACGCCTGTAAAAACCTCTCTTGCAAAATCTGCATCGGCGGCACAAGCTAACGATACGGTGGCGACAGGATCCCATAAATAATTTACACCAAATGGTATTTTGATCTCTTTTTTAAGCTGACCTATAACAAAAGACATCGCCGATAAAGTTTCTGAGGAAGCTTTGAGTAAATAAGGTCTATCTCCTTCATTGCCAAACATAAATGAGTCTATTCCATTTTCTTGAAGTGCAGTCATATCTTGATATGCAACGTCAAGAATGTGATTCATGCCTTTATTTCTATCATAATGCGCAGTTCCTGGGAGAGGTGGTAAATGAACCATTCCAATGATTAACTTAGAATTTTTCATTATTTTTTCAAATGATCTCATGTAATTATCCTTTCTGTAATCATATCAAAAAATAACAAATCTTTGATATGAAAATATAATTTAATTTTTTCTCCAATCATAAAAGATTTGTCTTTAGTTGTTCTAAAATAAATGACTTGTTTATCAAACTCTAATTGAGCAGAAATTAATAACTCATGACCATGGTTTTCTATTTGTATGATTTTGACTTCAAAATTATAAGACTGATCATGGTTATTTAATTTTAAATTTTCGGGTCTAATTGAAAAATAAATCTCTGATAAATTATTTAGATTTTGATTATTGATAAATATATTAAGAGACTCAATCCATAGACTATCATCTTTTTTTATAATTTTTGATTTTAAAATATTATTAACAGGATTAGCTAGAAATTTTGCAACAAAGATTGAATTAGGTTTGTCATAGACTTCTTGAGGCTTTCCTATTTGAAGAACCTCTCCATGATTCATAATACAAATTCTTGAGGCCATTGTCATGGCTTCAACTTGATCATGAGTTACGTAAATAAATGTTTTGGATAAATCTTTTTGTAAAAGAGTTAACTCCTGTCTCATTTCTACTCTAAGTTGAGCATCTAAGTTAGACAAAGGTTCATCTAATAAAAATGCATTAGGTTCTCTGACAAGCGATCTTCCTAGAGCTACTCTCTGTCGTTGACCCCCTGAAAGTTGACTTGGTTTTCTGTCAAGTAATTCATTTATTTTAAGTAAATTTGAAACCCATTCTATTTTTTGATTAATTTTGCTTTTTTCTACTTTTTTTAATTTGAGCGAATAAGAAAGATTTTTTCTCACATCCATATGAGGATAAAGAGCATAATTTTGAAATACAAAAGCCATATTTCTATCTTTTGGATCTTCTTCAGTAATGTCAACCCCATTAGAAATAATCTTACCCTCACTAATATCCTCTAGCCCTGCAATCATTCTAAGGGTTGTTGACTTTCCACACCCAGAGGGACCTAAAAGAACAAAAAACTCATTATCAGCAATTTCAAAACTTATATTGTTAACAACGGTATTTTTACCAAAATTTTTCGTAACACCAATTAGTTGAATATGTTTGCTATTCATCAGCTCGATTCATAAATTTAAAAAGGGGATATATAATTAAACATACTATTAAAAGTAAGATTACTGACATACTAGCAGCTTGGCCAAGATCTAATCCTATAAATGCAGACCTATAAATATAATAACTTATTAAATCTGTAGCATCTCCGGGTCCACCTTTTGTCATTATATAGATTAAATCATAAGTCTTTAATGCAAATATTAATCTTATAAGAAGTGTGATAATAATTACTGGTCTCATATAAGGTAATGTAATATCTCTAAATTGTTGAAATGCATTAGCGCCATCTACTCTTGCTGCCTCATAGGGTTCTTCTGGAATAGAAGCAAGGCCGGCAAGTAATAAAATAATCATAAAAGAAACTTGATGCCAAATATCAACAAAAATAATTGTGATAAAAGCATTTTGAGGATCACCCAGCCAGTTGATTGGATCGATTCCAACGAGACTAATTAAATAATTTAATATACCTAACTGGGGATGAAGAAACATTCTCCAAATCAGACCTACAACGATAGGGTTGATTAAAAGAGGGATCAGTAAAATAAAATAATATATATTTCTGAATCTTTCGACTTGATTTAAAAGAATTGCAATTAGAAAACCTATTATAAATTCAAATAGAACTACCAATATAACAAAAACTATAGTTACAATTGCTGAATGGATAAATTTTTCATTACTAACTGACTCAAAATAATTCCTTAGACCAACAAAACTATCAAGAGTTCTGTTAATTAATGTGTAGTCATAAAAACTGGTAATGATGGCAATAGTAATTGGCGCCAGTATAACGATAGAGAGAATTATAACGGCAGGCGATACGAATAAGTATCCAAATCGCCTGTCGTAAAAATGAATTTTACTCAATAATTAGCGTTTTCCGTCTTTTTCAGCGAGCTCTTCTAGTTGGTTATTCATATTCATCAGAGCAGTTTTTGCATCTTGTTCTCCGATAACCGCTTTAGAAAGCTCTGTTCCCATCACCTCTACAAATTGTGGGGTATAAGTGAAAACTGGAAAGTTTTTAGAGGTCGCTAAAAGATTCTTTAAGCCTGGATAATGCTCAAATTTGGCATTCAAATCCGGATCATCAAAGACATCTTTTCTTGTAGCCGCGCCGCCCATTTCTGCTCTTCTTTTAGCGATATCAGGAGACTCAACCCACTTTAAAAACTCCCATGCCGCTTCAGGGTTTGGGCTTGATTTAGGTATTGACCATCCCCATGCTCCATTCAATCCACCTTCGCCAGGCACTGGGATCAATGCCATTTTACCAACAACTGAAGATTGCTCAGGATCATTATAAGAACCTAAGAACCAGTTATATGTTAAATAGCTGTATGCGTTGCCCTGTGCAGCAACATTAAATGCCTCATCAAAACTAAAACTCTCAGCTCCAAGAGGTCCGTAGTTATTAATCATGGATATATAGTCATTTAAAGCGTCAACGGCATTGCTGGAATTTAACAGACCATTCCAATTTTGATCATGAAATGCCCCGCCCCTTGCAAAAAGATAGTTAGACCATTCCATAGCTATGGGGTCTGCCTTACCTCCTTGGTTAACTACACCATAAAATCCGCTATCTTTATCGGTAAAAAATTCTACCTGTTTCAAGTATTCATCCCATTTTGTTGGAATTTTTAAATCCATACCAAACTGAGATTTAAAGCTAGCTTGATTGGCGGCGTCATCTATGAGGTCTTTTCTGACTGTCAGTCCCATAGCATAATTATAAAAAGGTAGCATGTAAGTCGTGTCGCCAACTCTTCCGGTTAAGTCCATGAGAGAGTCAAAATACACTGAAGTATCAAAGCCATCCTTCGCAATCATATCATCAAGCGGCATCATCCAACCAGCTTTGTCAAATTCGCCAACCCAATAAAAATCAACTGGCATGAAATCATAACTTCCAGTAGATGCTGTTAAAGATGGAACAAGTTTGGGATGCATTTCACCATATCCCATAACTTCAAATTCTACCTCTATGCCTGTTTTTTCTGTGAACTCAGGTAAAAGTTCTTGAATAAATTTTGTATCAGGAACATTTTCCATAACCGCTCTTAAGGTTACTGAGTTTGCGTTAAATGAAAAAAAGGTAAGTGTAATTATTAAATACGAAAATATTGTTCTCATATTATTCCTCCTATTACTTATTAGAGATTTTAAAGCTTTAAGGTAGTTTTAAAAGAGGTATTTTTAAATTTAAAAAAAATTATATTTCTCTAGTTAATCCAGTTAAAGATCTCGGGTCATGATACCCAAAATATTCATTGTCATCTCTTACTATCATTTGACAATGACCAAATAAGTTTGGGTTTTTTATTTTTTCTTTAATTTGAATATTATGATTTTCTTTAAAAGTGTTTAAAAAATTATTGGAAATACCTTTTTCATGAAGGAGATTTATTGAATTTTTAATACCCTTCCAGGTATTAAAAGGGAAAAGAGACTGCCTTTCGTTTCCAGAAATAATCCACCTCGGCATTTTCAACGCATTAAACACATCATGAGTAAACTGATAATTTGCCCAGTTTTGTAAAATGATTTGGGGTTGAGAGTCAGCCCCCATGGTTCCAGTTAACATATGTAATTTATTATTTTTGGTGATAACGATAGGGCAAAGTGTAGAGGGTGGTTTAGTTTTATTTTTTGGAAGAAATTCTGATTTATTATTGATGAAGCCTAAACCTCTATTATGCAAAAAAATACCTGACTTAGCTAAAACTATTTCACTTCCAAATCCATGAGCATTTGACTGAACAAGAGAAACTCCCATGCCCTTTTGATCAACAATGCACAAATAGTTTGTGTCACTCCCTTTTAAATTAAAGAAGTCAGATAAATGTTTATCCCTCGAATGACCAATATTAATCATTTCGCTGCATATCTTAAGTTGCAAACTATCAAGATTGTCATATTTTAATTTGGGATTATTTTCTTTTATTCTTTTTAATACTTGAAGAATTAAAAAAGATTGAGAGTTTGGCGGTATCGTCCAAAATTTTTGTCCAATAAATTCTTGTGATATAGGTTTAACCCACTCGAATTGAGGGATGGCTAAATCATCTTGGGATATACTTTGATTGGTGAGATTAACTAACTCCTCTCCAAACATTCCCTCATAAAAACCTTTTCTGCCAAATTTTTGTATGAGTTTTAACTGATTAGCTATAAGAGGCCTTCTAATTATTTGTTTGACTCTACCAACTTGATTTAATGGATTATCAAAAAATGATTTTCTTGATTTTTCAATTGCATTAAAAAGCGATTGATCACACTCAAAACCATCATTAGCCAGTTCAATCGCCACTTTAAAAACCTCTGAGATTTTTTTACTTCCAAATTTTTTATGTAATTCAAGCCAGCCATCTACTGCGCCTGGTATGGTGATCAATCTAGGGTCTTTAAAAGTCTTAATTTTTTTTTTAGATAAACCTTTAGAGTATTCTTGTAATTTACTTCCTGAAAATCCAGATGAATTTAAGGCAAAAACTTTTCCGTCTTTATATACCATTGCAAAAAGATCACCCCCTAGACCACATTGGTGCTGTGAAGTTACGGATAAGACGCTTGAAGCGGCTATGGCAGCGTCAATTGCATTTCCAGAATTTTTTAAAACTGCTAGAGCAGCATTAGTTGCATGATAATTAGTCGAAGAAACAATACCCTTTTTGGACGTAATTGAATTCATATCAAATTACTAATCCTGATTTAAAAAAGAGTATTTTCTTTTATTTGTAGTTGAATTAAAAAAATCGTTTGTATTAGTGTCATCTATTACAACACCTTCATCTAACATCATAATCTTACTTGATATTTTTTTTGCAAAATTTATTTCATGAGTAACTATAAGCATAGTCATGCCTTCGATTGCAAGTTTTTCAATAACCTTTAAAACTTCATTAATCGTTTCTGGGTCTAGAGCACTTGTTGGCTCATCAAAGAGCATAACCTCTGGACTCATGGCTAATGCTCTGGCGATTGCAGCTCTTTGCTGTTGCCCACCAGAAAGTTTTTTAGGAAAGCTATTTCGTTTATCAATTAATCCAACTTTTTTTAAGAGATCTTCAGCTATTTCTATGGCTTTATTCCTATCAATTTTTAAAACCCTTATCGGCGCTTCAATAATGTTTTCAACTAAATTCATATGCCAAAATAAATTAAAGTTTTGAAAAACCATTCCAAATTTTTTTCTTTGTTTATGTATAACTCTTTCACTCATTAGCTTGCCGTCTTGATCAGTGCCAATAAATTCTCCGTCCAAATTAACTGTGCCGCTTGTGGGGTATTCCAAAAAATTTATACACTTTAAAAATGTGCTTTTTCCCGAACCTGAAGGTCCGATAACACTCATAACTTCACCTTTTTTAAGATTTGTAGAAACATTTTTCAAAACATGATTGGCACCAAAATGTTTATTAAGATTTTTAATTGTTAGAAACATTAAGCGCCATCTCTGTGAATATTTTTAGAAAAATTAAAATTTTCTTTAATCCTATCTATAAAGTTTTTATCAGGATCTTGTTCATGGCGATTGAGTCTATACTCCATTAAAATTTGTAATAAAGACCATCCCATTGTGATAATAAGATATGCAATTGCTAAGACTAAAAACATTTCAAAAACTTTAAAAGTTGCTGCAGAAATAGTTCTAGTTGTTAAGAATAGCTCTTCCACTCCAATTACACTTGCTAGGGCAGTTGTTTTTAACATTATATTAAAATTATTTCCCATTGGAGGGACAACTACTCTTAAAGACTGAGGAAGAATTATTCTATACATTGATTGCCACCATGACATTCCAAGGGATTTGGAAGCATCAATTTGACCTTGTTCAACAGATAAAATTCCGCTTCTAATTACCTCAGCCATGTATGCGGCCTCTCGCATAGAAAGACAAATGATAGCTGCTTGAACATTGCCTCTAATAACTACATTAAAAATTTCTATATCTTGAAACCTGAAAATACCAGCTATGGCAAAACCAGTATAAAATAAAACAAACCATACCATTACTGGTACGCTTCGAAAAATCCATATGTATAAAAAACTAAATAATTGAATAAAAAAATTTTTAGACAGTCTTAAAATTGCAAATATAGCCCCAAGAATTATGCCAAAAAACATTGATATTAGTGACATGTAAATCACCAAAAAAAACGCCCTAACAAATTTATCAGTGGGAGTTAAAAGTTGATCTGCAAAAAAAGCCCAGTCCATATTATATGTGAAATAGCTCTGCAGTTAAATGCACCGCAGAGCTAGATTGTTAGATTAGAGACTTGCCCCTTCTAAGTTCCATTTAGCCAAAAGTTCAGAATATGTTCCATCAATAAAAATTGAGTTTAATGCTGCAATAATGGCTGTATTAAGAACTGGTCTTTCTTTATTTAGACCAATTCCATCTAAAATTTTTCCAAAACTTGGACCTGCAAATTTGAAATTGCCTCCTGAGCTTCCAACATAATAAGCTGCCGCGGTATTAGTTGTTCCAACTGCATCAACCTGACCAGCTTGAAGTTGTCCAAAGCTATCTGTAGTGGTTTCTAAAATTACAATATCAATTTCTTCTTTGCCAGCTGAGATCAGTTGTTCATTTGTCTCCATAAGAATATTATGAATTGTTGTTCCATTTGGTACAGCAACCTTTAAACCTGATAAATCACTAGGTCCAGAGATTGAAGCATTGTTTTTAGAGTCCACAACTATAGATTGAGCGGAGTATCCAAAAGCAATCATATCAATCACTTCAACCCTTGCAGGTCTAATAAACAACTCTTGAACAATAGCATCACAAACTTGTCCTTGAACTGAAGCGATAAGTCCATCAAATTTCATTTGTTCCCATTCTGCTTCTAAACCTAGTCTGTTTGCGATTTCAACACCAAGATCTATTTCAAATCCTTGAAAATTTCCATCGGCATCAGCAAATGCTCTTGGTGGATTATCTATAGTTGCGCAATAAGTGATTTTACCTTTTGCAGCCAAGTCTTCTGGTGGCTGAAACATCGGTTCTGCATTTAATCCAAAAGAAAAAAAAGCAAAAATAAAAAGTAGTTTTTTCATTATTCCTCCTAAATATTTATTCCTTAAGAATTATAACATAAAATTTAATTTTTGTTATTTTAAAGCGCCCAATGAAAGGCCTCTTATTAAGTGAGTTTTTATAAATGGTAAAATTAGAAAAGAGGGAATGATTGAAATTATAGTCGCTGCAGCGACCAGAGCAATCTCCACCCCTTTGTGAGTTTGCAAAGTTGATAAACCGATTGGTAAGGTATTAGTGTCTCTTCCAGATAAAATCAACGAAAAGATAAATTCATTCCAACTTAAGATTATACTAAGCAAAAATGATGCAACCAAAGCAGGTCTTATAAGAGGAATAGTAATATCAATAAAGGCTCTTAGTCTTGACGCCCCATCAATTCTAGCAGCTTGTTCCAATATAAACAAATCTCTTGAAAAAAAAGATATCATTATCCAAGCAAGAAAGGGTAGAGTTATAGAGCTATGGGCTAAAATCAACCCTATATAAGTATTAGTCATATTATAGTAAAGAAAGATAGAGAACATTGGCAAAACCAAAACAATGGGCGGCAACATTTGTGAACCCAAAACAGTTAATCTCAAAAACTTTCCTCCGGTATTATATCTTGCAAATGCATATGCCATGGCAGTAGCAACAGGAAGACTTAAAATTGTTGTTCCTAGAGCTACAACAATACTATTTAGAAAATAGCTAGCGAATGGATAATTAATAAAAATTTCATAATAATTAGTTAGATCAAATTTTTCAAATGAGGGTGGGATTTTATAAGCTGTTAATTTATCTACAAGGCTGGTTCTTAAAATCCAAAAAATTGGGAGAAGAATTAATAAGGAAAAAAAAATAAGAATTAAATGTGCAAGAAAACTCTCTTTCTTTTTCATTTAATTATGTCGTATAAATTCCACCAGTAACATTAATTGCTTGTCCAGTCATAAATCTAGAGTTTTCGCTAGCTAAAAATGTAACAACATCAGCAACATCTTCTGGTTTTTCAAGTCTGCCCAATGGGGTCATATCTATATATTCTTGAATGACCTTATCTGGAGAAAGCCCTCTTAGTTTTGCTTCCCACTGGACTTCTCTATCCTGCATACTAGTTTTAACCAAACCTGGGCAAACAGCATTAACCCTGATCCCGTCTTTTGCTACTTCCCTTGCCAAGGCTTGTGTAAACCCTACAACTGCAAACTTACTTGCAGAATAGTGTGCGAGTAAAGGCGCTCCCACCTTTGCTGCCAAAGAGGCTGTATTTACAATTTTGCCTTTAGTCTTTGACTTTTTAAAATATTTAATTGCAGCTTGGTTTGTTAAAAAAATTCCTTTAGCATTTACATTCATATTAAAATCCCATTCATCTTCAGTAAGATTTTCTACATAATTCATAGTAGACACTCCTGCATTAGAGGCTAAAACATCGTATGATTTATTAGTCTCTAAAATTTTTTCAAAAACGCTCTCGATATTTTTTTTATCTGTGACATCAAGCTCATAAACTTGAGATCTTTCAATGCCGATAATTTCTTGTGTTTCTTTTGCAGCTTTAAGAGATAAATCGGTAATGCATACTGTTGCCTCTAACTTATAAAATGCATGCGCAATTGCCCTACCAATTCCTCCACCAGCGCCTGTAACAATAACGGTCTTTCCTATAAAATCTTTATCCATAAATTTATTTTATGATGTTTTTGAGAAATTAAAAATAAACTATATCATTATTTTTGAAAAACAAAAAATTGAACAGTACTCTAAACAAGAGGATTGAATCTTTGGCCGACTATTTTAATCATTAAAAAGACGTAAACGTTGGATTTTAGAGCTGTAAATTACCCACACTTTAATTAAATAGACTAAGTAAAAATATTGACTAATTCAATATTTTGAATAGCTTAAGGGGATGCAAACAGAAATCGAAAAACTGCTAAAATCAAAGGATTTAAGCCTTACTTCTGTTCGCCTCGCTGTTTTAGAGGTTCTTCATCATCATCCTCATTCTGATGCCGATACAATTTATCAGCACGTCAAAAAGGGGATCGCGACGACTTCCAAGCAGGCGATTTATAACAATCTCAGTGCCTTAGTGGAAAAAGGAATTCTACGAGAGATTAAACCGAAAGGAAGTTCTTCTCTCTACGAAACCCGCGTGGGTGATAATCACCACCACTTAATTTGCCGGGAGTGTCAAAGCGTGATGGACGTGGCTTGTAAAAGTCAGGCCCCTTGTCTTCATGTAGATGAACAACACGGATTTAAAATTGATGAGGCCGAAATAGTTTTTTGGGGAACCTGTCCTGACTGTTCCTCTCAACCTAATAACAATAAAGGAGTAAACGCATGAGCGAAGCTAGATGTCCTGTAGCACATGGGGCAAATTCAAATAAAGAAAAAGGAAATATCGATTGGTGGCCAAAAAATTTAAACCTCGATATTCTCCATCAACACGATCAAAAAACAAAACCCTTTAATGGTTCCTATAACTATCGTGAAGAAGTGAAAAAATTAGACTACAAAGCTCTCGAAGCGGATATGCACAAACTGATGAAAGAAAGTCAGGACTGGTGGCCCGCTGACTGGGGTAACTATGCAGGGCTGATGGTTCGACTCGCGTGGCACAGTGCCGGTACCTATCGTACGGCTGATGGTCGTGGCGGTGGCGGTACCGGTGATCATCGTTTTGCGCCCCTAAACTCTTGGCCCGATAACACCAACTTAGATAAAGCGCGTCGACTTTTATGGCCGATTAAAAAAAAGTATGGTAATAAAATTAGCTGGGCTGATTTAATGATCCTGGCGGGTAACATCGGATACGAGTCGACTGGTTTTAAAACCTTTGGATTTTCCTATGGTCGTGAAGATGTCTGGCATCCTAACAAAGATATTTACTGGGGACCTGAAGCTGAAGCCTTAGCCTCCGATCGTCATGACGATAAAAATGATGCTTCTTCTCTTCAAGGACCGTTAGCAGCCAACCACATGGCATTAATCTACGTGAACCCGGAAGGGTTTGAAGGTAACCCTGATCCTTTAAAAACCGCGCAACATATCAGAGAAACCTTTGCTCGGATGGCGATGAATGATGAGGAAACTGTGGCTTTAACCGCGGGCGGTCACACGATTGGTAAAGCACACGGTAACGGTAATGGTGCAAACTTAGAAGCTGAGCCTGAGGGTGCGGACATCCATGAGCAAGGATTAGGTTGGATGAACAACACGACTCGGGGTGTCGGTCGGGATACCGTCACTTCAGGTATTGAAGGGGCTTGGACAACGGAGCCGATGAAATTTGATAACGGTTACTTTTACATGCTCTTTAATTATGAGTGGGAATTGAAAAAGAGCCCGGCGGGTTCATGGCAGTATGAGCCGATCAATATCAAAGAAGAAGATAAGCCGGTGGATGTGGAAGATCCTTCTATTCGCTACAATCCGATTATGACAGATGCTGATATGGCGATGATCAAAGATCCCATCTATCGTGAGATCTCAGAGAAGTTCTACAAAGATCATGAGTACTTCAAAGATGCCTTTGCCCGTGCGTGGTTTAAGTTAACGCATCGTGATATGGGGCCAAGTAATCGATACATTGGTCATGACTTACCGAAGGAAGATTTAATCTGGCAAGATCCAGTTCCTGCAGGTAACTCCAACTATGACGTCGATGCGCTCAAAGCAAAAATCAAAGCGAGTGGACTGAGTGTTCAAGAATTAGTTGCGACTGCGTGGGACAGTGCACGTACGTATCGTGGCTCGGATCTACGTGGGGGAGCAAACGGTGCTCGTCTTCGCCTTGCCCCTCAAAAGGATTGGGTTGGTAATGAGCCTAAGCGTTTATCCAAAGTGTTGGGTATCCTTGAGCCTCTGGCAGCAGAAGCAGGAGCGAGCGTTGCGGATACTATTGTACTAGCGGGTAACGTAGGTTTAGAGATGGCCATTGAAGCGGCTGGATCTAAAGTCTCAGTTCCTTTCAGTCCCGGTCGTGGTGATGCCACTCAGGAAATGACTGATGTAGAATCCTTTGCTCATCTCGAGCCAATCCATGACGGTTTTCGAAATTGGAAAAAAGAGAACTATACTGAAAGCGGCGAGGAACTCCTTCTGGATCGAGCTCAATTAATGGGGCTGACCGCGGTCGAGATGACTGTTCTGTTAGGTGGAATGAGAGCGATGGGCGCTAATCATGGAGGCAGCCAAAACGGCGTCTTTACTGGTAAAGTAGGTGCTTTAACCAATGACTTCTTTGTGAATTTGGTTGATATGGCCTATAAATGGAAGCCCTCGAATGGTCACTACGAGATCATTGATCGTGCCAGTGGAGAGGTGAAATGGAATGCAACTTCCGTGGACTTAGTATTTGGTTCCAACTCGATTTTACGCTCCTACGCTGAAGTCTATGCTCAAGACGATAATAAAGAGAAGTTTATTAAGGACTTTGTGGCCGCATGGACAAAAGTCATGAATGCCGATCGTTTTGACTTACAAACTAATTAAAAATTAATTCGAAACAGGTCTTATTATATAGAGAATAATAAGGCCTGTTTTTTTTGTCGCCTATGCGATTTTCTGATATCCCAATTTATACAAATATCATTATATTCTCCCTATGAATAAAATATTTGTTTTGTTTGCTTTTGTATTTGTGAGCACAAGTGCATGGGCGGTTGATCAAGTTAAACTCTCTTTGGATTGGGTGCCTCAAGGCGAACATGGAGGTTTCTTTCAAGCCCTTGCTAAAGGATATTATACAGAACAAGGAATCGAATTAGAAATTATTCCCGGGGGACCATCCGTGAATACCAAAGCGATGCTGATGGCCGATCAAGTAGAATTTAATATTGGCGGTAGTGCGGGTGCTTTGAATTATGCTCAACAGGATTTACCCTTTCGGGCCGTCGCTGCTTTTTTTCAAAAAACCCCTCAGGTACTGATGTCTCACCCTAATGTGGGCATTGATCATCCCTCTGACTTTAAAGGAAAAACGATTTTCCTTTCTAACTTCGGAAGACTTTCCTTCTGGGGATTTATAAAAAGTAAATACGATTTGTCTGATGATCAACTCGAGAGTTATAATTTCAACTCCCAGCCCTTCATTGATAATCCTCAATCAATCCAACAAGGATATTTATCCAGCGAACCCTTTGCGATTAAAAAAGCAGCGGGCTTTGAGCCGGTTGTTCACTTGTTAGCCGACCATGGCTTTAGCGCGTATGCCAACACGATTGAAGCATCCGATCAATTGATTACAGAAAATCCTGATCTCATTAAGCGATTTCTTAGTGCCTCTGTTCAAGGCTGGCAAGACTATCTCGACAACGACCCTCAACCTGCCTTTGATTTAATTCAACAACTCAACCCGGATATGCCCACGGATAAACTTGCCTATGCGCATAGTAAAATGATTGAGTATAATATCGTCACTGGTAACGGGGAGAAAATTGGATCGATGAGCGCGGATCGATGGAAGGAATTCTATGAAATGTCTGTAGAATTGGGCATTTACGAGAACGAATTCGACCACGAAAAAGCTTACACTTTAGAATTTTCTAACTAAAATAACCCCGCTATGAGTTTGCGGGTTTTAACAGACACAGATCGCCAATCCAAATTAGAAAAGGGGCAATCCCGCATCCTTGCTCAGCTAGATGGGATTTGTAAGAAATTTGCGGGGGCACAGCACAATGCCCTAGAAGATATAAAAATAGAAGTATTCCAAAAGGATTTTTTATCCATCGTCGGGCCCTCCGGTTGTGGAAAGACTTCTTTGCTGAAAATGATGTGTGGTCTCATTAAACCCACGGCGGGCACTATAAGCTGGCCCACATCTAATTTTCAAAACTCCCCTGAAAATCCCGCTAACCTCAGTTATGTGTTTCAAGAACCCAACTTACTTCCTTGGATGAATGTTTATGAAAATATCAAACTCCCATTAAAAATAGTCAAAGAGGATACTTATAGTGCGGATGAAAAAATTTATGAAATTATTCATCTGGTCGGACTGCAAGGGTTTGAAGGGTATTATCCGCGACAGCTTTCCGGGGGTATGAGTATGCGTGTCTCGATTGCGCGAGCACTCGTTACTCAACCCAAAGTACTGCTGATGGATGAACCTTTTAGTGCTTTGGATGAAACTCGACGATTTGAGTTAAGCCAAGAAATTTTAAAAATTAAAAAAGAAAAAAATTTAACCGTAGTTTATGTTACCCACTCTATTTATGAGTCAGTGTACCTGAGTGATCGTATCTATGTGATGCAACCTAATCCAGGAAAAGTTTTTGAGGAATTTGATTTTTCAGGAATAGAGAAAAATGAGGATTATCGATTTGCTCCTGAATTTTTTGAACAAGCCAAAATTGTCTCAGACTCTCTGCAGCGAGCCCAACATGCCTAAGGCTTATTCTGTAATCGTCATTTTGAGTTTATTTATTCTATGGGAGATACTCTTTCATACTTTAAACATGCGATGGTATTTGTTGCCTCCTCCATCCATGATCTTAGGATCCATTCAATTAAATTTCATATCACTGATGGGTTCTTTGGCAGTAACCCTGAAAGTAACACTCACCGCTCTTTTAGCATCTGTGATTATCAGTGTCTGTTTGGCCATCATTTTTTACTTCTCTAAATTCGTGGAACGCTCCATGATGCCGATTACAGTCATTCTCCAAGTCACCCCTATTATCGCCATTGCTCCACTTATCTCTATTTGGGTGGATAGCTCGCAAATGGCCACCCTCATTTGCGCGTTTTTAGTGGCTTTTTTTCCTTTATTAACCAATACGATTGCAGGCCTTAAAAGCACGGAGAAAAATCATCTGGATTTAATGAAACTCTATCGTGCTAATAAATATCAATTATTACGATACGTGGTCTTGCCTAATGCTCTACCTTACTTCCTTTCAGGCTTAAAAATAAGTACAGGTCTGGCGTTGATCGGTGCCATTGTGGGAGAATTTGTCATTGGGCCAATATCTGGCCATAGCGGTCTTGCTTACCGAATTATTGAATCTGGGTATCAATTAGAAATTCCTAAAATGTTTGCCTCTGTCTTTTTAATCTCAATTACAGGTATTCTTTTGTATAACGCCGTTCGACTCTTGAGTTTTATGATTTTGAGGAATTGGCACTCCAGCTTCAGTGAAGCTGAATAATCTAGCCGTCGAAATTAATCTGATTGAGAATTTGAATAACCGTCGATCGATTTTCTGCAATCTTTGATAATTCTAAATCATCAAAAGTAACCTCTCCTCCTAATTCTAGAATTTGAGAAGAGACTGGAATAGTGGGTAAAACTGGAAACTCATTATTATCATTCGCATACACCGATTGAGCCGCATCACTCAGCAGGAAGGTAATTAATTGTTCGGATATCTCTCGCGTTTCTTCTTTTAAAAGAGCAATGCCAGAGATATTCACATGGGCGCCCCGATTAGTTTGATTGGGAAAAATAATTTTTGCTTTTTCTAGCCATTTTTTTTGTTCTTCATTTTCCATCATTTGAAAATAGTAGTAGTGATTACCAATACTAATATCACACACCCCTGCATAAATGGCTTTGACTTGATCGCGATCATTTCCTTGCGGTTTGCGAGCAAGATTATTTTTAAGCGTGGTCAGATAATCCCTTAGCCACTCTTCTCCATGATGGGCCAATAAAGAAGCAAATAGAGAAATATTATAAGGGTGAAGGCCAGACCGTGTACACACTCTCCCTTTAAATTGATCATCAACTAAATCTTCATAGCTAAGATCTTGATTGGCGAATTGGTTAGAAACAAAAAAGACCCGCGCTCTTTGAGTCAACCCCACCCAATCGTCACTTTGAAGATAACTAGGCACTTGAAAGTCCTGATTTAACTGAATTGTAGCCCCCGCCTCGGCAATATCAATTAATCGAGAAATATCAGAGGATAAATAAACATCGGCCACGGGTCTATTTTTTTCTAAAATAATTTTTTGGACTAACCCCTGTTGCGAGTATATCCACTGAACCTCTATCCCTGTTTTTTCTTCAAACTCTTTAAGTAAAGGTTCAATTAAAAGCGGTTGGCGCTCGGAATAGATTTTAATGATCTGGGCATGGGAAAATATTGGTGCCAGCACCATACTTATAAACGCAGAAAGGAGTATGAGTTTAGTTTTCAATTTTTTGTTTATTTTAACAACTATACTTTTAAATGAAAATTCAATCCCTATCTAGAGACAATTTTGACAGGTTCCAACAATTTCAAGATTGGTTTGAGAGATATGATTTTTAGAAAGTCCAAACTTTTTGGTTAATTCCTTGACTGGATCTTGAGTTTTTTCTTCAATCGTAGAGCATTTGTCACAAATAAAACCTACAAAGGCCTCGTGATCATTCTCATTAAAACAGGCCACATAACTATTGTTATAATTAATGCGGTGAACAAGATGTTTGGTAATTAATTTTTTTAACACTCGATACACCTGCATCGGTTTTAAAACTTGCCCATAGTGCTGGGAGTAGTTATCAATTAATTGATAAGCTGACATAGCCTTATGGCCCTTGATGAGAAGTTCAAAAATATTTTTCTCATGAGCGCCATCAATTTTAACCTGTCTTTTTTTAGTTCGAGAAATACATTTTTGATGATTCTTGTTTGACATTTTTCTAATTGTTATGTTATAACATAAAAATATTTATTTGAGGACCAAAAAATGGAGCACGCACACGAATTACCTGGTTTTTTACATTTCTTCGAGGAAATCGATATTATCCGAGGCTTTGTCTTTGGGTTAGTGCACACTCTGATCCCTTTGACTGGATTTTATACGGGATGGTCCATTAATCGTTTTTTAAAAGTTGTCTCAAATGGATATATTGCAGGCATCATTGGAGTGATTGTTGCCCACGTCATAGCCGACTTTATTGCAGCTAGTCTTGATCCTCAT
>Ga0222718_10001656_pt1 | contig 20817 bp, 30 predicted proteins | sample C33_27DmetaG_FD_165045 | JGI IMG/M metagenome (GOLD analysis project Ga0222718, IMG submission 165045) | Estuarine water microbial communities from San Francisco Bay, California, United States - C33_27D | ecosystem: Environmental > Aquatic > Marine > Unclassified | place: USA: California... | reverse complement strand
CAGACATTGAACCAATCTCGTTCAATGCAAATATGTTCGCATCAATCTTAAATGCAAATAAAGATTGTGAAAGTGCAACATTAGAAGTTAGTTCCGCAGGTTTATCAAGAATTAAATTCTCAATCGATAATTACGATTCAGAATATTTCTTGGTATCAACACAGGCAGTTAACTAATGGAGAGTGTAAAACACTCATTATGGGTTGAAAAATATAGACCCAACAACTTAGATAATTACATTGGTAATGACCATTTAAAATCAAAGGTGTCGGTATACTTGGAATCAGGTGATATACCACACCTACTATTGTTCGGTAGGGCAGGAACTGGTAAAACCACTCTTGCCAAACTACTGGTCAATAATATTGATTGTGATTATCTATATATAAACGCATCCGATGAGAATAGTGTTGATGTCGTAAGAGAAAAAGTAAAGAACTTCGCATCAACATTAGGTTTCAAAGATATGAAAGTCATTATCTTGGACGAGTGTGATTACATTACACCAAACGCTCAAGCAGCACTTCGTAATTTGATGGAAACTTTCTCAAAGAATTGTCGTTTTATCCTAACTTGTAATTATGTGGAAAGAATAATTGACCCGATACAAAGTCGTTGTCAATCTTTCCAGATAATTCCACCAGACAGAAAACAAGTTGCACAACATCTTGCCAATATCTTGGGTAATGAAAACATTGAATACGATATCAAAGACATCGCTACCATAGTCAATGGTGGTTATCCAGATGTTAGAAGAGTAATCAATGGTGCTCAAAGACAAGTAGTCAATGGAAACTTAGTGATTGATGAAAATACAATCACACAAAACGATTACAAAACAAAAGTTTTGGAAATCTTAACAACACAAGATAAGAAATCATCATTTCAGAATATCAGACAATTACTCGCAGACTCAAAAGTTACAGACTTTTCAGATTTATTTAGGTTGATGTTTGATACGATAGACGATTGGGGACAAGGTCATATCGCTGAATGTATATTGATTTTATCAAAATATCAACAATCAGACGCAGTTGTAGTGGATAAAGAAATCAACATTATGGCTATGTTTGTAGAATTAATAGGGAGTATCAAATGAGTCACCCAAAACCAGCACCACCAAAACAAGTGGAATTAGATATATCAAAAGCAGATACAATCCAATGTGAAGATTGTGGAAACGCATCTTTTATACCGGCATTCTTTTTAAAAAAGATATCGGCATTGATGAGTCCAACAGGAAAAGAAGCAATAGTTCCAATTCAAGTTTATAGTTGTGGTAATTGTGGAGTTGTTCCACAAAAGATGTTAGAAGGTAGTGGACTTGAAAAGTAATGTATATAGACCACGATAAGAAGTTAGTTTTTATCCATATATCAAGAACAGGTGGTTCAAGTATAAAAACTGCTTTAAATCTACACGACAAACAATATAATGAACATTATCATTTAGATTCATCTTACATACCAAAAGAATGTAAAGACTATTTTAAGTTTGCATTTGTAAGAAATCCATTTGATAGATTTGTTTCGTTGTATCACTTTAGACCAAAGGGTTTAAGTTTTTCTGATTGGTTAGATGACATAAATTTAGTATATGTTCAGCAAGTTGATTATGGATTAGATAAATTGGATTTTGTAGGTAGATATGAAAATCTACAAGATGACTTTAACAAACATTTTGAAGGACAATTGACTATTGTGAATCCAGCACAATCTTCTTCTATCGTTAAAAACAAACATTATTCAGAATATTATGATGATGATACGATTAAAAAGGTAAGTAAGTTAGCAGAAAAAGATATTAGTAAATTTAAATATGGATTTGGAAAATGAAAAACAAGTTTAGATTTGGCAATTTAGAGTTTACTCTCACTAAAAAAACACCAACAGATAAAATGTTCCAACAATGGAAACAAGAATTTTTCAGTATACCAGAAGTAAACAATTATAAAGTTTGGTTGACGGGTGGATTTTTAGAAGACTGGGAAACTAACGATATTGATTTGATATTAACTGGTAAACCTAATCTAAAAGAAATAAAGAATCTATTATATCAAGCCAGAATCATTGGTGTAAAGTATGGCTTACTGATTGATATATCACATTGGGATACAGAACCTTTGTATATTTATGAAAATTATCCAAGTGTTTGGGGTGTAGGAAGTGGTGTTGAAAAGTTTGTTGTGGAAAAACTAAACATCGATTTCAAACTATTTATTAATGACGAACTAATAAAACAAGTAAAAGAATATGAAAAAGTTATAGAGGGTTTGTATAGATATAAATTTACATATCCAACGAAAAAACAAATCACAAGAGATTACAAATCAAAACCAATATTATTAAATGAATAAAAAAACTATACATAATGTAGAAAAGTTTTACTATGACAATCATAAGGTAAACAAAGACGGAACTGAAAGAGAATTAAATATTTATGAGAATAATTTTGGTAAGTTAGATGGTGGTAGACAACACGACCCGATTTATAATGACGAAAATGCAAAATATCAAATCTATACTTTTGGTTGTAGTTGGACTTATGGTTGGGGTGTAGAACAAACCGAAACCTTTACTCATTTACTCGGAGATGAAAACACAGCAGTTTATAATTACGGAGCAGGTGGAACAGGTTTAGATTTCGCAGTCAAGACAATGTCAGAAGTTTACATACCAACATCAACACGACAACTATTTATCATTACGATTCCACATTATTTTAGAAGAACTTGGTTTGATGATGACGGAGTAGTTTACAAGCCTTGGGAACTAAAAGAGTTTGTAGATTTTAATGAGTATAATAATTATTTTTATTTCTTACACCAATATAATTTTGTAAATAAATTTGTTGGTCGTGATAAAATCATATGGGGAACTTGGGACGGAGATTTACCGCAAGATATGTTTGATGTAAAGTTTGAAACATATGATTTGGTTGAGGATAAATTACATCCAGGTATAGAATCGCATAAAAGATACGCAAAGAAAATAAAAAATGTATTACAAGATAGATTTAAATAATTACGAACCACGAGAAGTTTCAGCGTATCAAGTGGTTACAAACTACAATGATATTAGTTCAGAACAAATACAAGTAATATCAGAAGAGTTGGATAACTTTAAAGATTCATTTGGAAAGGACTGGAAAGAATGGAATTTAAAAGACCTAAGAAGTAGATTGAAAGACAATTGGACATTTTATTTAACTGAGTGTGGTTGGGCATTTATAGATTGGAATAGACGATATCCTTACTTGTGTAATCGTTATGTGTTCCCAGAATATAGAAATAAAGGATTAGGAAGTGATTTAGTATGGTTGAGGTGTAATGAAATCAAACAACAAGGATACAATTACGCAATGATTAAGTTAGAGGATTGGAATACACCAGCAAAATCAGTTATGAAAGAGAATATATTCACTAAAATAGACTAAATTGATATTTATATATAGGAAAAATTATGTCAGCAGAATCAAAAATAAAAAATTACTTAAATTACATTACAGGAAGTGCAGGTGGTTGGCCATCAAACACTAATGTCGGTATCCTTGTGGGTATTGATTATTTCATAGAAACAGGTTCTAACAACATTTACTTTAGTGAAATGAACACTGCTTGTGGGGTTAGTGGTGAACTATCAAGACAAGAAGATACTTTTGATAAGATTTCTGATTATGCAGTATCTCAAAGTTGCACAACAGCATACATTTATGGACGAAACGATGAACAAAAACACAATCCTTCTTCATTTCAAGAACCTATAATTAGTGCAAGTTTTGCAAGACACGGAATATCAGTTAATTTTGAATATAATAATAATTCAACACACACTTATTTCTCACAACGAGGTAGTGATGACTATACAGGTAGTTTCCACTTATTTATACAAACACCTTGGTATAGTGATGATAATTTAAAAAGTATAGTTAGTGGTTCATTTAACAAAAGTTCTTTTAGAACCATTTTATCATCATCACCTGAAAGTGCAAGTTTAATACCTTTATTTGATAAAGATAATTATACACCTAATACTAACTTTCCAGATTATGTAATAAAACAACCAACAGCTCATTCATCATTGGGAAGTGGTAATATAGGATTTAAAAAATATCAATCCGGAACCACTACTTATCAAGACGCAATAGACAATGGTAACATAACTGAAAAGTTCATAGTATCAAGTGGTAGTTATGATGGCGAACAAGGACACTTACTTACGAATAAAAAATATTACTGGGCAACACCAACGGAGATTATAAACGCTGGACAAGATACTGACCAAAGTTTGACAAATTCAAGTAAATTAATTATGTCGGGAAGTGAATCTTATCATCCACAAGCAAGATTTATAAGAATAGTCGCAAGTGGAAGTTTAATTAATATGTATGACGACTCAACTAAACAAATACAAGATGTAGAAGTTGGTGATGTTGTTAAATCATATCAACCGATTGGTATGCCAGATGAGTCTGAAGGTATTGACTGGATAAATTACACAACCACAGATTTAAGTGGTTCATTTTCTTCTGGTTCTATTGTTGTTGAGACATTAAATAAACAAAGTTATGGATATTATTTAATCAATGGAAGTATAAAAGTTCCTGCGACTCCACATACTCTACACGGGGGTGGAAAATTCTTTTGTAAAACAGGAAATACTTGGAGCTGGAAACAATCAACTGACATATTGATAGGAGATTACTTTTTAAATAGTGATGGTAGTGAATTAGAAATTACATCAAAAACTGATGTATTATCAGATGAAGTGTTTTACGGATTAAATGTTGAAGATATAGATACATATTTTCAATCAAATATATTGGTTCACAACCTCCCACCACTATGCTTTGTAGCAGGAACACCAATCACAATGGGAGACGGCACTAAAAAAGAAATAGAATTGATTAAAGTTGGTGATGAAGTTAAAAATTATGACTTTGATACCAAAGAAATTAAAATAGGTGAAGTATTATCAATTAAAAAACCAGTTAACAAATACATTGTAGAAATAAGTTTTGGTGATAAAAAAACAAAAAACACATTTGACCACCCGTATTGGGTAGTTGGAAAAGGTTGGTCGTCATACAAACCAGAGTGGACAGAAAAAAAATATAGTATTAAATCTGAACAATTAGAAGTAGGGGATAAGTGTTTAGAACTTCAAGGTGATGAAATTGTAGAAACTAAAATAACAGATGTTCAAGAAGATATTAATCCAATACAAACTTATTCGTTAGAAATAGAAACACATAAAAATTATTTCGCTAACGATATATTGGTTCACAACAAAGGAAGTTTTTGTTTCACTTATGATACAATGATTACTTTATCAGACGGAACATATCAACCGATATGCAAAATCAGACCAAACGATATGATAAAAACATACAATGTTGAGAATAATAAAATTCAGGACTCAAAAGTTTTAGAAGTCATAAAGATAAGACACGACAATATAGTAACTTACACTTTTGACGATGACTCTACAATCACAGCAACAGACGACCACCCGTTTTATATCGTTGGGGATTCTGAAGTAGATTCAGATTACCGACCACTAAAAATAGGAGATGTAGTTTTGACTGATGAGTTAAATAAGTTAAAAGTAGTTCACATTGAGGTTGTAAACAAAGAAGAAATAACATACAACATAAACTCTACGGATAGTGGTGTTAATTATTTTGCAAATAAGGTTTTAGTTTCTGATGAGTCTGATACAGAATAAAGATTTCAAATTTTCAATACAAATACCTACATTTTTATCACACGAAAAGTGTGATGAATTGATAGAACAAATAACCACGACAGAACAAGTTGTTACTGGTAGTGTTGGAGCAGGACTCAAAGAAACGGAAATCATACCAGAGATAAGAGTAACGGAAGAGTGGTATTTATTTGACCAACCATATAATAAATGTAGACCAGATAAATGTAATGGGGATTGGAAATGGCTACAAGACAAAATATATCAGGTGGTTAAATTAGTAAATCAAGGTGTATTTCATTTTGATGTTGAGGGAGTAGATGACGAGTTAAAACTTATCAAATATCACCAAGGTGGATTTTATAGTTGGCATACAGACTTTAATGCGGGAGATAGTTCATTAAGAAAACTGACTGCGATTGTCCAATTAACAGACCCGAGTGAATATGAGGGTGGAGATGTTCAGTTTGGTATCCAAGATAAACATACAAAAGAATGGTATACGATAAATAAATTGAAAGGTTCACTAACAATATTTCCATCTTTCTTATCACATAGAGTTACACCAGTTACAAAAGGTATAAGGTATGTATTACAAGAATTTTACACAGGAAACCATTTTAAATGAAAGAAAATAATAAATTTAATTTTGTTTTACACAGGGAAAACTTTTTAACTTCAGGACAATGTGATGAATTGATTCAAAGATTTGAAGAATCAAAACCAAAAAAATCAGGAGTTGTTGGAAAGTATGATGGTAGTAAAATAAATGAAAATGTCCGTAAAGTTCAAGAGGTTAGATTACAAAATGATGTTGTGTTGTCAGACGGATTCAAATTAACTAAACATATTATTATGGCTTGTGAAATGGCAAACCTAACTAATTTCAATTTTGATTTAGAAAAACCACATCAGTTAGAAGATATTGTGTTGTTAAGATATGAGAATACCGACAAGTATGATTGGCATTTAGACATCGGTAAAAATGAAACATCAGTTAGAAAGATATCAGCAATAATTCAATTAAGTGATGAACAGGATTATGATGGTGGATATTTTGAATTTAGTATCGCCAATGATAAAGGAGATGATAATTATTATGGCACAAGAAAAAAGGGTTCTTTAATATTATTTCCTGCATTCTTAGGACACAGAGTTAGACCAGTAACAAGTGGTGTTAGATATTCAATAGTTACTTGGATTCTTGGGAACTCTTTTAAATAATTTACATTTTAGAAAAACAACTTACTATTTATTTATATCTAAAAGGTTATTCACAATGAAAACAAAAACACTATTTAATCACATACAGGAAATTACCAACAATCAACGACCAAATTATTGGGACGAATTAGATGACGCATCTAAAAAGAGTTGGTCCAATTATATGGTGCATAGATTTCTATCAATGAAACCAGAGTGGATAGAAGTAGTGAATGAAATACAACAATATTGGGAATTAAAACCTAAATCAGTTTATCAATTCTACACAGATGTGATACCAAAGGGTAGAACCTTTTTAAAATACACCAAGTCTAAAAAGAAATCCAAGATAGAAAAGTGGGCTATGGATATATTATGTGAACACTTTGAAGAAAGTTCCACAAATATTGAAAAAACACTTGACATTATGGGTAAAGATGTCGTATATTCAATTATATCAAAGTATGGTGTAGATGAAAAACAACTAAAAAAAATATGGAGTAAATAATGGCGATTAAAGACGCACCAACAAAAGTTATTGACGATGTAGGTCAAGAATATGACCCAACAGAAATACCAAAGGCAACCTTAACCAAAGAGGACCAGGAAATGATAGACACACAAGATGTCGTAAGTTATATGGAAAGAACTTACCCTGAAATGACAGGTGAGTTTCTAAAAATACAAACAGAACAATATGAATTGTTTTGTAGAAAACAATATGATTATGGTCCACAAAATATAGCAGTAGGAACTATTTTAAAAACACCAGAGGATATTAAGTTATCGTTGTTGGGATTGTGGTTCAGAATGAATGACAAGATAGAAAGAATGAAAACATTATTATTGAGAAATGGAACAAATTCAGTTGAGGGTGAACCAGTAACTGATAGTTTTTCAGATGTATCAAATTATGGAGTTATGGCACAAGTAGTAGCGAGAGGTAAATGGGCAAAATAAGTTATAGTCAGTTCTCACAATGGGATAAGTGTCCACAGATGTGGAAACTCAATTATGTAGATAAAGTTGGAACATTTACAGGTAATATTTTTACAATATTCGGTTCGGCACTACACGAAACTATCCAAGCATATTTAGTTTGTTATTATGAACGAACAATCAAAGAAGCAGACGCTTTACCATTAGATGATATTCTATTATATCGTATGAAAGAAAACTATAAACAATCATCAGAACGACATAAAGATAACTTTGAAGTTACCAAAGAGGAAATGGCAGAGTTCTACAAAGATGGGTTGGATATCATTGAAGAATTTAAGAAACGAAAAGGTAGTCATTTCAAAAAGAAAGATACTGAATTAGTCGGTATCGAGATGAACCTTAACTTTGAATTACCACAAGATATGAAATTTGTTGGGTTTATGGATGTTGTTCTACACGACAAGAAAACTGGTCGTATGAAAATTATTGATATCAAAACTTCTACAATGGGTTGGAATAAATATATGAAAGCCGATAAGAACAAAACCAATCAGTTGTTGTTGTATAAACACTTTATGTCTAAACAATTAGATATATCAGAAGACAAGATTGATGTGGAATACTTTATTCTGAAACGAAGACTATATGAAAATATGATGTATCCACAAAAAAGACTTCAGTCGTTCTCGCCAGCAAGTGGAAAACCAAGTGTCAATAGAGTTATGACAAGATTACAAGAATTTATAGATGATTGTTATGATGACAAAGGTAAAGTTATCAACAAAGAATATGTGAAAATGGCTTCAGCAAAGAATTGTAAGTATTGTGAATTTAAAGATAAATCAGACTTATGCGATAGGAACAAAAAATGAAAAGAACAGCAGAATTTGTATCACCAAAACACCCAGATAAAATTTGTGACAGAATATCAGATAAAATATTAGACCATTGTCTAACTATTGACCCAAATAGTAGGGTTGCAGTAGAAACAATGGGTGGACACGGATTCATTAATATTAATGGTGAGATTACAATCAACACCGATACCGAACTACCAATCAATGACTTGGTCAAAGAGGTCGTTGGAGATGATTATCGTATTCAAGTAAAAATAGTTCAACAATCACCAGAGATTGCACAAGGCGTAGATACTGGTGGAGCAGGAGACCAAGGGATTATGGTTGGGTATGCTTGTAGAGAAAATGAAGAGTATGTTCCACAAGAATATTATCTGGCAAGAAGTTTATGTAAATATATTTACAATGTATTTTCATATGATGGAAAAACGCAAGTTACCATAGATGAAGACCATAATATAGTTACAATCGTTTGTAGTTTTCAGAATACAAAAAAAGAACAATTAGAACAACTAATCACAGAGTGGTTAGATTATAAAGTAGATGGTATTGAGATATATTGTAATCCAGCAGGTGATTGGGAACAAGGTGGATTTGATGCTGACGCTGGATTGACTGGTAGAAAATTAGTAGTGGATAATTATGGCCCAAGAGTTCCAATTGGTGGTGGAGCATATAGTGGTAAAGACCCATCAAAGGTTGATAGAAGTGCTGCCTATATGGCAAGATATATCGCATTAGACCAAATGAAAACCGGTGGTGTCGGTAACGAAGTAACTTGTCAATTAAGTTATGGTATTGGAATAAAAGAACCAATCCAAGCTATTATTCAAACACCACTCGGGGAGTGGGATGTTAGTCAAGATTACGACCTATCACCACAAGGAATAATTGAACTTTTAGATTTAAAGAAACCTATTTATTACAAGACTTCTGAATGGGGAGCATATGGAAACAATTTTAACTGGGATAAACAAAATGACTGAACCAAGTTTAAGAATTAAAGTAACAGATTTCTTGGCAACAGATTTTGAACAAGAAGTGTTCCAAGAATTAATGAAACTAAAACAAATGGATTGTTTTGAGGGAGCATCATTTCCACTATACTTTTGGTACGATAGAAATACGGAAATGGTAGACTTAAATACATTAGAACCATTTATCAAATATTGGAAATCATCAGGGGAGTTCCACACAAAAATAACCATTATTCCAGAATTAACAGATGACCAAAATAATTTTATAATGTATGATATCAGACCAAAGGGAGTGAAACCGGCAAATAAAGATTATTTAGAAAACTTTAGATTTTCATACGAATATTCAAATCCAAGAGATATTATAAATGGATTAGAACATTTCAAAAAAACCTATGAGTTCGTTAATAAAGAGGAACTCAATCCAGAACCAATTAGGAAACAAAAAAGAAACGACTAATGAAGATAGCAATTATCGGAAGTCGAACCTACACTAATAAAAAAAACATACAGAATTTTATATTTCGATTAAAAATGGAACACCCAGAAGTAGAAATAGTTTCTGGTGGAGCCAAAGACGGAGCAGATAAATACGCAAAGAAGTTCGCATTAGAGTTTAAAGTTCCTTATAGTGAATTCCCACCACAACATCAACCACATAATATGTATTGTGTAATGGAAGCTTATAATTATGGAAAACCATATAATGTTGGTTATTATCACAAACGAAACAAAGATTTAGTTAAATATTCTGATAAAGTAGTGGCATTTTGTAAAGAAGGAGAGATTACCAACGGAACAAGGTCAGCATTAGAATATTGTGAAAAAATCAAAAAAAAGTATGTTATTTTAGATTAACAGACTATTTATTAATATATATGTATATATTACGAGGAATATATGACAAACGAAGAAAAATTAACATCAGTAAAAGTCATTGACGAACTCTACAAAAAATTTAGAGAAAAGTCAATCAGAGATGACTTTTCATTACAGAAATTAGTTAATCGTAGTATTGACTTATTCGTCCACGACGAGAAGTTCGCAAAAACAATATTAGATTACGATAATTTAGAAGAATCAGGTTCAAAATATTAAAGAGGTTTTAATGGATTTACCAAAATTAAAAAAGGTTTCAGACAACAAAAAGAAAAAAATACTACTATTATCCGATGACTTACGAATGAAAAGTGGCGTCGGAACAATGTCAAGAGAGTTTGTTATCGGCTCATCACACGAGTACGATTGGGTTCAAATTGGTGGAGCAATCAAACATCCAGAAGAAGGTAAAATATTTGACCTATCAGAAGACATACAAAAAGAAACTGGTATAGAGGACGCATCAGTAAAAGTATATCCAGTTTCAGGTTATGGTAATCCACAACAACTTAGAGATATTATGGAGTTAGAAAAACCAGACGCTCTCTTAATCTATACAGACCCGAGATTTTGGATTTGGTTATTTGAGATAGAACACGAAATAAGACAAACTACACCTATTTTCTATTACAATATATGGGACGACTTACCTTACCCAAGGTGGAACGAACCTTATTATGAAAGTTGTGATTTAATAATGAACATTTCAAAACAAACACATAATATTGTGCAAAATGTATGTCAGAACAAACCAAGAACAGATTGGGACTCTACATATCTTCCACACGGAATTAACGAAAAATACTTTTATCCAGTTAAAGATGAAAAAGAAAGATTGGAAATGAATAAAATGAAATCTGAATTATTTCAAGGACAAGATATAGAGTTTTGTTTATTTTATAACAATCGTAACATCAGAAGAAAGATGACATCAGATACCATTATGGCATTTAAAACTTTCGCAGATAAATTACCAAAAGAACAAAGAGATAAGACAGCATTCGTTCTACATACACAACCAGTTGACGGAAACGGAACAGACTTACCAGCAGTTGTAAGAGAGTTATGTCCAGATTTAAATATTATTTTTTCTACTAACAAACTATCATCAGAGGAATTAAATAGATTATACAACATAGCTGATGTAACGATTAACTTAGCATCAAATGAGGGATTCGGATTAGGAACTTGTGAAAGTCTAATGTGTGGAACTCCAATTATTGTTAATGTTACGGGTGGTTTACAAGACCAATGTGGATTTAGATTGAAAGATAAACACATTACTTATCAAGATTATAAAGATATTCACTCACTACACGATTGGAGAAAGTGGGAACACAACGAAGACTTAACTCACGGAGAGTGGGTAAAACCAGTATGGCCGAGAACTCGTTCAGTTCAAGGTTCACCACCAACACCTTATATTATGGACGATAGATGTGATTGGGTAGATGCGGCAGAATCTATTAAACACTTTTACGATATGGGTAAAGAACAAAGAGATGAATGTGGATTTAAAGGACACGAATTTGTTTGTAGTGATGAAGCAATGATGTCAGCAAGACATATGGGTCAATTATTTATAGACCATATGGAAACTGCATTTGAAAAGTGGACACCAAGAGAAAAATATGAGGTAATAAAGGTATGAGTAAACCATTAGTATTAGTAACAGCGCCAGTCGCAACAAGAAGTGGATACGGAAACCACGCAAGAGATATTTGTAGAGCATTAATAGAGTCTGATAAATATGATGTAAAAATACAATCAGTTCGTTGGGGAAATACACCACCAAATGCATTAGAAAAAGATAATCCACACCATAATGAAATAGAAAAAAGAATTTTAAGAACACCAAGTCTTAAAAAACAACCAGACTTACATTTACATATTGTAGTTCCTAATGAATTTCAACCAATAGCTAAAAAGAATATTGGATTTACAGCAGGTATTGAACACACTATTCCACCAGCAGAGTGGGTAGAAGGTTGTAATCGTATGGATTTAAATATTTTTACATCTGAATTTTCAAAAACAGGATTTGAAAATATCAAGTATGATAGACGAGACCAGAAAACTAATCAAGATTTAGGTGTTTTAAAGTTAGAAAAACCAAGTGAGGTATTGTTTGAGGGAGCAGACCCAGAGATTTATAAAGAAACAAAAGAACTTTCTGAAAAATTAAGAACTGAGTTTTCTAAAATAAACAATGAGTTTTGTTTTTTATTTACTGGACATTGGTTACAAGGTAATATCGGTGAAGACAGAAAAGACACCGGTATGATGTTAAGAGTATTTTTTGAAACATTTAAAAATCAAAGAAAGGCTCCTGCATTGATTATGAAAACAAGTGGAGCAGGATTTTCAGTTATGGATAGAACTGAAATATTAAAAAGAATTAATCAAATAAAACTATCAATACAAGCAGAAGTATTACCAGAGGTATATTTATTGCACGGAGACCTTACAGATGATGAAATGAATCAAATGTACAATCATCCAAAAGTGAAAGCACATTTAACATTTACACACGGAGAAGGATTCGGAAGACCATTGTTAGAAGCATCATTTAGTGGTAGACCAATCATAGCACCAGTTTCAACAGGTCAAGCAGACTTTTTAGATAAAAAAAGTGTTGTTGAATTACCACACACAATGACAAAAGTTCCACAAAATGCATTTCCACAACAATATTGGAATCAAGATGCATTATGGTCTACGGTAAATTATCCGATAGCATCAAAGATTATAAAAGATGTTTATGAAAGTTATGACAAATATAAACTTCGTGCTAAAAAGTTAATGTTGATAAATAGAAATACATTTTCTTTTGATGAGATGAAAATTAAGTTAGAGGGAATAGTTGATAATGTTTTAGACGAACTACCGAAAGAAGTCAAATTAAAATTACCAAAACTAAAAAAGGATTAATATGGCAGAAACAAAAGTAACTTGTCCAAATTGTATGAACACCGATAAATGTTTTGAAGAGCAAGTATCAATAGAGGATTTCAGTTCTTTTATGTGTTTCAATTGTGGTTATACAAGTAATACCGCATACAAAAATGACTCTAAACCATTAGAACAAATGATGGATTCCGCAACCCAATTGATGAGAGATATCAGTATTTACGATTATGATAGAAAAATACATTGGTTTCCAAGTGTATTGAATATGGGTAAATTAGGAATAATATTTCCAGAGGGAACAAAAGATAATTGGAGTTGGAGATTTGCTAAGGTTAGAGAATTGTCAGAAGAAGAACAACAAGACCCACAATACGAGGGGCATACACAAACATTAGATGTAGAAAATGCAGAAGTATTCGGACAACACGAGTTTTTAGAAGCGTGTAGAAAAATGGGTATCGTTAAAGACTTATGAAAAACACTAACTGGAGTAATGTATTTGCAGGAGACGTAGTCCAATTCAGATATAAAAGTATGGACGGAAACACCGGAAACAGAACCGTAATATGTCTTGACCCAAGATTTAAATATAAAAAGAAATCTACCAATCGCAATGTAGAACTTTTTGTAGGATTACAAATAGATGTATTAGGTAAAGGTAAGGTATTAACCCAAGCTAGTTTAAAAAAGTTAATAGAACTACTCGGTGAATCAGACCAAGAATTAAGTGAACAGAATTTCAATGACGACGCTAGATTGGTTAAAATTTTTAGAAGATTAGAAGGTTTTTTAAAAAGAAACGATATATTCAGAACTTTTTTATATCGTGAGTGTAGAAGAAGACGAGTATTTTTGTTGGACAAATATTCTGATTTAAATAAACTTCAAGTAAAAGAAGTAGGAAAAAGACTTATCAATGAAAAAAGAACTCGTGGCAATTTAGAGGTTAGTGAAGAAGGTATATAGTGAAAATTAGTTATAGTATAACTTGTTATAATGAACACAAAGAATTAGATAATTTATTAGACCACTTATCTAAACACATTAGAAAAGAAGATGAAGTCGTGGTTACACGAGATATATCTAAAGTAGGTAATAAAAGTATAATACAAGATGACTTTTACGCTCTTGAAAAGGTATTGGAAAAATACGAGTATCATACTTACTTTCAACCAAGACAATTAAAAGTAAATACATTTCATTTCAACAAAGATTTCTCCAAGTTAAAGAACTTTGCTAAAGAACAATGTTCAGGAGATTTTATATTCAGTATTGACGCAGATGAAATACCAAATGAAATCCTAATCAAACAATTACCAGACATATTAGAAATCAATAATACAGATTTAATATGGGTTCCAAGAATTAATATCGTTAATGGTATTACATCTTGGCACTTAGAACATTGGCATTGGAGACAAACTGAACAAGGGTGGATAAACTTTCCAGACTATCAAGCAAGAATTTTCAGAAACACCGATGATATCAATTGGGTTAGAGAAGTTCACGAGGTGATAGACGGAGCAAAAACTTATTCCCATTTACCACCACACGAAGAATTAACTTTAAAACACGAGAAAGAAATTTCTAAACAAGAACAACAAAATAGATTATACGATACGATTATTTAGGAGTAAAAATGAATATAATGGTTACAGGTGGAGCAGGATTTGTAGGAACAAATCTAATCAAAAGATTATTAAAAGACGGACACAACGTTGTATCATTGGATAATTATTCAACGGGAACAGAAGACAATCACCAAGAGGGTTGTAAATATGTCGACGCAGACATTAGAGATGTAATTGACTTTGATTACTTTATGGAAGATGTTGATGTAGTTTATCATCTTGCAGCACTCGCAAGAATACAACCTTCATTTAAAAAACCAGCAAGTACATTAGAGGTCGGAATATTAGGAACAATGAATATCTTGGAGTGGGTAAAAGAAAAAGAAAACAAACCAAGAATGATATTCGCAGGTTCATCATCAGTTCATAGTGGTAAATTTAAAAACCCATACACTTTTTCTAAAAATGTAGCAGATGATTTATGTTTGTTGTATAAAAAACATTTTGGAGTCAATGTATCGATTTGTAGATTTTATAATGTATATGGTCCACATCAACTAACTGAGGGTGAGTATTGTACGGTAGTCGGAATATTCGAAAGACAATATAAAAATGGAGAACCACTAACAATTACGGGTGATGGATTTCAAAGAAGAGATTTTACTCACATAGACGATATTGTGGACGGATTAATTTTAACATCTGAAAATGAAACTTGTTATGATGAAATAGAATTAGGTAGAGGAAACAACTATTCAATCAATGAATTAGCATCAATGTTTGGAACTAAAACAGAATACATAGACGCAAGACCAGGTGAAGCAAAAGAAACTCTTTGTAATATCTCGGTAGCAGAAAGATTAATCGGATACAAACCAACAAGAAATATAGAGGACTATATTAAAGGGGTTATATGAAACGACAAGGAGAAGAATTTGTAAGGTTTAGACACCCATCTGAAATTGAATGTCAAGTATTGGATAAGGGTCTTATCAATGATAAAGAATGGGAAGAAAAAGATTCTTACAATAGAATATTTGAATTTGAATGGGGACACAGATATGAATGGGAAAAGGATATTCTACTTTCAGTTATTAAAAATAATAAATGTACAAAGATATTGGAATTAGGTTCTGGTCCTGGAATGTTGGCTGGTAAAATCATTAAAGAAAAACCAAATTTAGAATATCATTTAATAGACATTGAAGCAGCAAAGATTGCTAATGAAAAAGAAAATTTGGGTGGTGTGTTCCATACACAAGATTTAACAAGTGATTTAGATACTACAAACTTACCAAAGGATTTTAATTTATTTATTGCTAATGATTTTTTAGAACATATTCAAAACCCAGCAAATGTAGTGTTAAAAGCAAAAAGTGTATTAAAAGAAGATGGGTTAGCTTTCATTTCAGTTCCTAATTGGAGAATGGGGCACGAATGGATTTACAGAGGATTGTTTGATTGGGATAATTTTATACATTTTATGTGGCAGCATGGTTTTGGATTCACAGGTTATTTTAATGGTCATCCTAAGTTCCGAACAAAGAAAATGCCAAAAATATCATCGGAAATCACACTACCAGATGAATTGTTATCAAGTTGGAATTGGTATATGCTATTTAAAAGAAACGACCAAGAAATATAGAAGATTACATAGAAGGAGTTATAAGTGAACATAACAGTATCGATTGACGATTTACATCCAGAACAAGGTTGGGGATGCGAGGGTGATGTCCAAGTTGATTATTTGCGTTCGTTAAACGACGAATTTGGGGTCAAATTTACCCTATTCTGCCCGAGTAATTATCACAGACAATATCAACTAACAAAAGACTGGGTAGACTTTTGGTTACAATATGATTGGGTTGAGTTGTGTAATCACGGACATTATCACGAGGTAAGTAAATATACCAAAGAACAAATCGGAGAACAAGAATTTTTAGAATTAGATTATAATGAAGCTCACGAAAGAATACAAGATAGTATTGGTGTTTGGAATAGATGTGGTTTTAAACCAAAGGGGTTTAGAAGTCCAGGTTGGGGTATGACACAAGAAGCTGCTGATGCGGTTAGTCCTAATTTTCAATGGGTAGCACAACACGAGGATATCAATAAAAATATACAATTTAAGTGTAAAACATTTTATGGAGAAGACGGAATACACGAAAGAGAAAATTTAAGGTTATACGGTAATACATTTATGTTTCAATCACATATTCAAGGAGATTGGAATGACAATATTTGGAGTGAAGAAAATTATTTAAATTTTAAAAATATTCTAAACTATTTATCTACAAATAACGAACTACAATTCAAAACAATATCAGAATTATGGGTATAGTAAAAGACGGAATATTAACAAACGCAAGAACTCTCAGAACAAATGATGAGAATTATTCTAAGTGGGATTTTGATAAATGGAATTCTTACGGAATAGAATTATATGGTAGTCATTCACCACATATGTGGGCACAGGCATTAACTCATTTAGATTCGGTGTTTCAAACAAATCAATTTGAAACTATGGTAGATGTTGGTTGTGGATTCCCACCATTAGATTTACAAAAGATTCCACAATTCAAAAGTGTAAAATCAATCATTAGAGTTGACGGAAGTGAAGAAGTGGCTAAAAATTTAAAAGAAGTTCGTATTGTCAACCTTAACAAAGAACCAATTCCACTATCTGACAACGAAGTTGATTTCGGTATTTCATTTGAAGTGATAGAACATATGTTTTCTACTTATGGATTTTTATCAGAAATGGCCAGAATAACCAAATATGGATTTATGATTAGTAAACCCAATACAGACTATGATGGACTAAATTCTTATTGGTATGGTGAAAAGTTTTTCTTTGATACAGGAACACCACTCTATGATGGAGATATTAGATTTGAACACATAAACTTTATACCGAACTATGAGTTATTTGGATTTGCAAAGTTTTTAGGGTATGAAGTTTATTTGTTAGACCGAGATGATGAAGAAATGCAGTTTTTCGTATTCTATGACAAGAGGTATTTATGAAGGTAATATTTTTTTCAGAAAGTCCTATCAAAGGTAGAGTTCCAAGAGACTTTGAGAACGCAAGAACGGAATATGCGTGGAGTATTATGTTGGACGCTGAGTGGTGTCCATTAAACGATTCACCAAATAAAAAATACGACTTAGGAATAGTCATTATTCCTAAAAGCAATCCTAATGTGGATTTAGAGAGAATAAAGCAATATTGTGATAAAGTTTCAGTAATGCAAGAAGGACCACATTGGTATTACCAAGATTATTCAGTAGAACAACAAATACATTATTTGAATTGTTTACGAACAGCAGATTGGGTATATTGTCATAATATGTCAGACATTAGATATTACAAAGGATTGGGTTGTAAAGATGTAAGAATAATGAGAAGCATGATGATACCAGAAGGTCTGGATTGTCAAGATGGTTCATTATACAAAGAAGGAACATTATTGGGTGGTAATTTTGTTTCTTGGTATGGTGGTATGGATAGTTATTTAGTAGCATCAGAAGTTGATGACCAAAAATATGGTGTTTCAATGGGTAGAAAACAAGACCAAGAAGAATTAATTGATGACATCAAGTATCTACCTTATATGAATTGGAGACAATGGATAAATCATATAGGACAATATAGAGTTGGAGTTCATTTGATGAGAACACACGCAGCTGGAACATTTAGTATGAATTTATCTTGGCACGGAACACCGGTCATAGGATACAAAGGATTAGATACACAAGAATTACTACACCCACAAACTACTGTTGAAGTTGGAGATTTGGTAGGGGCAAGAAATATAATTAGAAAATTACACGAAAACGAAGACTTTTATCAAGAGTGTTCAGAACAAACAAAACATTTATTTAATCAACATTATTCAGAAGAAGCATGGTTAAAACATTGGAGAAAACAAAATGGAACCGATTAGTTTTATAATACCGAGTAGAAACAACTTATCATATTTAAAAATGTGTTATGATAGTATTAGAAAAAATGCTGGATACAGACACGAGATATGTTTTGCAGACGACGCATCATCAGACGGAACTTGGGAGTGGTTACAGGAAATCGGAGAGAAAGATAATCTTGTAAAGTATTACAGAAATCCAGGTCCGGAACGAGAGGGATTAACTATATTGTATGATTCATTAGTGGATAATGTAGCAACGACAGATAGACTATTCTTTTTCCACTCAGATATGTATCTAATGCCAGATGCTGCTGAAGAGATAGATAAATATTTAGAAGAAGGAGTAGTGGTATCATTAACGAGAGTAGAACCACCATTACACCCAGAAGGTCCAGAAAAAATAATAAAAGATTTTGGATTGGAACCAGAAGAACTAAAAGAACAAGAATTATTAGATTGGTATAGCAGATATGAGGCAAATCCAACAGGTTATCTTGAAGAATATACTGAGGGAGTATTCGCACCTTGGGCTATTATGAGAAAAGATTTTGAGGAAATCGGTGGACACGATTTTATGTTTAGACCACAATCCAAAGAAGATTCAGATATATTCAACAGACTATTATTAAATGGTATTGAATTTAAACAAACTTGGAAAGGTTTGGTATATCACTTGACAAGTCGTGGTTCAAGATTTAACAAAATGGCAGGTGGTGGTGTCGGAAAAGATAGTCCGGAGTGGTTATACACTACGAATAAAAATATGAGAGAGTTTATCAGAAAATGGGGAACACCAGTTCAACACGACCAAATGATGAAACCTATTGTATCACCAGTATATAGTATTGGTTATGAATTAACCGAAGCTGCTGATGTAGGAACTATAAGACAATTAGAACCATTTTGTCAATATATGGTGGTTCCGGCAAGAGAAGAAATAGAACAATATATCAAAGAAGAACAACCAAACACGGATTATCAATTGGATAAAAAATTACATACGGATATTCCAAACAATCCGATATACGATATAAAGGTTGTGTTTAATCCTTGGGAACTAACTCAACAAAGTTTTAATATATTACAAAAATTACCAGACATCATTAAAGATAGTGGGTCTGAGGGAGAAAGATTCGAATTAGATATATTCGATATATGGATAGAACAAATGGTAGAACATCAAGAGGACAATATAGTATGCAATTCAAATTAGTAAATAAAAGAACACAAGAAGTGGTAGATACGGTAGGAACACGGTTGTTGGAATATGCGATAGAGTATTTTCAAGTAAAAAAGAAATTAGATAAAGAATCTTTCAATAGACTTTATGAGGTCAAGGAAGATGACAGAAATTGATTTACACGGATTCAAACACGAAGAAGTAGAGGATAAGTTAGCAAACTTATTGATTCTACATTACAATATGAACAACTTTCCAGTTAAAATCATAACTGGTAAAAGTGAAAAGATGAAAAAAATAGTTCGTGAAACTTGCGAAGTTCAAGGGTTCACGATAGATGACTTCTGGAATGACAATCCAGGAGCAATAATATTAAGGAGTTAAAATGGAAACATTACAAATTTTAGGTTGGATTTATTTAGGATTAATGTTAGGTAGTATCGGTGGAGTAATCGGATTAGGATTATTTCAAGCAGGTAGAGTTACATCATTAGAGAGAGAAATCAATGATTTAGAGTTCAAAAATAAAATTCTAATGGGTGAAAACAAAAGATTATCTCACAGAGGTAAACCACAACCAAGAAAAAAAAGAACTTGGAAAAGAAAACCGACCAAAAAGTAGACGGATTTTTTGATTAGTTATATTTATTAGTGTATGACTAAA
>Ga0222718_10001654_pt1 | contig 20828 bp, 10 predicted proteins | sample C33_27DmetaG_FD_165045 | JGI IMG/M metagenome (GOLD analysis project Ga0222718, IMG submission 165045) | Estuarine water microbial communities from San Francisco Bay, California, United States - C33_27D | ecosystem: Environmental > Aquatic > Marine > Unclassified | place: USA: California... | reverse complement strand
AACCAACCCGTTGGAATCCAAAAGTTGTCCCGTCGCGGTATCGTACGTCACCAAGTTCGACGCGACGGTCGCCAAGGGCAGAGTCGCGCTCAAAACGCCCACATTCGCGGTCCCGTGGACGTCGAGTTTGAAGGCTGGACTCGTCGTCCCGACACCAACATTAGAAGTCGTGGTGTCCACAAAGAGGTTGGCAGTCCCGACCTCGAGGTTTGAACTGAACGTTTTTTCACCACTGATGGTCATATCAGAGGATTCCAAGTTGGTGATCCTCGTGACATTCGACCCCAAATCTGTCTCTAGAGTTCCAATACGTGTGACATTCGACCCCAAATCTGTCTCTAGAGTTCCAATACGTGTGACATTCGACCCCAGATCCGTCTCGAGGGTCCCAATACGTGTGACATTCGACCCCAAATCTGTCTCGAGGGTACCAATTCTGGTTGCATTCGACCCCAGATCCGTCTCGAGGGTACCAATACGTGTGACATTCGACCCCAAATCTGTCTCTAGAGTTCCAATACGTGTGACATTCGACCCCAGATCCGTCTCGAGGGTACCAATTCTGGTTGCATTCGACCCCAAATCTGTCTCTAGAGTTCCAATACGTGTGACATTCGACCACAGATCCGTCTCGAGGGTCCCAATACGTGTGACATTCGACCCCAGATCCGTCTCGAGGGTCGCAATGCGGGTCACATTAGAGGCAAAGTCGCTCACGTTTGAGGATTGGATAGACGAGAGTCCCGACCCGTCACCGGAGATTGAAACCACCGTCAAAGCACCCACATTGGCCGTGCCGTGAACATCGAGGGTCGCGAGGGGTGCATTCGTTCCAATACCTACATTGGACTCCGAAACATCCACAAAAAGTTTAGAAGCACCAACTTTAAAGTCGTCGGCAATTTCAGCACCACCTTGAACAACGAGAGCTTGCGCCGAAGAGTGTGCCACTGTGACCGGGCCATAAATACTCGTAGAAAGAGAGTTGCTAGAATCAACGGAAATGTGAATATCTTGAGCGGTCGATAATGTATGCCCAATTTTAAGTCCCACCCCCTCGTCATAAAAAACAGCGACATTGGAGTCACCGTCAGCTCTTTTCATAATAATACCCGTATCACTAGTCCCCGTACTTCCAGATGCTAATAGAATGATTGGATCTTTCACTGAGAGATTTTCACTATCTATCGCTGTTATGGTTCCATCCACTGTAACTCCTGAAGCGTGAATATTACCAATAATTCTAAGTTTAGTTTGCGCTGTATCATCTATATATACATTTGAACCAATATCAAGTGTATGTATAGGATTCGTGTTAGAAACACCAACTTTTCCCGGAAAAGTTTGAATGTTCGTCGACGCCATTAATATTAATATATAAAAGATTTTACGGTATCTTCACCTATGTTAATCGAATTTAACTTACCATCTGGTGCCGATGACATATATTCTACAAAGAGATCGATACCATACGTTTGTGTACCGGCTGCACTTGGTTCTAAAATAACTTTTGTTGGGGTTGTTGCGACCACTGAACTCCATGGCTTTGTATTTGTATTTCCAAATAGAGACTTTGAACCAATTGCCACGTCAAGTGATGATTCGGCTCCATTTCTTGTACCACCCTGAGCATCAAATGTTAGTGTACTGACTTCTTCATTACCATGAAGTAGTTGAGCTGTAACTTTCGCGTAAAAGACATTAGATGCAAACGTCATTTCAACATTTGAAAACCCAAATGGAACACTCACATTACTGTATGCGTATCTCTTACAAGCGTACGAGTCCTTGTTGGTGATGATACCCCCTGTCGCCACTAAACCAACGTTTGAGTTTGTAAATTGGATTACATTCGATGTCGTGTTACCTTGACCTGTGACTTCTTCTAGATTATACGCTGTTGTAATTTCTATAGCACCCAATGTTATGGTGCTACCGAAAGACGCATTACCCGTGACGACGAGGACATTCGACCCATCATCGTCGACATATAGGTTTGAGGCCACACTTAAGTCATGTTGGGGGCTTGTGTTTGCGACACCTACTTTTCCATCAGTTGTAAGTTGGGATCCAGCTACGTGAACATTTCCATTTACATACAAAACATTAGAACTCGCATCGTCGACATATAGGTTAGAACCCACATCGAGTGTGTGAATTGGATTCGCATTCGCGATCCCGACATTTGCTGTCGTGACGAGACCTGTCGTGGAGTTTATAAACTCTACTGTATTCGATGTGGTATTACCGGTCATTGTCACATACTCAAGTGCGTACACCGAGGCAATCTGAATACTGTCGAGTGTTATTTTGTGAGCCAAAACATTACCGTTAATTGTCAATACATTAGATCCTGTGTCGTCAACCCAAAGATTAGAACCGACTTGAAGATCGTACTGTGGATTTAAGTTTGCTATACCCACGGAACCTGTCGTGACAATACTAGTCGCATTTCTAAATTCCACTGTATTTGATGACGTATTACCATTTATAATTATTTCTTCAAAGTTAGAAGCTATGTTAGTAAGTTGTGATCCATCACCAATGAAACTGGCTGCTTGTACATTACCTGTGGCCACTATACCAATATCAGCATTTGTAAATTGGATTGTATTGGATGTCGTGTTTCCATTATTCGCCACGTCTTCGAAGGTTGTGACGAGACCAGTGAGGTAGGATCCATCACCAATGAACCGGGCTGCTTGTACATTACCTGTGGCCACTATACCAACATCCGCGTTCGTAAATTGGATTGTATTGGATGTCGTGTTTCCGTTATTCGCTACATCTTCGAGGGTTGTGACGACACCGGTGAGGTAGGATCCATCACCGATGAACCGAGCTGCTTGTACATTACCCGTGGCCACTATACCAACATCCGCGTTTGTAAATTGGATTGTATTGGATGTCGTGTTTCCGTTATTCGCTACATCTTCGAGGGTTGTGACGACACCGGTGAGGTAGGATCCATCACCGATGAACCGAGCTGCTTGTACATTACCTGTGGCCACTAAACCGATATTCGGATTGGTGAGTTGAATAGTACCCGTAGAAACATTACCATTGATTACGATTTCTTCCAAGTTTGAAGCGATGTTGTCGAGTTGAGAACCGTCACCAATAAAACTCGTCGCGTAAATATTACCAACGACGTGGATGACATTTGAACCGGTGTCGTCTACATATAGGTTTGAACCCACCGAGAGATCGTGACCTGGTTGTGTATTTGAAATGCCGACAGAACCAGTCGTCACCAAGCTCGTGGCTCCTCTAAATTCAACCGTGTTTGAAGTTGTGTTACCATTAATGATAATCTCTTCGAAGTTTGTCGCTAAATTGGAAAGAAGACCTCCATCACCTTGGAAAAAATTGGAATACACCGTGTCACTCACAACTATATTGTTTTGTACGTGAACATTACCTAGTACATCGAATAAGAATATATTACTTACATCTGGAATTACGTGTTCATCTGTGAATGTATTTTGTGTGTAGCCGATAGAAAACCGATCTTCATCACCGTGGTGGATGAGTGCAATATTGTGACCGGGATGTTCAATAATGAAACCTGTATCTAAATCGTGACTTGGATTGTTATTTGCGATACCCAAAATTCGATCGTTAATAATAAGACTATTTGAAGCAATTGTAATTGAATTACCGAATACATATAGATTACCTGTTATTTCAGTATCCGCATCAATGATAATACTTCCATTATCTCTTCGTATTGACGAATCTACGAGATAATTGTTAGCGCCTACCATTGGTAAGTAATTCTCGGAGAGACTGCCGATAGATACACCCGCGGTTGTTGTGAGACCTGTCAGATTGATTGTATTCGCCACAGTGTTTCCAGTATTCACGACTTGTTCGAGGGTTTGAAGTTTTGTGAGAAGATTGGCGGGTACAATCTTGTGTAGAGTATTTTGGTTAGTACTGCCATCCGTATAGACATATGCGGGTGTTTGTGTGATTACATTTGCGTTTGGAATCGCATTTGTACGGCCGACACCAGTCACGGACACAATACCTTGTGAGACGTGTGGTTTGACCACAATACCTATATTTTGGATAAGGTTGGGAACACCATTTATCTCACCGTGAGGTATGACATTTGATAGACCACCGGGTACCGTGTTACTCACATAGACTGTTTCACCTTCTATGAAACTACCAAGAGGAATACTATCGGCGCGTCCAAATGTAACGATGAGACCCTGTTCGTTTAAAGCCAAATCTTGATACACGATGCCAAGCGCTGGCATTTTCGTGGGATCACGAGCGTCTGCCTTGTCGACGACAAATGTATCGTTACCAACGGCGCCGGTCGCGTAGACGACGTCACCTTTAGATAATGCAACAGCAGCCTTTGCGTACAAAAATGTATGATTTTGTTTTTGATTCACCCAATTTGAACCATCATAGACGAGCATGTCCTCATTGAGGTAATTTGTCAAAACCACATTCGCCAATTGATCTAATTTAACTTCAACATTTGAAGTCAGATCTGTTGTCAAAGCTGTCGTTGGGTTTGTAAATTGAATGGTATTTGATGTAGTATTCCCCTTATCACTCACAACTTGAAGTGACACATTTGCCAACAAGCCACCGTCACCGTGGTAGCGTACGGCGTATATGTCCGTGTCGGCTCTAATATCACCCGCGACGTGAAGTTTATGATCGGGTGTATCTGTACCCACACCCATATCACCATCTGTGACGACGGCTATGTTTGGATTGTTAAAAAACACTGTGTTTGAAGTTGTATTCCCATATGACGTAACTTGTTCTAACGTGATATCTGTCAGCGCATTACCGATACCATGATAGTAGGTTGCGGTAACATTACCCGTAACAACCACATCTCGTGTGACATTAACGTCTCGTGTGACATTAACGTCTCGTGTGACATCTACATTCGAACTCGCGACTACATCTTGAGTGACATACAACTTTTTTGAAATATATGCATTTCCAGAGACATCCAATTCATTTGCAATACTTACATTCGAATTGGCAAACACGTTACCGGTAACTGTGAGATCTTTCGTGACTCCCAAGTTTGATGATGTGGTAATATCTCGGGTCACGGTAAGTTCTTTTGATATAAATGCATTACCATTTGTGTAGAGTTCACCTTTTATCACCGCGTCTTTTGACACGACAATATTTGAAGTTGCATAAACGTTTCCAGTCACAGTAATGTCTTTTGTGACATTGACATTTTTTAGTGCGTGTACGTTTCCGGACACATTAACATCCTTTGTGACATTCACATTTTTTAATGCATATACATTTCCACCTACATCCAAGTCATCCCAAACACTAACATTTGATTGTGCAGAGACGTTACCAGACACCGCAAGATTTTTATCGATATCAACGTTTGAAAACGCTTCGATATCCCCAAACGCGGTAATTTTTTTGTTTGCGATTAAGTTTGATGTGTATGTATCTCTAGATACGCGTAGATCCCTCGAAACCACTATATTTGAAGAGCCAAAAATATTCCCCGTGACATTGAGATTTTGGGTTACATTTACATTTGAAAATGCGTGCACATTACCGGTGACATTGAGATGTGACAACGCGTTTGTATTACCAGACACATTGAGGTCTTCACTTATGTTAACATCCGAAGATGCGTACACATTACCAGATATGTTGAGTTCTTTGGATACGTCAACATTTGAGGTCGCATATAAATTACCATATATAGTTTCATCGTTGTAGACATATAAATTGGCAAACGCACGGGTATCACCCAATATATTCAAGTCTGCATTTGCATTTGTATTTCCAGATACAATAAGTTCTCGTGTCACGATAATATTTGAAGATGCATGCACGTCACCCGCCACATTAAGTTCTTTAGACACGTCAACATTTGAAGCGGCGTACACGTTACCAGTAATATTTAATTCAGCTAGAGCATTCAGATTTCCAGAAATATCCAAAACATTTGAAACTGTTAAATCATTGACAAAAAGTTGTTCATCAATTTTTGCGTCGCCGTGTACAACTAAAATATTTGACGCGGTATCGTCAACGTATAGATTTGAACCAACATCAAGTGTGTGTACGGGTGAAGTATTTCCCACCCCTACATTTGAGTCTGTCACGATAGAACCATACACATGAAATTTAACATTATTATCGCTATTGGGTGTTATATAGTGTTCGTATGCGTTATTGTCTGTATACCCAAGAAAGAATTCATCTTGACCTTCACGATAACCAATTCCAACGTTGGACACCGCCGATGATCGTGTCATTATAAAACCTAAATCGAAACCCTGATTGGATTCATAGTTATTTTTTCCAAGTTCAACGACGGAGTCATCTATGAGGAGATTTTGTTGTGTGACTAGGCTTGTATCCCCCAACACTTCCAAATTTCCAACAATAAATAAAGTGTCCGACACGAAAACGTTACCTGTGACATCCATAACATTTGACCCATTCTCGTCGATAAAGAACTTCGTTCCCACATCTAGGGTATGTACGGGATTTGCATTTGCTATACCAACTGAACCCACTGTAACCAAACTTGTATTTGCATTTTGAAATTCCACGGTATATGGTGTGGTATTTCCCGTGGCTGTTACATCTTCGAGTGATTTATCTATATTTTCTCCCGAATCTACAATTTCCTTAGTCACCGTATTATATACAAGTGTGTTTGACAGAACACTCGAATCTTTGCGAATAGGTGCCACATGAAAGCCACTTGTGTTTGCTTCCAAAATTTCCGAGGAGGCGTTAACGATAATAGAATTTATCGCCTGCTCGTCAGGTGTGTATTTACCTATTCTGATCCTCTCGGATCTTTCAATAGTGTTCAGGTTCTTCACCATTTATATAATAAGTCATTTTATTTTAGAAAAGTTCGGTCCAACCAGATTTTTTATATCCAACAAATGTGTCTTTTTCTGTGTCATACACGATGAGACCAGGTTCGGGTTTTTTAATATTTTCAATTTGTTCACTCGTCAATCGAGGCACTAACAATCCACCTGTCGTGGAGTTTATTGACAACGACGCACACTTATACGCGGTACTCGAACCAATCGTCACCGAGCCGTTACCATCAATAGTCATACTATCTCCAAGGCTTCCATTTGGTCTCTTCGTTTTGAAAACAATACCACCTGGTCTACCTGAACTTAATCCAGCGTTAGCTTTTGTATACGCATTTATTTGTGCAAGTTCATTAATTTTAATCGCATTAACTTCACCCAATTCCGAAGTTATATTGGGTTCGCTGTAAATTGATATTCTCGAAGACGGGGTATTTGTACCCACCCCAATATTACCAAGTGTCGACATAGAGGTACCAGGATTTTCAAATGTTACACTACACACAGTATTACTCTCACATGTCGTAACACTTTGAAGTGTTGGGAGTGGTGGAGTATACTCTTCGAGTGATTTTATACGATCATCAAGTTTGGGTATATCTTCTTTAAAAATCACAACATCATTTTCAATCGTATGAACATTTGATATATATGATTCAAGTATTGGAATTCTATTTTCAACTTTTTGTATTTCGTTTACAAGTGTTTCTAATTTTTTTTCAGTTATACTTATATTTTTTAAAACATTTATCTTTGTCAACTTTATAGACTTTTCAAATTCTGTAGTCATTGTTTGAATTTTAGAATTAAGTTGAGACAAGGGGATTGTCAAGTCTGGAATTTTTGGAATATTATCAATAATCCTATGTAAGTGTAAAAATTTTGGTTGAATATTTTTTTCAACTTTATCTATTTTATTCAAATCAATTTTCAATTTTTCAATACTATTTTCTATGTGTGTGAGATCAACTTTTTCTGGTTTAAATTCTTTGACACTCTGTTCAACATCTTGTATTTTATGATTGAGATTTTGTGATAAAGTTTCCAAAGTACCCACACGTAAATTCAGGGGTTCGAGACTTGGGATACTTTTTTCAACTTCATTTACTTTATTTTCAATTGGACCTAAATTGGGAATACTCGTTTCGACACGTTTTATTTCATTCTCAACTTTTTTGATATTTGGTAAAATTGTTCTTATTTCTTCAATGTCTTTCGTGTGTGTTTCAACATCTTCTTTGAGTGCGATACCTTCAAGTTTTCTACCGTCACCCACAAAAGATGGTGCGATCACACTTGTTTGAGAATAAATGGATTTTTTTGAGCGAAGCGCGCCGTTTAGATACACATTTTCAAGATCGAGTGAAGCTCCGTCGAGATCTTTCAACTGTTTAATGGATATATTTGAAAGAAGACTGCCATCGGCCCTTAATTCTCGTGTCACGTTGAGATTTTCAAAAGTATCACCAATTTCAAAGTCGAGTTGAACATTTGAAAGAAGACCCGCGTCACCTTCAAAAAATTTAGCTTTTATCGTACCATCTACACAGAGATCCTTATTTATTGAGAGATGGTTGTCCTTTTCAGAAAACTTGATATCTACATTACCACCCACGCGATGCATAACGATACCAATATCTTCTGTGGTGCGTGGTGTTCCTTTGGCTATTTCAAAAATGGGATTATCGACATAGTAATTATGAACCGTGTTTGAATTCACAACATCGAGGTTTTCTACTTCTAAAGAAGAAATCTTTAACTTATGACCTCCGATGTCTACAATTTCTTTTGTTGTGGTGTCATATGCCAACAAATTTGAAGAATACGAACTTCTTATAGGTGACACGTAAAATCCACTGTGTTCAATGTTGTCAATTTTAGCATTCGATGCATTCAATACTATTGAGTTATGTGGTTGATCACACTCGGTAAGACGACCCAATCGTACTTTGTCAGTAGGTTGGGTGACACCTGTTGCTTTCACCATTTATATAATCCCTGATTTTAATTTGCATATACCAAACCCGCCATACCATTCTCAATCTTAAGAATGTTATAGTTCACGGCATATATCGTATCATTCAATGTATTCGTTTCACTGTGTATTTTGGCATTCTCTATACGACTGAAATTAAGTGAACCCGTTGGCTGATTGAGACTTGTTGTCATACAGAATGCATGCATAAATACATCCGGTGATGTTACATAATTTGTATGATAATAATGAGAAATATCCATATAATGTGGTCTAGACCACCTGTATGATGTAAGATCTACACCGTTTATACTCAGTTTGATTCGATTTGTTTGTGACGCGAGGGGACTGCTTCCTGAATTATTTGAACTCGCGATAAACTTTACTGGGTGATTGAAATTCAAATTTTGAATCTGATCACCGGAACCAATGTTCTTTTGGACTTGGAAGATCAACATATCATGACTTCTCGAGGCAATGTTACCACGTTCTTCGTTGTCGAGGTAATAATAATTTGAATAACATTCCCAATTATAAGCACCGGCACCTGACCCCCAACGTATTCTCAATTCGACATCATGATACTGAAGCGCGACGAGTGGTATCGCCGATTGCGGACCTTCACAAAAGAAGAATCGAAGTGGATAAAAAAAGGAACTCGCACTGCTACCACCTGGGTGTGGTCCATTTGAACTCTTTGTTACATTTTGGGCCAACATATCGATAGCAATATTCTCACAGAATGTTGAATCTTGTTCGTCGATGATCTGACCCCCGATGACGAGTTGTACACTTTCAATCAAATTTTCCCAGTTTGAACTTTCACTAGCTTCTGCACCGTTATCTATCGTGAAATAGGTGTACCCTAGTAGATCTCCACTTCTTTCGAATTTAATCGTTGAGAGTGAATTGTTTTTCACGGCACCGTGAATTACCTGCTTTTCGATGGACTGTGAAAAGTTGGAGTGTCGTTTAAATGTTGAGTTGAAAAATGAAATCTCAGGATCACCGACGATGTGTTCATCCTGAGCCCCCATACACACTAACTGAACAATACCCGAAGACATTGTATACTACTTTAATATAAGAAAATTACAAGTTTGGTTTTCTACACACGAAACGAATCACCAAAAAGTTGTCCGCGGAGACGGATGGATTTTTGATAGTGTTTCCATTTTGATCCCTAATCGTAACCCTGAAGCGATCCACGCGACTGATAGGGTCAATGTACTGGGTGGCAATTGGATAATTATCTTTAAACACGATAAGAGAATCACCCGTGGCGTGTGAAGTGTTCTCTGTCACGAGACTCGCAAACGCATTGCGAAGAATTGTCATGGTTGACTGACCACCGAGAACATTAGATGCACGATCATTGAAGTTTGTATCAAGTTCTTCAATGGAAACATAACAATGTTCAGTCACTACATTCGAGTGAATGTGGGCTGCAAGGAGTCTAGCCTGAACAACGTTACGAAGTGGTTGTTCAAGATAACAGGTAAAAGTATTGGCACTCGCTTGTCCAATGGAATCTAAAGTGATAGTGTGATATTCATAATTGAGATCTGGAATGGTCTCAGTGGGTGAAGTGATCAGCGCCATTTATATTAGCTTAGATTAAAGATCCACCGATTCCCCCCTCAATTCCATAAGACGCGTGTCCGTCGACAAGCTTGGACGCACCACAGAGACCCCCTGGAGTGAGGCTCATAGAATATGGACTACCCTCCTTTCCTTGTCCAGCCGCACACTCCAACTTGTGTTCGAGATCAAAGATAGACTTTTCACTCACCGTCTTTATGGTGATTGGTCTGGGTTGATAACCACTTCGCATAGTAGAGAGGACAATGATGATCGCCATGAGAACGAGGATCGATGTGATCGCGTTTCGGTTCGTTCGGTTGAACTTAAACATTTATAATATACATATATATTTTTCTAAAGTGCGTTAAAGGTAATTTAATAGTTTCCTTATAGAGAGTAGATGGACGAAGAAATAGTCATTGATCGTGGTAGTACTCATGTGATGAAATTGGACGCTGACGAACAGGCCCTGATGGATGAGATTGAAATTTCAATTCCCCGACCCCAGCCTGTGCATCGTCCGGCTGATCCGAGGAGACCTAAACCACAACCACAACACCAAGAAGCTATGGATGCGTTCGTAAATCCAAACAAACAAACAGCCCCCGCCCAATCTTACCCCGACGAAGAAGTTGACTACGGTGAAGATGAACCAACTTTTTATGATGACGACGAACCAATGGGTGGTGAAGAAAGTGAAAGACCGTCCAAGGGGTACACGTCGGTCGATGAAGAAAAAACCGACCTTCTCAACAAGTTGGCTCGACTTGAAAAGAAGGGGTTTAATGTAAACAAACGACTCAACGCGTATTCAAATCTTGAAGAACTACGCTCTGAAGTAAAGAGAATTACATATAGTATTGACGTCGAACAATCTATCCGATTCTCCAGGCGCATGCTAATTGCCTGTGTGACAGGTCTTGAATTCCTTAACAAGAGGTACAACCCATTTGAGATTCAGCTTGAGGGTTGGTCTGAGTCAGTGATGGAAAATGTCGACGACTATGATGGTGTTTTCGAAGAACTATATGTTAAATACAGGTCCAAGGTCACAGTCGCACCAGAAATCAAGCTTATCATGATGCTTGGTGGTTCGGCGATGATGTTTCACTTGACGAATAGCATGTTTAAGACAGCGTTGCCAAATATGAATGATGTTCTCAAACAGAATCCAGATCTCGTAAAGAATATGATGACTGCCGTGCAAAATACGACGCGATCACCAGACCAACCCGCAGTCGATGCTCCAGTCGGTGGTACGGGTAACTACGAGATGCGAGGCCCCGGTGTTGACATTTCCAGTCTCATGGGTGGAATCATGATGCCACCACCACCACCAATGAATACATCAACTATAAGCGCGACCACACAACAAGTTGATGACGATGATATCTCTGACATTGTCTCGATTTCTGGCGAATCAACAGGGGGTGAGGTGAAGGAGGTGAACGTCGACACGTCCAAGCCAAAGAGAACCCGCAGAAAAAAGAAGACCGAAATTAATCTCTAAGTAAAGTATAATAATGATAGGTTATTGTCCCCTTGAGGAGCTAGAACCTCCCGTGCGGCGTCAGGAAGTAGCCGTCGTGGAAAAACCCGAGACCAAAGCGGGTCTCGAAGAAACAGAATGTAATTACGCAGTGATGGCTTTTGTCGTCGGCGTTCTTATTTTGGCACTCGCCGATTCTATGGAAAAGTAAAAGGATTCCCCTTTTTTACCTCGTTTGAGTTATGAAACTTGGTAAAAATGGTTTATTTTAATTGTTGAATTTCATTTCGAAGTTCTTTGATGGCTTCGATGAGAATACCCGCTAGGTTACCGTATGCCACAGAATATGTCGTCTCCTCAGAACCGTACACAGCTTCCGGGAGAACTTCTTTCACCTCCTGTGCCAAAACACCCGTTTTTCGTTCACCTCGATGATCGAATGTGTATCCACCCATTTGACACACCTTATCAAGGGCGCTTTCAATTCTCTCTATATTCGATTTAAAACGTTTGTCTGAAAAGGCGGTAATATCGTCACCGGCGTAAATCTTTTTGGCCACTCCCAAACCACCGCGTACCTGAAGCGCTCCCGACGTTGTACTTGTTGAGTCTGTGACGTCGGTAAATACTCCGGTACTCCACGAGGAACGATCATAGGCTGACTTAACAGCACTTGCGGTTGCAGCTTGTGTGGTTGATGTACTGTTTGTCGCGTTATTCAACTGCACAACACCTTGCACAGTTGTAGACGCATCTGGAAGACGATTCACATTAATGGTTCCAGAATCTATGTCATCTCCATCTATACTACCACTAAAACTGGTTGCGTAAACAGCTCCACCAACACCGAGACCACCGGTTATTACGACAGCCCCCGTCGTTTTAGATGAAGATGCCGTAGTACTCGTAAACGAACCCGTACTCCACGAGGAACGATCATAAGCTGTCTTGACAGCATTTGCGGTTGCAGCTTGCGTGGTTGATGTACTGGTTGTCAGGTTATTCAACTGCACAACACCTTGCGCAGTTGTAGACGCATCTGGAAGACGATTCACATTAATGGTTCCAGAATCTATGTCATCTCCATCTATACTACCACTAAAACTGGTTGCGTAAACAGCTCCACCAACACCGAGACCACCGGTTATTACGACAGCCCCAGTCCCTGTAGATAAAGATGCCGTAGCACTCGTAAACGAACCCGTACTCCACGAGGAACGATCATAAGCTGTCTTGACAGCATTTGCGGTTGCAGCTTGTGTGATTGATGTACTGGTTGTCAGGTTATTCAACTGCACAACACCTTGCGCAATTGTAGACGCATCTGGAAGACGATTCACATTAATGGTTCCAGAATCTATGTCATCTCCATTTATACTACCAGTAAAACTGGTTGCAGTTACAGGACCTGATATATCTATAGGTAAATTACCCGTCTCATCCAAGGTGATTTGATTAGATGATGCGTCACTATTTGTTAAACCAAACTTTAACTTTGAATCCGATGTATCGTAAAAAATGGCTACATTTGAATTGGATTTACCAAAAAGTAAACCAACATCCTTACTACCACTGTCATTTCCCTGACCAAGTGAAATGATAGTATCCCTAACTGTAAGTGAAGTAGAATCCACTGTAGTTGTGGTTCCGTTTACCACAAGATCCCCACTGACAATTACATCCTTACCGACATATATATTTTTAGCAACACTTAGACCACCCGTGGTTACCTGAAGAGCACCAGTTTGCCCAGAAGTTGCGTCTTCGGAATTTGTTAACAGAATTTTATTACTTGATGAATTTCCAGAACCACTCGTAACCGTTTGTAAGGTTGTGGGGACACCAGTAAGTCCCGAACCATCGCCGATAAAACTGGTCGCGTAAACAGCTCCACCAACACCGAGACCACCGGTTATTACGACAGCCCCAGTCCCCGTAGATGTAGATGGCGTTGTGTTTGTAATACTTAAAACCTGGTCAGTTGATGCACCACCCTCTGTAACTTCTTGAAGTGTTAATGGGAGACCAGTAAGTCCCGAACCATCACCAATAAAATTGGTCGCATGAACAGCTCCACCAACACCGAGACCCCCAGATACTCTGAGAGCCCCAGTCCCCGTAGATGTAGATGGCGTTGTGTTTGTAATACTTAAAACCCTATTAGTTGATGCACCACCCTCTGTAACTTCTTGAAGTGTTAATGGGAGACCGGTAAGTCCCGAACCATCACCAATAAAATTGGTCGCATGAACAGCTCCACCAACACCGAGACCTCCAGATACTTTGAGAGCCCCAGTCCCTGTAGATGAAGATGGTGTTGTGTTTGTAATACTTAAAACCTGGTCAGTTGATGCACCACCCTCGGTAACCGCCTGTAAGGTTGTGGGGACACCAGTAAGTCCCGAACCATCACCAATAAAATTGGTCGCATGAACAGCTCCGGCAACACCGAGACCTCCAGATACTTTGAGAGCGCCAGTCCCTGTAGATGAAGATGGCGTTGTGTTTGTAATACTTACAACCCGGTCAGTTGATGCACCTTTTGTGGTAACCGCTTGTAAGGTGACTGTATTGTTCAATTTACCGACATCTATTGTAGCATTTTGAATATTATCATTGTGAATTGTGAGTAGACCTATTTCACTTCTATTATCACCGATGAGTGAAGCGCTTCCACCAGTAACTGTGTGTCTTTGGAGTTTTGAACCCGCAATTTGATTGTTTTCAATTTGCCCAAGTGTTAATTCAGTTGACTCAAGTTTTGAGAGTGGTATACCGAGGTCTTGAATCTGTGTACCTGTGATCGTACCATTCGCTATCTTTGCCGCGGTGACACTTTGATCGGAAATCTTCGTAGTCGTCACGGCGGCGTCGCTCAATTTTGTACTTGTCACCGATGTATCACCTAACTTCGTGGTCGTGACAGAGGCGTCACCCAACTTCGCGGTTGTCACGGATGTGTCATTTATTTTGGATGTGGTAATAGATGAATCGGTGAGTTTAGCCGTCGTCACGGCATTATCGGCAAGTTTTGTGGTGGTAATAGCTAAATCAGCTATTTTGGGGGTTGTGACATTACCATCTCCAATAAAAGCTGTACCAACGGCACCCGGTGCGATTTTATCTGCAGTCACCGCACCATTTGCAATTTTTTCACTAGTGACACTTCTATTGGCTATTTTAGCTGCTGTTATTGTGGAGTTGGCAACTTTATCACCTGTTACACTTAAATCCTCAATTTTAGATGTTGTTATTGCCGAATCAGCAACTTTATTTGTTATTACAGCATTTGTTGCGAGTTTTTCTACCGTGATTGTTGCAGTACCGATACGTTGAGGTGATAAGGAACCAGTAATAACAGCGGCTGGTATATTAGTAAGACCCGACCCAGAACCCCTGAAAGTGGTAGCTATGACTTCACCTGAAGCGATAAGACTCGTAGTGGGATTTGCCAGTTGTAGGGTCACCGACGTGGTGGCGGACTGTTCCATTACCGCTTGTAGATTTGGGGCAATATTTGCTATCGAACCCGCTTGTACTTGAAAATCACTTGCTTTGACAGCGCCATCGATAGATACATTTTTGTCACCATTACCATTGTTCTCGCCAAGAGTGGTGACAAAAATATGCGTGAGTTGCCCGGCGTTGCCAAGGAACGGCATATATATTAGTTTCCGAATAAAATTCCAGCCATTCCGTTCTGGATACGAATTACATTATAGTTTAAGGCATAAACAACTATATCTTCATTTGTTCTACTACTTCCTTTTACTGGATTTTTAATCACAAGTTCTGCATTATCGAGACGACTAAAATTACAAGTACCGTTCGGTGTGTGTGTAGATGCATTTCTACAGAAGTGATACACGTAGTATCTAGTATAAAAAGCAGCCTTTTCAATTTCATCGTATTGGATAATACCATACTTGGAATATTTGTAATTTTGTACAGTGTGAAAATAGACTGGGGTCATATCTTCAACCAATGGTGAGCCATTTAAAATTATGTCAGCTGTATCAAATGTAAATTTATCATTTGCAAGGGTTCGTTCCTTCGCCTTGAAACCAAAGAAAATACTTTTCACCGGATGATTGAAGTAAGAAAGATCAATTTTAGGATCTGTATATGCATGTCTTTGAACCTGTGTGATGAGAAATTCTAATTTGTTATTCACGAAATACTCCCGTTCATCGGTGTCCAAAAATATATAACTTCCACACACGCGAACGTTGGTAGCTGCGTGATTTTCAAATGTGACTTTTATTTCTACTGGGTGGTATTGAAGTGCCACGAGGGGTAAAAACATGTCGTTGTCACAAAAGAAAAAATGAAGTGGTAGAAAATTAATGTTAGAACTTGAAACCGCGTTATTGATTTCTTGAGATTTCGTGTATGTGTCAGCCAAATAATTTTGCCATATACCCGTCATGTAGTCATATGTTTGCGAATCAACGAGTGTACCACCTATATACAGGTCAAAACGCGCACCGTCAAATTTAGTAAGAAGGTCATCACCCTCTAACCAAATACCATCGAGAAGATCACCATAGGTTGGAACTGTGATTGTGTTATCCGAACTCGATAGATTTTTCTTTATCAGTTTGGGGGACTGTGAAAAATTTTTTTGACGCGTGTATTTTGTTCTAAAGAGGGATGTACCACTCTCCTGATTTGTGATATATACATCTTGAACGCCCCTGGATATTAACTGAACAAGAGCGCCAGACATCTCTACTAATAAGAGACATTTTTAACTTTAACCACCTTCTAAAACTTTAATTCTTGTCTCCAATTCCTGTATAGACTTCACGAGATAGGGAATGAGTTGGTGATAAGTCACAGTTGAGGGTTTGGGACCCCAAGCATTGTAGTCTGGGTCATCTGAAGGTGCCGGGGGCTTTTCTTCAGTTGGCTCCGCCCCCTTACCTAAGATAACCATGTGTCTCAATTCGGGTGCGTCGTACCACAGATCTTGAGCCATGAGACCCGATTCATGACCAATGACATTTGAACTCTCAATATCTTCCAACTTATCATAGTTTTGGGGTTTGAGTTTGAGGAGGGTGTCTGTGGCATTTTCGATGTGGACCACTGTCTAATAAACGACATTAGACCAACTTCGCAGACATGAGCGCCGCCTTGTAGTTGCCATGATCCACGAGGGTATACACGGGTTCGGTTTCACCCGTCTCTTCCCAGACGATTTGACCGTTTTCATCGAGGACACCGACAAGTTCTTGGCGAATCTCAGTTTCGTCGTATGCACCTTCTTCTATCTCCACGGGGCTCTCTACAATGTCCACTCTATAGTAGACAGTCTTTTGTGTCTCCGTGTATTCAGATTGTTCTTCTGGTGTCAGGTCATCGATCGATAGCTCATCGCTGTACGTGAGTTTGCTTCGTTCATTCTCCGCGAGTGTCTCATACTTTCGCTTGCTCACCTCGTTGCCACCGGCGTCGAAATACATAGTATCGAGACCCTCCTCGTGAATCTTTCGATACACGGTCTTGGTTTTCTTCGTCTTGCGTCGTTCGCACAAGTTTTGTTCATATTCATATAAATCAGCGATGACTTCAGTCTTTTGAATGTAGTACACCACATTCGACATTTCTCGTTTTGGCACACGAATGGGTCTTCGTGTGGGTTCTGTGAAATCACAGTCTTGAGTGACCTTGGCGACTGTATAGTTCATAAGAGCGCCGTCACCTTGTTTTTGTGTATACCCGGGAGCCACATTGGACGTCGTCACGAGATCGCCAGACTCGAGGGGTCCACCGACGTCTGTGACCCAGATTTGAGTATCACCCTTGGTGTCCACGAGCGTATCGTAATCGTTGGTATCAGTCGTTTTGTTAGACACGACCCCATACCATTTCTTGTCCATATAGACATTCGAGAGGGCGACGATGGGTGTCGCGGTCGTCTTGTGGGCGTTCGCGTTCGCACTCACGACGCAACCCACAATGTTTTGACCCCACACGTTCGAAACGGTGGTCTTTGAACGAGGGAGTTCGGTGACGATTTCTTGAATGGACTTGATCGTGTACGGAATGAGTTGATCGTATTGGACTTGTGCAGGATCACTTCCCCACGCGGAATAGTCGGGATCGTCTTCGAGATTATCACTGGGGGCTGGGGGCTTTTCTGGTGTTGGGTCGGCGTACGCCCCCAAGTGAACGGCGTGTCTCAATTCAGGTGCGTCGTACCACACGTCTTGCGCCATGAGACCAGACTCGTAATGTGAAATGTCGGGTTCATCCAATTTGAACTTTTTGAAGTAGCTTTGTGGCGACAGTTTCATGAGCGTCGTGGTCGCGTCCTTGATGCGCACTTCCTTGACCTTCAGACGATCATCGGAGCTGGAGTATGAAATTTCACCACTCGCGGTATCGTAATACATAGCCGTACCAGTCTGGCTGCGCAGGGGTTTCACAAAGAACGCACTGGCGGCGGTTGTTTGTAGGGTAGAGTAGCCGAGGGCGTTGATGGCGATGGTGTTGTTGTGTTGGTTCTCCCGACCTGCGAAGTACCCCAGAGCGACGGCGAAGGCGCCTTGATTGCTCTGCCCCGCGTTGTACCCCACAGCGATGGTGTAGTTTTCTTGATTGCTCTGCCCCGCGTTGTGCCCCACAGCGACGTTGTAGGGGCCTTGATTGGTCTGACCCGCGCTGGCCCCCACAGCCGTGGCGTATCTGCCTTGATTGGACCGACCCGCCTCGCTCCCCAAAGCGATAGAGTTGCTGCGTTGAGAGGTGAAACCCGCCTCGCGCCCCAAAGCAATGGCGTCGATGGCTTGATTGGACCGACCCGCCTCGCGCCCCAAAGCAATGGCGGAGGCGCCTTGATTGTCCCGAGCCGCCTCGCGCCCCAAAGCAATGGCGTGGCTGCCTTGATTGGAGATACCCGCAGTGTACCCCATAGCGATGGAGTAGCCGCCTTGAAATCTCCGACCCGCGAGGGACCCCATAGCGACGGCCCAGATGCCTTGAGAGGTCTCACCAGCTTTGTGCCCCACAGCCACGGCTTCGTAGCCTTGAGCGGTATTACCCGCGTTGTACCCCACAGCGGTGGTGCGAAGGCCTTGAGAGATATTACCCGCGTTGTACCCCACAGCGACGCTGTAGCCGCCTTGATTGGTCTGACCCGCGATGACCCCTACGGCGACGGCGGCGTCGCCTTGATTGGACTGACCAGCGCTGCGCCCCACGGCGACAGATTGGTAGCCTTGATAGGACTGCCCGGCGTTGTCTCCCACAGCCACGGAGCGTTTGTCTTGGGACAGTTCACCCGCTACATAGCCAATCGCCACAGATTCAGACCTTTGGTAGGACCGACCTGCTTGGTAGCCTATAGCCACGGATTGGGCATTTTGGTTCAATTCACCAGCTTGGTAGCCTATAGCCACAGAATCATTCATTTGTTGTGACCGACCACATAGATAGCCCAAAGCCACTGATCGAGATCCCTGTATGGATTGACCCGATCTATAACCTATAGCCACACATTCCGCGTTTTGACCTGTACGTCCAGCTTCATATCCTATAGCGACTGATTGAGTTGCTTGGTACGATTGTCCAGCATTTGACCCAATGGCTATCGAAAAGGTGTTTTGATCAATTTGACCGGATTGGTAGCCCATAGCCACAGATTCAATTCCTTGATAGGACTGACCCGCTTGGTAGCCCATAGCCACAGATTGATCCCCTTGGTCAAATTGACCGGATTGGTAGCCCATAGCCACAGATTGAGATCCTTGTATGGATTGTCCAGATTGAAGACCTATAGCTATGGATTGATCCCCTTGGTCAATTTGACCGGATTGGTAGCCCATAGCCACAGATTCAATTCCTTGATAGGACTGACCCGCTTGGTTGCCTATAGCCACCGAAAAGGCATTTTGACCTGTTTGTCCAGAGGTATCCCCAACAGCAACAGATTGAGATCCTTGGTTGGTCTGACCAGCTTGATATCCGAGTGCGATGCTTTGTGCATTTTGACCAATTTGACCCGACTCAAAACCCACGGCGATTGATTGAGAACCCTGTATGGATTGACCCGATCTATAACCTATAGCCACAGATTGTGTGTTTTGACTCATTCTACCAGCTTCATGACCAATAGCCACTGATTGAGACCTCTGGGTGGATTGTCCAGAATGAAAGCCCACGGCCACGGATGCAGCTCCTTGATAGAACTGACCCGCTTGGTAGCCTATAGCCACCGAAAGGGCATTTTGACCTGTTTGTCCAGAGGTATCCCCAATAGCAACGGATTGAGATCCTTGGTTGATCTGACCAGCTTCGTGACCGATAGCGACTGATTGGGACCCCTGGGTGGATTGCCCAGACTGGTAGCCCATAGCCACAGATTGAGATCCTTGACCGGATTGCCCAGACTGGTAGCCTATGGCCACTGATTGAGACTTTTGAGCCACTTGACCAGCGTTGTCTCCCATAGCCACCGACTGGGTTGCTTGGTACGATTGTCCGGCATTGGAGCCAATAGCCACGGATTGGGCATTTTGGGACAATTGACCAGCCACATAACCGATAGCGACCGATTCTGACCCTTGGGCTGTTTTACCTGACTCAAAACCAATGGCGACCGAAAAGGCATTTTGACCTGTTTGTCCAGAGGTATCCCCAACAGCAACGGATTGAGATCCTTGGTTGATCTGACCAGCTTCGTGACCGATAGCGACTGATTGGGACCCCTGCGACGTCTGTCCCGATTGAAAGCCAAGGGCGGTTGATTGTTGACCTTGTGAGGTCTTACCGGATTCAAAACCAATGGCCACTGATTGAGACTTTTGAGCCACTTGACCAGCGTTGTCTCCCATAGCCACCGACTGGGTTGCTTGGTACGATTGTCCGGCATTGGAGCCAATAGCCACGGATTGGGCATTTTGGGACAATT
>Ga0222718_10001651_pt1 | contig 20842 bp, 19 predicted proteins | sample C33_27DmetaG_FD_165045 | JGI IMG/M metagenome (GOLD analysis project Ga0222718, IMG submission 165045) | Estuarine water microbial communities from San Francisco Bay, California, United States - C33_27D | ecosystem: Environmental > Aquatic > Marine > Unclassified | place: USA: California... | reverse complement strand
AGGCTGACGATCGACAGCAGCAACACGAGCGGCACCACGACGAAGAAGATGCCGCCGAGGATCCCCATCGGCACCCAGAAGTCCTTTGCCAGGACCAACTGCTTCACGTCGGTCCGGGCCACGGTGAAGGTTCGGTGCCAGTTCATCGGGTCGCCTTCTCCCGGGTGAATCCAGGTGGTGGTGCCCCTGCCTCCGAGAGGTCGCGAGTAGAACGGCGGACTGCGAAGTAGAGCTCCTCGAGCGAGGGCTCGTGAGGGACGACCTTGCGGACACGGGAGCCGGCTGCGGTTAATGCTGCGACGACGTCAGCGGTGATCGCATGGTTGTCAACCACCACCCGGAACTCCAGGCCACTGCCGCCTTCTCCCAATGGTTCGATCCGCCGAACGCCTGAGAGCTTGTCGATGTCGGTGAACAACGCAGCAGAGGTCGGATCGTGGTCGACGGCGATCAGAACCGAGTCTTCCGGCCAGTACTGACGCACCAGATCGGCTGGTGCACCGGCAACGAGGTCAGTGCCGACGTCGAGCACCACAATGTGGTCGGCGAGGCCCTCTGCCTCGATGAGGTGATGTGTGCACATCACAACGGTGTGACCTTCTGCGGTCATTTCGCGGATCAGTGCGAGCACGGCTTGGGCCGACTCGGGATCGAGCCCCGAGGTCGGCTCGTCGAAAAGTAACAGTCGTGGTTCGTGCAGCACTGAACGGGCCAGCGCCAAGCGAGTCTTCATGCCGGTGGAGTAGCCACCGACCTGCTCATCGAGTGCATGCTCGATGCCGAAGCGCTCAGCGGAGGTCTTGATGCGATTGGGCATGTTCACCTTGCTGACTCCGTGGAGTTCTGCCGCGTAGACGAGGTTGTCCCAACCGGTCAGCCGGTCGTACAGAGCGGGCTTGGCCGACACGACGCCGCATTCGCTGCGCACCGCCTCGCCGTCGATTTCGGGATCGAAGCCCAGGACACGGATGCACCCCTGATCGGGACTCATTGCCCCGGTGATGCACCGGATCGCAGTGGTCTTCCCGGCACCGTTGGGGCCGAGCAGGACCGTGATCTTGCCCTCGGGTGCAACCACAGTCAGATCGGTGAGCGCTGACTTCTCATTAAAGGACTTGGAGACGCCGTGCAGCGCAACGGCCGGGGTTTCTCGAGTCAAGGTCACGTTTCTTCATCGGCTGGCACCACCGGTTCTTTATGGCCAACTAGAGTCGTACAGGTGTTCGTTCTCGGGATCGACCCTGGCCTCTCTCGGTGCGGCTACGGCTGCATCGAGCGTGGACGTCCGCCGCGTGCCGTTGCGGCAGGTGTGATTCGGACGGATCCTCGGATCGATCTGCCCCAGCGGCTCGCCGAACTCCAGCTCGAAATCCGTTCGCTGATCGCAGACGTCCGTCCTGACGTTGTCGCGGTCGAGCGGGTGCTGTTCCAGCAAAATGTCAGTACTGCGATGGGAGTCGGGATGGCTTGCGGGATCGTCATGGCCGAAGCGGTCGTAGCCGGTTGCGATGTTGCTGAGTACTCGCCCAACGAGATCAAGCAGGCCGTGGCCGGGCACGGCTCGGCCGGTAAGCACGAGGTCGGCCAGATGGTGCAGACCCTGCTTGGCCTCTCCAAGCTGTTGTCCCCAGCCGACGCTGCCGATGCAGCAGCCGTTGCGCTCTGTCATCTGGCTCACATTCCCGGTCGTTCCACCCGGGCCCGGATTTCTGGAGTTTCCGCATGATCGGTTCACTACGAGGACGCCTGCTCGATCGTGCCCCCGACGGTGAACTCCTCATCGAGGTCGCCGGTGTCGGCTATCGGGTGTCGGTAACCCCGTCGACCGCAATCTCCATCGGGGAGATCGACGGTGAGGTCTTCGTCCATACCTTCCACGCCGTCAGAGAAGACAGCGAGACGCTGTTCGGCTTCGCCACGATTCACGAACGCCGTGTCTTCGAATCACTGATCTCGGCGCACGGGGTTGGCCCGTCTCTCGGCCTGGCAATCCTCTCGGTTCACGGTCCCGATGCGCTGAGACGAGCTGTCGCAGAAGATGACGTTGCTGCGCTGTGCCTTGTGCCCGGGGTCGGCAAGAAGACCGCAGCCCGACTGGTGATGGAGTTGAAATCGAAACTCGACCTTCCCGATGCCGACACCATTGTGCTTACGGCCGGCGGTGAACCGGCGGCGGTCGGCACCGGTGCCCGTTCCGATGTTCGTGCTGCCCTCGAAGGTCTCGGGTACGCCTCTGACGAGATTCATGCCGTCTTGGTCGACCTGCCTGCCGAGGGCGAGACCAGTAACCTCCTGAAGGACGCCCTGCGCCGGCTGGCGTCCGGCGTCTGAAGCTGAAGGTCTGCTAGGGATTCGCCGTGGCCCGCGAAGAGCTGCTCTCTCCCTCCGAAGAACCCGATGACGTGGCCGTGCTGCTCGACGAGCCAGGACTTCGGCCCCGCACGCTCGCGGAGTTTGTCGGACAGCAGGAACTCAAGGGCCACCTCGGTGTCATGCTCGGTGCCGCCGCTCGCCGTCGAGAGGCGGCTGACCACTTGCTTTTCGCCGGTCCTCCAGGCCTCGGGAAGACGACGCTTGCGAACATCATTGCGGCGGAGATGAGCAGCAACCTTCAGATCACTTCCGGCCCAGCTCTCGAGCGAGCCGGCGATCTGGCGTCGATCCTGTCCAAATTGGAAGACGGCGACGTGTTGTTCATCGATGAGATCCACCGCCTCCCCCGCCCCGTCGAAGAAGTGCTGTATCCAGCGATGGAAGATTTCCGCATCGATGTCGTTCTCGGCAAGGGTCCGGCGGCGCGGTCGATTCCGCTTGATCTGGCGAGGTTCACGCTTGTGGGTGCAACGACCCGCACCGGCTTGATCACCGGGCCGCTCCGTGATCGGTTCGGTCTGGTTGCCCGCCTCGACTACTACGAGGTTTCCGATCTTCAGTCGATCGCCATGCGGGCCGCCACGATCCTCGATGTCGATATCGACGAGGGTGGTGCGTACGAGATTGCTCGACGGTCGCGGGGTACGCCTCGTATCGCGAATCGACTGCTCCGGCAGGTTCGTGACTATGCCGATGTCGAACGCGATGGCCATGTCGATGCTCAGGTCGCAGCGGACGGCCTTGCCTTCTTTGGCGTCGACGAGTTGGGCCTCGACAAGGCAAGCCGTGCCGTGATCGAGAGTGTTTGCAGACGGTTCGGGGGTGGCCCCGTCGGCCTTTCTACGCTCGCCATCTCGGTGAGCGAGCCCACTGAAACGGTGGAGGACGTCTACGAGCCCTATCTGATCCAGCAAGGTCTGCTCATGCGTACCCCGCGGGGTCGCGTCGCTACCCCGGCTGCGTACGCCCATCTGGGCGAAACGCCTCCGCCGACGATTTCTGACCCGGCCGAGCCCGATTCGCAGCCCGGGCTCTTCGAAAGCGGTACGTAAGCGACCTCGAGCGCTCCGGTGGCGAGCGCAAGGGTGGGGTCGGCGCGGTGGGGACGGCCGAGTTTCGAGGGATGCACGTACCCTCTGTCTCGTGACGGACCGGCCTGAGACGCTCACCGACATCGACTACCACTTGCCTGCCGAGCGCATCGCTCAGGAGCCAATCGAGCCCCGGGACGCTGCCCGTTTGCTCGTAGATCGAGGCGACTCGGTCGAGCACCGCCACATCACCGACCTGCCGTCCCTCCTGCATCCGGGAGACCTGATCGTCGTCAACGACACGAAGGTTCTACCGGCCCGCATCCCCGTTCGTCGCTCGACGGGAGGGGCCGCCGAGATCCTTCTCCTCGAAGAGCGAGATGATGCTTCGTGGGAGGCTCTCGCTCGTCCGAGCAAGAAGCTCGCTCCAGGCGTTGTCCTCTCGGTTGGCGGGCTCGACATCGAGATGGGGGAGGACCTGGGTGATGGACGCCGCATCGTCCGACTCGATCCCGGTGGTGCTGACCTGCACACCCGGCTCGCCGAGGTCGGTTTGCCACCGCTCCCGCCATACATCGAGCGCCAGATCGATGATCCCAGCCGCTACCAGACGATCTTCGCCGATCGCCCCCTTTCCGCAGCAGCACCGACTGCCGGCCTGCACTTCACCTCGACGGTGATCGAGGGCCTCGCCGAAAACGAGATCGGTATGGCGACCGTGGAGCTCGCCGTTGGCCTCGACACCTTCAGGCCGGTGATGGTCGAGCGTCTCGACGATCACGTGATGCACACCGAGTGGTACCGGGTCCCCGACGAGACCGTGGCGGCAATTGAGCATGCAGAGCGGGTCGTCGCTATCGGAACCACGGCGGTACGGGCGCTCGAGTCCTGGAAGGACACCGGTCAGCAGAGCGGCCGTAGCGACCTCTTCATCCGTCGTCCGTACGACTGGAAGATCGTCGACGTCTTGCTCACCAACTTCCACCTGCCACAGTCGACGCTCCTGTGCCTCGTTGACGCCTTCGTTGGCCCGAGATGGCGCAAGCTTTACGAGACTGCCATCGCCGAGGAATATCGCTTTCTGAGCTTTGGCGATGCCATGCTCCTGAGGCGCCGCACCTGAGTTCGGGTTTCCCGCGCGATCGTGGGCTGCCCTGTTCTGAAGGGCCCCTTTTTGCGGAACGCTTGGCGAAGCCGGCCCACCGAGGGTGAACGCCTTCGCGTGGCCAACGGTGCCGGCACTACGGTGGCTGGCACACGGTGGATAGCTGAGGAGCTGCGATGGGGTGGTCTGTCAATCGTTCGACCGGTCTGACGGAGAATCGACCGGGCCTGACGACAACGGGCTACACGCTCATCACGCCAAGCGCTGACGACGCTGCGTACTTGATCGATATGAACGGGCAGGTCGTCCACCGGTGGACATTCGACACGATCAAACCCGGGTACGGCCGCTTGCTGGACAACGGCAACCTGTTGATGTCGGGATCCGATGTGAACCTTGCGCCGCCACCGGAGGACGAACCGACGAAACCACCACCCCCCTTCGAGGTCCATGTCACCCGTCTCGGCGGCTACAAAACCACCCTTCTTGAGGTCGACTGGCACGGCAACGTGGTGTGGTCGTACGAGAACCGGGCCCAGCACCACGACTTCGTCCGACTCCCGAACGGCAACACGATGGTGCCGGAATGGGTCGAGCTGTCCGAGGAACTCCACAAGAAGGTGCGGGGTGGACACCGGCTACCGAGAGAACGACTGCCGCGCTTGCTGGGAGACGACCTCGTCGAAGTCGACCCCTCGGGCATCGAGGTGCGGCGCATACACACCTGGAAGCTCCTCGATCCGGTCAACGATCCGATCCATCCGACGAAACGGCGTTGGGAGTGGACCCACATCAATGGCATCGACGTGAACGGTGCCGGTGATATCGCGTTCTCTGCTCGCACCTGCGACCGCGTCTGCGTCATCGACGGCGGGACCGGTGAACTGAAAATGAAGTTCACCGATACCCATGGGCAGCATCACGTCACCTGGGTCGGCGACGATCTGCTCCAGGTGTTCGACAACGGAATCTCGGCGTCGCGAGTTTTGGAAATCCGGGTGAGTACCGGCGAGATCGAGTGGAAGTACGAGGGTCGCCCTGTGCACCAGTTCTTTTCCAACTACATCTCGGGAGCGGATCGACTGTGGTCCGGATCGGTACTCGTGTGTGAAGGGTCGAGCGGTCGGGTGTTCGAGGTGACCCGCGACCAGCAGGTCGTGTGGGAGTGGATCAACCCCTTCACGAACCATCGTGTCAACGGCGAGCCGGCGGTGGGCATCTACCGAGCCCATCGATACCCGGTCGATCACGCGGCGTTCGATGGGCGCGATCTCGACCCTGAACGCTATGCAAACTTCAACCGCCTCAACGGCTTGCGGTAGATCGAGTGCCAAGACGACGGCCGGAACCTGCAGCGCTCGCTACGGCGAGCGGTCACACTTCGACGAAGCGCCGCTCGGCTCGCCGATATCCGACGTGGCGCCCGTTTTCGGTGATGCCGTAACCGCAGGGGACAAAGCCCTGTGCGACGGTCAACTCCTCGAACACCGCTGTCAAAGCCAGCGCGGCCCTGTCGACGAAGAACGCGTTGATACCGAGTGAATCGCACCCGATCAGCGCAAGATCTCGCCGAGAGGCCGCAGCGGCAAGCGCAGCCAAGCTGGCACCGAAGTAATCGTTGACCTCCCAGACAAAAGCAGGGTCGTAGGCGACCGTTAGCCGATCGGTGGGGCCGAGCGAGGCGTTGTACTCAATGACCAGAACTCGAGGAGTCAACCGCTCGTCGAGTGCGTCGAGGATCCAGTAATCGTTCGAGTCGATGTCGATCGAAATCAGGTCGGGTCGTTCGGGAACGGCATGGTCGACGAGTAGGGCATTGATGTTGTCGGCCGTGACGAAGACCTGCCGGACCCGACTGTCGGGCGGTTGATCGGCACCATCCCACCAGGTGGGAGTCCATCCGTCCTCGTCGACGAGGCGGAGCGAGTTGCATTCCGAAGGTCCGATGCCGGCGCCGAACTCAACAGCATGGCGATTCGTGGTGCCGATCAACTCGAAGAGTGCCTCGAGGATTCCGTCCTCGCCGTTCTGGGAGGTGACACGTCGCTCGTGGGCGTGGAGTTGGGCTGATGACGGTTCGGTCACAAGCACCGACGCTAGCGAGACAGGCTCTAGCCTCGGGCATCGTGCGTGCGACCTTCACCGAGACCGCCCGAGACGGCGAGGCCCGCTGTGGGGTGGTCACCACTGCCCGTGGCACCTTCACGACTCCTCGCTTCATGCCGGTGGGCACTCGGGGCGCCATCGTTCACCTTGCAGCCGACGACATGGAGGCGCTCGGCGCCCAGGTAATCCTTGCCAACACCTACCACCTGATGCTGCGCCCGGGTACCGATGTGGTGGAAGGGCTCGGTGGTATCCACGGCATGGCCGACTGGGCCGGTCATGTTCTCACCGACTCTGGTGGCTATCAGATCTTCTCGCTCAGTCCAGAACTGAGCGACGAGGGCGCCCGCTTCAAGTCGATCTACGACGGCTCAATGCATCTGCTGTCGCCCGAGAAGGCAGCAGAGGTGCAGGCAAAGATCGGCGCTGACATCCAGATGGTGCTCGACGTGTGTCCCTCATCGGTCGCTGACCCTGACATCGTTCGTGCCGCTGTGGAGCGGACCGGGCAGTGGGCCGAACGGGGGCGCTCAGCGTTTCTCGAGCACTTCGACGCCAAGGATCGGCAGTGCCAGTTCGGCATCGTGCAGGGCGGGACCGATGAGAAGCTTCGAGAGCAGTCCGCCCGGCAGATCCTCGACATTGGCTTCGACGGCTACGCCGTCGGCGGCTTGAGTGTTGGCGAAGACCGTCAGCAGATGTTGCACGGACTCGATGCATGCATGAGTCTCCTGCCGTCGGATCAACCGCGCTACTTCATGGGCCTCGGTGACCCGATCGGGATTGTCGAGTCGGTCGCTCGCGGTGTCGACATGTTCGACTGTGTGCTCCCGACCAGGTTGGCCCGCCACGGCACGGTTCTCACCGATGCCGGCCGATACAACCTCACCCGCGCCGAGTTTGCAACGAGTCGCGAACCACTCGATCCGGACTGGCCCGACAGCCCGGTCGCGCGCTACTCGAAGGGCTATCTGCGGCACCTGTTGCAGACAAAGGAACCGACAGCACCGCGCCTTCTCACGCTGCACAATGTCGCCTGGATGTTGCGATTCATGGATCGTATGGCCGAGTCGATCGTGGCAGGAACCTTCGCCGACTTTCGGGCTGGCGTTCACGAGGTCTGGTTGGGCCGATAGCCTCCGGAGTCCATGGGAAGCATTCTCTTTCTCGGCGTCCTTCTCGGTCTGATGTACGCCGTCATGATCCGACCGCAGCAAAAACGGATGCGTGAACACCAATCACTCATCCGGTCACTGGAGGAAGGCGATGTGGTTGTCACCGCCTCTGGTGTTCACGGCGCCGTCGCTGAGGTCGAGGAGACCTTCATCTGGCTCGAAGTTGCGCCGGAGGTCGAGCTGAAGATCGACCGGGCATCCATCGCCCGCCGCCTCGAAGACTCCGGCGATGACGATGACGATGACGTCGATGACGAGCTCGTCGACGCCGACACCACCGACGACGACGACTGAACGGCCTCTCCCCGGTGCGCCAACAGTTCGTGTACGTCGTCGGCATCGTCGCCATTGCCTTCGCCGGCATTGTGTACACGTTGGTGTCAGGGAATGAGCCGTTACTCGGCCTCGATCTGCAGGGCGGTGCGTCGGTGGTGCTCGAGCCCGAGCCTCTGCCCGACGGTCGAGAGATCACTGACGAACTGCTCGATCAGGCGGTCGACATCATTCGCAACCGGGTCGACGGCCTCGGGGTCCGTGAGCCCGAGGTGACCCGGCAGGGAGAGACAATTCTCGTTCAGATCCCAGGCGTCGACGACCAGCAACGAGCGATCGAATTGGTCGGCCAGACCGCCGAGCTGCGGTTTCGGCCGGTCCTCGAACAGGCAACGCAACGAGACGAGGTCGAGCACAACGCTGCCCTCGCCGTACTCGAAAGCGACGAGACCGACGCTGAGATCCGCACCCAAGCCCAGATCCTTGTCGACCGTTGGGAACTCACACCTGACGCGTCCGCCAACGAGTCGTCGGTGTTGCTGCAAAAAGACAGCGATGCCTTCACCAACCGATTTCGCCTCGGCCCCGTCCCGCTCGTGATCGACCAGGAGAGCGAGCCGGGTCAGCGCCTCACCGGGGAGACCCTCGAGTCCGCAGCCGCTCGCTTTACGGTCCAGGGCTGGTTCGTCGCACCGACGTTTAAGCCCGGCTCGCCAGGCATCGACGACTTCAACGCACTCGCCCGCGAATGCAATGCAGGTTTTGCATCGTGCCCCGGTCTTCGTATCGCGATCGAGATCGACGGTCGCATCGAGAGCGCCCCGACCGTTGGCGTCGCGCAGTTCGAGCGTGATCAGATCCAGATCACCGGTGCCTTTACCGAGGAGGAGGCGAAGGACCTCGCCCTTGCGCTCAACTTTGGTGCCCTCCCTCTCGAACTGTCACCGCAGGAGAGTCGCATCGTGAGCTCGACGCTCGGTGAAGATGCGCTGGAGGCCGGCCTGATCGCCGGTCTCATCGGTGTCGTGCTCGTCTCGATCTACCTCATTGCGTACTACCGGTATCTCGGCATCGTGGCGATCCTGAGCCTCGTCATCTCTGGTGCCATGCTCTGGACGATCGTCGCTTGGCTTGGCGAATCTCAGGGTCTTGCCCTGACCCTCGCAGGTGTCACGGGTCTGATCGTGTCGATCGGTGTGTCCGTCGACTCCAATGTCGTGTATTTCGAACACCTCAAGGAAGATGTCAAGGGAGGTCGATCGTTGCGGTCGGCGGTCGAGCGGGCATTCCCGATCGCCTACTCGACCATCGTCAAGGCCGATGTTGCGAGCCTCATCGCCGCAGTCGTCCTGTATTGGTTGACCGTCGGGCAGGTACGGGGCTTCGCGCTGTTCCTCGGCCTCGCCACCGTGCTCGACCTGATCGCCACCTACTTCTTCATGGGCCCGGCGATTCGTATCATGGCGGCCCGCCAATCGACTTTCGCGGCCAAGCCGTCGCGGTTCGGTATTCCCAAAGCGATGCTCGCCCCCAAGGGAGGTGAATCGTGAACCTGTTGCGAATGCTCTACCGAGGTGAGCACGCCTTCGACTTCCCCGCCATGTGGAAGAAGGGCCTCGCAGTCTCGATCGCGCTCGTGGTCGTCAGTGTCGCAGCCTTCGGTATCCGAGGTCTCAATCTCGGTATCGAGTTCGACGGTGGCACGTCGTGGGAGGTGGAGGCGCCGGGCGCATCGGTCGCCGACGCACGTGCCGTCCTCGCTGGCACGGCTGCCGAGTCCGGCAAGATCCAGACGGTCGGTACCGACTCGATTCGCGTTCGGGCCGATGCAGCCCAGGAACGCGACGTCAAGGAGATCACCGCTCGCCTCGCCGAATTTGCCAGCGTCGATGCCAATGACGTCAGCGTCACCACCGTCGGACCCTCCTGGGGTGATCAGATCACGAGCAAAGCTCGCAATGCACTCCTCTGGTTCTTCGCCATCGTCGCCGTCTACATCGCGATCCGACTGGAATGGAAGATGGCTATCGGGGCGCTTGTCGCTGTGGCCCACGACATCGTGATCTCGGTCGGTGTCTACGCCGTTTTCCAGCTCGAGGTCACGCCTGCGACGGTCATCGCCTTCCTGACGATCATGGGGTACTCGCTTTACGACACGATCGTCGTGTTCGACAAGGTGCGCGAGGTCGGGGGACGGCTCACCGTTACTGGCCGCTACACCTACACCGAGATGATGAACCTGTCGCTCAATCAGGTTCTCATGCGCTCCATCAACACTTCGATCACCTCGGTGCTCCCGGTTCTCTCGATGCTCGTGATCGGTTCGTTCTTTCTCGGCGCGCTGACCTTGCAGGAATTCGCGATTGCGCTGCTGATCGGGATCCTCGTCGGCACGTACTCGTCGATCTTCGTGGCGTCTTCCCTCGTTGCGTGGATGAAAGAGCGTGAGGAAGAACACCGACTCGTCGCGGAGAAGATTGCAGCACGCAACGACGCCACCGACGCAGGTACCCGTCGCGTGGTCGATGAAGATGTCGCGCTGGCGGGAATACCAGCCAAACGCAGTCCGTTGGCCACTCGCCCTGCCCGGGGCCAGGCGGCACAGCGCAGCGATCGCGCCGACCGCACCCAGCAGTCTGCTCGGCCCGGTCAACCTCCCAAGCCGCGGAAGAAGAAGAAGCGCTAGACCCGGTACCGTTGAGCGATGGTCGACCTCACGGCGTTGATCCGAGACGTTCCCGACTTCCCCGAACCCGGGATCGTCTTCAAAGACATCATGCCGTTACTCGCGGACGCCGACAGCCTGCGAGCCGTGGTCGCCGCCTTGGCTGATCCGTGGTTCGAAGAGTCGCTCACTGCTGTCGTTGGCATCGAGGCGCGCGGGTTCCTGCTCGGCACACCGGTGGCGATGGCCCTCGGCGTTGGGTTCGTTGCCGTCCGCAAGGCGGGTAAGTTGCCCGGCCCAACCGAGCAGCAGACCTACGGGCTCGAATACGGCACTGACACCATTGAAATCCACGCAGACGCCATCTCGCCGGGCGACCATGTCCTGGTGCTTGACGACGTGCTCGCTACCGGAGGTACGGCCGCTGCGGCTGGTGCGATGGTGCAGCGTCTTGGTGCCACCGTCGCCGGATACAGCTTTCTTGTCGAACTCGGATTCCTCGGGGGTCGCGCCAGGCTCGGTGACACCCGCATCGAGCAGCTCCTGCTCGTCGACGCAGGCGCGGAGGACTGAGCATGGCCACCGTTACCCGCGTGCTTCCGTGGCGTCGAGCTGCGAATCGGCCGGCATCGGCGGAGATTGCCGAACTTCTCGCCGAGTTCACCAAGCACCATCCGAAGGAGGACACTGGGCTCATCGAGCGGGCGTTCGGCATCGCTGACGGAGCTCATGCAGGCCAGCGCCGGAAGTCTGGCGAGCCCTACATCCGTCATCCGGTCGCCGTCGCGACGGTCGTCGCACAGCAGGGTCTCGACGACGTCACGATCGCCGCCGCACTGCTGCACGACGCAGTGGAAGACACATCGGTCAGTCTGGAAGACCTCGAAAAAGAGTTCGACGCAGAACTGGCGATGATCGTCGATGGCGTCACGAAGCTCGACCGTGTGCGTTACGGCTCCAAGGAGGAGCAACAGGCCGCAACGATGCGGAAGATGATCGTGGCGATTGCGCAGGATCTGCGAGTTCTGATTATCAAGCTCTCTGACCGCCTCCACAATCTGCAGACGATCGCAGCGATGCCAGCGTTCAAGCAGGAACGCAGCGCCCGCGAGACCCTCGACGTGTACGCCCCGCTCGCCCATCGCCTCGGCATGCAGGACATGAAGATGCAGCTCGAGGATCTCTCGTTCGCGGCACTGCATCCTCGTCGCTACGCCGAAATCGACCAGATGGTCCAACAACGGGCACCGGAGCGCGACATCTATCTCGCCCAGATCTTGGGTGACGTGCAGGCCCGACTTGCTGAGCTGGGGATCCGAGCCGAGGTCGCCGGCAGGCCGAAGCACCTCTGGTCCATCTACGAAAAGATGGTCGTCAAGGGACGGAGTTTCGACGAGATCTTCGACCTGATTGCGATCCGGGTCATCTGCGACTCTGTCCGCGACTGCTATGGCGCACTCGGTTCGATTCATGCGACGTGGAGACCGGTCCAGGGCCGCTTCAAGGACTACATCGCGATGCCCAAATTCAACCTCTACCAGTCGCTGCACACGACGGTGGTCGGACCGCAAGGCAAATCGCTCGAGGTTCAGCTCCGCACCCGGGAGATGCACGCCCGCGCCGAGTTCGGAGTCGCCGCCCATTGGGACTACAAGGATGATTCTCCGGGCGGCGACCTGGCATGGCTGAACCGGATCGTCGAATGGCAACAGGAGACCGAAGATCCATCGGAGTTCATGTCGAACCTGAAGGTCGACCTCGACCAGGACGAAGTCTTCGTTTTCACGCCGAAGGGCCGGGTCGTGGAGTTGCCTGTCGGTGCCACACCTGTCGACTTTGCATACACGATCCACACCGATGTCGGACACACCTGCATCGGTTCGAAGGTCAATGACCGACTGGTACCTCTCGACACCAGGCTCGAGTCCGGCGACAAGGTCGAGATCCTCACGTCCAAGGTGGAGGGTGCTGGCCCTAGCCGCGACTGGCTCAAGTTTGTCGCAAGCCGTCGGGCATCAAACAAGATCAAGCAGTGGTACTCGAAGGAGCGTCGGGAAGACGCGATCGAGGAGGGGAGCGAAGACCTTATCCAGGCGCTTCGCCGCGAGGGATTACCGGCCCGACGGATCCTGAAGGAAGCCGTGTTCACCGACGTACTCGCCGCGATGAACTATGTCGATGAGGAAGCGCTCTTCGCAGCGATCGGTGAAGGGCACGTCGGGGCATCCACCGTTGCCGAGCGAATCGGACGCGAGCTCCGGGGCGAAGAAGACACGCCACCGGTGGGTGAGCGATCACGACTCCCATCCACCGTGTCGCGCCGAACCGGTGGACGAAAGCGAGCCGCGCATCAGGTGGGCGTCCATGTCGAGGGTCTCGACGACATCATGATCCGGCTCTCGCGCTGCTGCTCGCCGGTTCCACCTGACGAAATCATCGGGTTCGTCACCCGCGGTCGCGGTGTGTCGGTGCATCGCAGCGACTGTCTAAACGGCGCCGAGCTCTCCGAGGGGCAGCCCGATCGGCTAATCGAAGTCGAGTGGGACGCCGAGCATCAGGGTTACTTCCCTACGACGATCGAGGTCCGGGCGCTCGACCGAGGCTCACTCCTAGTCGACGTTGCAAAGGTTCTCGCTGACCATGGCCTAAACGTCACCGGCGTGTCGACCGAGACTGGCAACGACGCTGTGGCCACCATGCAGTTCGACTTTGAGTTAGCCGACGTCAGCCAGCTTGATTCGGTGCTGTCTTCTCTCTTCAACGTTGAGTCGGTCTACGAGGCCTACCGGTTGCTTCCTGGTGCGACAAGCCCGGGTTGAACCCACCGTTCGCCAGCCGCCTTGCGCCGGTAACCTGACCCCTCGTGGCCGCACCGAACTTCCGTGCCCCCAAAGGCACTCGCGACATTCTTCCCCCTGAGTCGGGGCGACGCCGCGCTGCGTTGGATGCCTTTGCCGAACAAGCAGAGCTCGCCGGCTTCGGCGAGATCATGTCGCCGATCTTCGAAGACCTCGGTGTTTTCAAGCGTCTCGGCGAGTCGACGGATGTCGTCACCAAGGAGATGTTCGACTTTTTTGACAAGGGTGATCCTCCGCAGCACCTTGCGCTCCGACCCGAACTGACCGCATCGGTATGTAGGGGATTCGCCGAACATCGGCCCACACCGCCGTGGAAGGTCTGGTACGAAGGGCCACAGTTCCGGTACGAGCAGCCTCAGGCGGGCCGATACCGGCAGTTTCACCAGGTTGGCGTCGAGACGCTTGGGACCGATGACCCTCAGGCCGATGTCGATGTCATTGCGCTCGGCTGGAACTTCTATGCCTCGCTCGGCCTCCGGCAGATCACCCTCTTGCTCAACTCGCTCGGCGACCCTTCTTGCCGTCCTGCGTACCTTGAGGCCCTCCGCAGCTACCTGACCGAGAACTACTCGTCGTTGTCGACGCAATCACGTGTCACGCTCGAGCGAAATCCGCTTCGAGTTCTCGACTCCAAGCGCCCCGAGGACGGCGAGATCATTGCAGCTGCTCCGCTGATGGTCGACTTCCTGACCGACGAGACCCGCGATCACTTCGACGCGGTTTGCGCCGGGCTCGACCAACTTGGCATTCCCTACGAGCTGTCGCCGCGCCTCGTACGCGGTCTCGACTACTACACCCGCACGACGTTCGAGTTCGTCGCCGATGCCCTTTCGACCGCCCAGAACGCCGTTGGTGGCGGTGGGCGCTACGACGGTCTCGTGGAAGACCTCGGTGGTCCCGCCACACCCGGTATCGGCTTTGCGCTCGGGCTCGACCGAATCCTCCTCGCCTGCGACGCCGAAAAGGTGTTCGCAACCCCGGAGCCAGTGACGAAGGTCTTCGTCGTCGACGTGACCGGTGGCAATCATGCTCTCGTCATCTGCAACTCACTGCGGACGGCCGGCATTGGCGCTGACCGGACCTACGACAGCCGTTCGATGAAAGCCCAGATGAAGGTGGCCGACCGCTCCGGCGCCCTGCTCGCTGCGATCATCGGCGAGGACGAGGTCGCCAGTGGCGAGGTCACACTCCGAGATCTTCGCGGCGAAACCGGCCAGCGACGCGTCGCCCTGGGCGATCTCGTCTCCACCGTCGGCCGTCTCCTCCGGTAGTTCGTTCTGTTCGCTCCAACCAAAGAAACAACTCACCACTATGCAAGACCTCACCACTTCGATGCGCACCGACATGTGCGGCTACTTCACTGCAGCAGATGCAGGACGGACCGTCTCCGTGTGTGGCTGGGTCGACCGTCGGCGTGAGCACGGCGAACACTTGGCCTTCATCGACCTGCGCGACCACACCGGTGTTGTGCAGTGTGTGGTGAATTCGAGCCACGACCTCCGCAGCGAGTACGTCGCTCGCATGACCGGCGAGGTAAGGCTCCGTCCCGACGACACCGCCAACCCTGATCTCGCCACGGGTGAGATCGAGATCGAGGTGCTCGACATCGAGATCTTGGCCGAGGCCGAGCCGCCACCGTTCCCTCTCGACGAACGAACCGATGTCGACGAGACCATCCGGTTACGGCACCGCTATGTCGATCTGCGCAAGGGTCGCATGCAGCGAAATCTCCGCACCCGTGCCTTGGTGAACTCGGCCGTACGTCGCGGGATGGAAGAGCAGGGGTTCGTCGAAGTCGAGACTCCGATGCTGATTGCGTCGACTCCAGAGGGTGCTCGCGACTTCGTGGTGCCGTCTCGCAAAGAACCCGGTTCGTTCTACGCGCTCCCGCAGAGCCCGCAGCTGTTCAAGCAGCTCTGCATGGTCGGCGGCATCGATCGCTACTACCAGATCGCCCGCTGCCTCCGCGACGAGGACCTACGTGCCGATCGCCAGTTCGAGTTCATGCAACTCGATGCCGAGATGAGCTTCGTCAACCAGGAAGACGTCTTTACGGCGATCGGTCACGCAGTCGCGAACGCAGCCGAAGCGGTCACTGGTGATCGGCCCACCGCGTTTCCTCGCATGACGTGGCTCGAGGCCCAGGAACGTTTCGGTTCCGACAAGCCCGACACCCGTTTTGGTATGGAACTCGTCGAACTCACCCCGATCTTCGACGGCACCGAGGCCCGTGTCTTCCAGGCTCCCTGTGTGAAGGGAATTCGCATGGAGGGCGGTGTCGAGGCGCTCAGCCGCAACCAGATCGACGCCTTGGTCGAGACCTGCCAGCGCTGGGGGGCAAAGGGTCTCGCATGGATGAAGGTGATCGACGGCGACTCGGGGCCGGTTCTCGATGCCGGCGTCGCCAAATTCCTCTCGCCTGCCGAGTCGACCGCCGTCATCGATGCCCTCGACGCTGCGCCCGGTGACATGGTGTTCCTGGTGGCCGATGTGCGTCGAGTCGTGCGCCATGTGCTGGGTCTGCTCCGACTCGAACTCGGCAAGCCGCCGGTCAACGAGGGCGGCCTCAACTTCTTGTGGATCGTCGATTTCCCGCTGTTCGAGACGATTGCCGACAACGGCATGCCCGTGCCAGCCCACCACCCGTTCACAATGCCGCACAAAGACGACTGGGGGCTGCTCGAGCAGACCGGTGAGGCGCTTCTCGAGGTGCGTTCACAGTCCTACGATCTCGTGCTCAACGGCTGGGAACTCGGCTCCGGCTCGATCCGGATCAACCGCTCCGATGTACAGAATCGCATCTTCGAACTTCTCGGAATTGGTGTGGAAGAGCGTCAGGCGAAGTTCGGATTCTTCATCGACGCCTTCAAATACGGTGCCCCGCCGCATGGCGGCTTCGCGTTCGGCCTCGACCGACTGGTTGCGCTGCTCGCAGGTGAGACGAACATCCGCGAAGTCATTGCGTTCCCGAAGACCCAATCGGGCGCCGATCCACTCACCAACGCCCCTTCGCAGATCGACGCCGGTCACCTCGACGAATTGGGTCTCCGGGTGCTTCCCCCGGCCACCTGACTCCTGAGACGCTCGACCGGCGGAGCACCGTGAAAGGCCAGGTCGGACCGGTTGGATTCGGGAGATCAGTGGAGTTCGAATTCCGTGACCACGGCGTGGTCAGGCACCATTGCGATGTGATCGCCCAGTGATGCTCGGGCGACTTTTGCAGCGCCCAGGACTCGGACATGGACGGTCACGCCTGGCCGTTCAGCGGTGATCGAGTGCTCGTCGGGCAGGTGCAACTCGAAGTCGAGTCGCTCAAGTTCGTCGGCCAGCGCGCCGGTTACGGTTTCAGGAGACGCAGTAGTTGTCGTGCAGATCAAACGGCGAGGATCGACGTCGTCGACAACGACCGGTGACAGATCAGCGGGCATCTGGATCCCTTTGAGGGCCTCTGCCAGCGTTTGGGCTTGTGGCACATGCGAAACGTCAGGGGTTGGTGCAGGGGGCTCACGGTCGACTTGGTCGTCGACGGGTCTATCGCTCGGTGGCTCTCGAAGGGCGAGTTTTGCCTCGAACGCAGCGATTTTGTCGGCCTGCTCTGTGGGATTGAGGGACTCGCTCCCCGGGCGTTTCCCGCCGGTTCGCAGGGTTTTGGTCGTGAAGAGTCGCCGCAGGAAAACCAGAAGCGACACGGCGGTCCAGATCCAGAACATCACACCGAGAAGACCCGACATGCGTGTCCATCGGCAGCGGGCTGCGTCTCCTTAGCCTCTGACCCCGGCCTGTTCCCGACGTCCGCCGGTAAGGTCGCTGCCATGGGGGAGGACCTGTTCAGCGCCGCGGCAGCGGAGCGACTTGCCAGTCGATCTCCTCTCGCAGCGCGCCTCCGGCCTCGGAGCCTCGACGATGTGGTGGGCCAGCGCCATCTGCTTTCGCCGGGCAAGCCCCTGCGCACGCTGATTGAGGGTGACCGACTGTCGTCGGTGATCCTGTGGGGTCCGCCCGGCACTGGCAAGACGAGTCTCGCCCGGCTGATTGCCACCACGACCGAGAAGTCGTTCATCGAACTCTCCGCAGTCACCGCATCGGTCAAGGACGTGCGCGAAGAGATCGCCTCGGCCCGGCATCGGTTGGGAGCGCGCGGTACTGGCACGATCCTCTTCCTCGATGAGGTGCATCGCTTCAACAAGGCGCAGCAGGACACACTTCTGCCTGCGGTCGAAGAGGGCCTGATCGTCTTGATCGGTGCCACTACGGAGAACCCTCACTTCGAGGTCAACCCGCCGCTGATGTCTCGCTCGACGTTGTTCCGCCTCTATGCCCTCGACGATGCCGATATCGCAGCGTTGGTTCATCGCGGCCTTGAGGTCGAGGGGGCCTCGGCCGACGCCGACGCCGTTGCACACATCGCGCACCGCTCGGGTGGTGATGGCCGGCACGCGCTCACAAGCGCCGAAGTCGCTGTTGCTTTGGCCACTGTGCGTGGACGACCGATCCATGTGACGATCGACGATGCCGAGGGCGCCGTCGATGCCAAGGCTGTTCGTTATGGCCGTGATGGTCACTACGACGTCATTTCTGCCTTCATCAAGAGCATTCGCGGCTCCGATGCCGACGCAGCCGTCTACTGGCTGGCTCGCATGCTCGAAGCGGGGGAGGATCCGCGCTTCATCGCCCGCAGGCTGGTGATCCACGCCTCAGAGGACATCGGGCTCGCCGATCCGCACGCTCTGCTCGTAGCCACGGCGGCGGCCCACGCCGTCGAGTTCGTTGGGCTTCCCGAAGCGCAGCTCAACCTTGCGCACGCCACGATTCATCTCGCCACGTCCCCGAAGTCGAATCGTGTCACACGAGCGATCTCTGATGCTCGAGCCGCAATCCGCGAAGCCGGTACCGGTGAGGTGCCCCCGCATCTGCGCGACGCCCATTATGGAGGGGCGGAATCGCTCGGGCACGGTGCGGGCTATCGGTACCCTCACGACGAACCGGCGGGGTGGGTCGACCAGCGGTACCTACCCGACGAGATGGTCGGCCGGGTCTTCTACAACCCCAGCCCTCACGGCCGAGAGGGCCGCATGCGACAGTGGTGGCCTGGTCATCATGAGGTCGAGACCGGTGCCGCCGACACCGTGGTCGATGGCAATGTGGTTGACTGACGTCCAATGAGCGCTATGGACCTCGCCGCGATCATCGTCACCGTCGTTTGTCTCCTCGTCGCGGGTGTCCTCGTGATCGCGGTCCAATCACTTGTGCGCACGTTGCGAGAACTGCGGCTCACGATCGACGAGTTGCGAGCAAACACTCTCCCAATGGTTTACGACCTCCAGAGCACCGTGACTCGGGCTGGCGATGAGCTCGAGCGGGTCGATGGGGTGCTCGACCGCGCCGAACGCATCACCGCTACCGTCGATGTTGCGAGCCGACTCGGCTACCGAGCCTTCGCCCCGCCGGTGATCAAGACGCTCTCGGTCGTGCGGGGTACCAGCCGGGCAGCCAAGGTGATCGCGCGGCCTCGGCGCCGGAGCGCCATCGACGTCAAGGGCCACCGGAGGTCGCAGGGGTGAAGCGAACGTTCTACACCGCCGTGGGCTACACACTCGGCGTCAGCACCGGCTGGTACATCCAGCGCCGGGTCAAGCGCACCGTCGAGAAGGTTGCCCCTGATCAGGTGGCTGCCGAGGTCCGCGATCGCGGTCGTCAAGTCGCCGATGCCAGTGTGCAGGCAGCCACGCGCGCACGCGATCTGGCGGTCAACTTCCGCGAAGCCACGCAGGAGGGTGTTGCGATGATGCGCCGCGAGCACGCCGACCTGTTGGCGGAGTTCGCAACCGATGAAGCCATGCACACCGGACCGGCCCGACGGCTTCCAGGGCGAGGCGGTGCAGGGTCCGGTGGCGGATTTCGCCCCCGCCGCTGAATGGCGCGCCGGTAGGCTGAATTCCGCATGAAGTCCAACGAGGTACGCAAAGCGTTCACCGACTTCTTCGTCGAACGCGAACACAGCCATCAACCCTCCGCGTCGTTGATACCCCACGATCCGACATTGCTCTTCACCGTGGCGGGAATGGTGCCGTTCAAGACGTATTTCACGGGTGAGGAAACCCCTGCGTACCAACGCGCGGTCACCATCCAGAAGTGTGTGCGAGCCGGCGGTAAGCACAATGATCTCGACGAGATCGGTCGCACCAAGCGTCATCTCACGTTCTTCGAGATGATGGGCAATTTCAGCTTCGGCGACTACTTCAAGGAACACGCGTGCGCGTGGGCATGGGAGTTCGTCACCGATGTCCTCGGTCTTGATAAGGACCGACTGTGGGTCACCGTCCATCTCAGTGACGACGAGGCTGCTGAGATCTGGGAGAAGCATGTCGGTGTCCCCGCCGAGCGCATCCAACGTCTCGACGAAGACAACTACTGGAAGATGGGCGACGTCGGTCCGTGTGGCCCCTGCTCGGAGATCTTCTGGGACAAGGGCCCCGAGTTCGGTGCCGACGGTGGCCCGGAGCATGGCGATGAGGATCGGTTCATCGAGATCTGGAATCTCGTCTTCATGCAGTTCGACCAGCAGGCCGATGGATCGAAAGTGCCTCTGCCAAAGCCATCGATCGACACCGGTATGGGCCTCGAGCGCACCGTGTCGGTCCTGCAGGGTGTCGACTCGGTCTGGGACACCGACGAGCTCTCGGCGCTTCAGGGGGCAGCCGCCGAACTGACCGGTGTCGACCCGGCAACCGCCCCGTTCGAGCAGCTCGTGTCGCTTCGGATCCTCGCCGATCATGCTCGATCGACGTCGATGCTGGTGAGTGACGGGGTTTTTCCCTCCAACGAAGCACGCGGCTACGTTTTGCGCCGCATCCTTCGCCGGGCGGTGCGCCACGCGTACATCCTCGGTGTCGAGACAGCGGTGATGGGCGGCATGGTCGACGCAGTCGTCGAGACCATGGGGCCCGACTATCCGGATCTCGTCACCAACCATGAATTCGTCCGAGACGTCATCGATCGCGAAGAGGTCCGATTCCGCGAGACCCTTCGCAAAGGCCAGGCGATCCTTGACGAACAGCTCGAATCGCTGTCTAAGGGCGAGGCTTTGCCTGGTGACGTCGCCTTCCTGCTTCACGACACCTACGGGTTCCCGCTTGAGGTGACCGAGGAAATCACCCAAGAGCGCGGCGTCGATGTCGACATCGACGGCTTCCGTTCGGCCATGGCCGAACAGCAGCGACAGGCCAAGGAGGCCCGCAAGGGCGCAGCTGCCGGTG
>Ga0222718_10001650_pt1 | contig 20843 bp, 26 predicted proteins | sample C33_27DmetaG_FD_165045 | JGI IMG/M metagenome (GOLD analysis project Ga0222718, IMG submission 165045) | Estuarine water microbial communities from San Francisco Bay, California, United States - C33_27D | ecosystem: Environmental > Aquatic > Marine > Unclassified | place: USA: California... | reverse complement strand
ACGGTGTGACGCTAATTGGCGGGAGCGGGGGCTTTCACCTTCCAACGACGACCAATGAGAGATCAACGCCAATGCCCCGACTGCTACCAGCCCTTGCCGGACTGCGAGTGCGAGCCGCTGCCAGAGATGCGGGAGCGGCTGGAACGAGAGCGTGAGCAGCGAAAGCGAGAAGAAGAGCCGTGGCCCGAAAGCAAGCGCAAGGAGGCGAACGACGCGGGCGGGCCGCTATCGCTCGGCGTCATGACCTGGGCGTTCGTCCTCCTGCTATCGCTGCCGGCGTTCTCCGCGCCCATCTGCGAGCGTGCGATTGACCTCGACTGGGGCAATACGTCGACGCCTCGCCCGAAATTGGCCGTGGAAACGTGTCAGATCGTCCACAAGAGCGCGAGAGCCCACGACGTGGACCCTACCCTAGCCGTCGCAGTCGCGTCGATTGAGAGCGATTTTAGGCCGTGGGCGGTAAGTCACGCGGGAGCGGTCGGCGCAATGCAGGTAAAACCGCAGTACTACTGCCCCAAGCGGTTCGGCTTTCGGTTCTGCGTCAGCCGTCGCGAACTCATCGACGCAGGGGTGCGGCACCTAGGCGAGCTTCTCGACGACTACGACACCGGGCACGCGTTGGCGGCGTACAATGCAGGGCGCCGAGGTGCTCGGCTCGGACGTGGGCAACGGTACGCGGAGAGTGTGATCGCGCGGCGGGGGTTGCTGTGAACGCACGCACGCTGCAACTCATCGCCGACGAGTTCGCCGAGTCCGTCGACCACGAGGCGCTAGAGCTCGCCGACTGGCTCGACGCGCAAGACTGGTCCCGCGAGGACTCGCAAGAGAAGGCACGACGCGCGGCGCTCTTGCTCCGGTCAAATCAGCCGATCCGAATGTCGGGGCGGATTCTTCAGGTCGTGCTCGCTATCTCGGACTAGTCCGCGTCGGGTCCTAACGCACGGGGCTTTCGCGGTAGAGACACGCTAGGCGCTACTGTGCGTCGGCCCCTGGAAGGTCTTGGAGCAGCTCCAGCACGGCTTCGCGCGCCGCTGCCTTCTGCGCCGCCCGCTCCTCGTCCGTCATCTCGGGAACAACCGCGGTGGTCGGCGTTTCAGCCTCGAGGCTCATGTGGTGAAACTCGGTCGGGAGCTTACCCGTCTGCGCCACCCAGCACGACCCGCCTACCGTTAGCGCCACCAGCATGCAGAGGCCGACCAGCGTTGCCATTCGGCCCATTGTCATCGCGTCGAGAAGGGCAACCAGACCCGTCGCCGCGCTAGCCTCCAACGTTTCCGTAGCGTGCTCGTCCGTCATCGTATCAAGTCGCGTCATGATGGCGTCATGCTCTGACCTGCACTGTGCGCGATACTCGCCCACGCGCCTACCCAACTCCTCGACCGAGCTCTCAAGTGCGGCCAGACGCCTCGCGTTCGTCTTGCTCTCTTCGCGCGATTCCTTCAGGAGCTCCGCGTTGGCTTCAACCGTCGCCGCTAGGTGAGCCAACGTCGCCGCCTGCTCGAACGCCTGAGTGCGAAGAAAATCGTCCGTTGATGCGCTACCCATTCATGCACCTGTAGCATCGGTCGCGACCCCGGAGAATTCGATCGACACGCTCCATCTCTGTTGGTCGTGGCGGTCTTGCACCGCAGTAGATCAACCCTGTGCCCTCGTCGACGTACGCGCGCCAGAGTAGTTGCTGATATGTCCCATCCGAGCGCCGATACCGGTTCGGCCACGCTCCGATCTGTTCCAGTTCGCCAGAGTCTAGCGCCGCTGCCGTCTTCGCGCTTTCGGCAGCATCGGCAGGATGCACAAGATCGATCCAGCGAAGGAACTGCAGACCGTCTGGCGCGATGCCCAGCCACTCTTCGGGCCATTCGGGGTGAACGTGTAGGAACTCTTCCGGTGTGGCGATGATCGGCACGAAGCCCTCTCCGATTTCGCCCCACATAATGTCGCTCGTCGGCATGAGTCGCACGACCGCCGCGTTGCTTCTGCGGACGATCTCGCGAGGCGTCAGCGCGGGGAGCACGAGCGACGTCACCTGCAACGATCGGTCGATGGTCATCGCTGCAACCCCAGCCAAAGAACGAAGGCAACGACCACGAGAACCACGCACACGCCCACGGCGATTTCGTCTCGGAGGCGCTGAGACATGATCACTCGGCCACCAACGCGCAGCCGGCGTCGAACGTGTCCGCGGCGAGGTCGACGAACCCGGTGTGCCGCTGGCATTTCTCCGAGTCGCCACCGAGAGCAGTACAGACGAACGCAGCAACGCCCGACAGGCGTTGGACGTGTTCGGCCACCTTGCCGCCTACGTCGCACGGATTGCCGCGCTGAGCGCCTCCGCAGGACAGGAGCGCCACCGACACCGCACTGGCCAGGATGAGCGCGTCAACGCGTCTCACTCGCCCGACCCTTCGCCGCTGCCCTCGGGCAACTCTTCGACTTCTTCCAATGGTTCACCGCTACCGTCGATGATTCGCTCCTCGAGAGCGTCGACGAGCTCGGCGGGCGGCTCGTGTCCAGCCGCTTGAAAGAGGAAGATCACCGCGGCAATCGCAGCGGTTACGAGAGCGCCGATCCAAGTGTCGGCAGATTTCAGCTTTGCGGGGATGTTCATTAGCACTCGCAGTCAGGGGAAAGGCGCCGGACCACTTCGCATTCGCCCCATTCAACGGGCAGACATTCGGGTTCGACGCAGTGCGCCGGCCTTTCGCCCGTAGGCACGTCGGACCAGCACAGGAACACATCTGTAGCACATTCGGCGGTGAGGTACTCCCAACAACCGACGCGGACGCTATCGCAGCCGTCAGCGCAACCGGCCAGCGCGAGAACCGTGGCGGCTAGTACGACCATCGCCGGTGCCCATTCGGTGAGTGAATCCCGAAGTGGATCACGCGCTCACCGACGCCCATCGAGATTTCCAGATCTTCCGCGTGCTTCCGGTAGAGGCGCTCGGCCATCGCGTGTGCAGCTTTAAGATCTCCATCCCTCGACAGATCAAGATCCGCCGCCGCCGTCATGGGGTGATCGCTCGCAATGCCACTTCCCGCGACTTGCTGGTTGATCCACCACGGGCGCACGCCGTTGCGGAACGTGACCGGAGCTCCTAGCGCCTCGCGCACGTCGTCGGCCAGTAGCGTAACCGTCGCCATTGGTGCCCACAGCCAGACCGGAAGCACCAGGACGAATTGACCGCGGTACATCGACTGGTCCGCGCCCGTCTTTGCTGCCACGTTCTGCGACGACTTCGACGGCGTGCAGACTTCCAACGCCGAGAAATGCTGAACGCCGCACGCATTCAGATACGCCCCGAACGAGTCTAGATAGTCGCCTATCGCGTGAGAGCGGCCGATGCGCTTCGCGTATATCCACGGATCGACGGGACCCGTGACAACCTCACACGCGGCCATGCGTTGAGATGGAGTCATCACAGAATCTTGATGACTTTCGAGAGATTTACGTAGGTCGCAATATTCGACCCGTAAACGTAGAAGTCTTCGAGGTCTGAGCGACGAAAGACGCCGATCTTGATGTCGCCCGCGCTCGCAGGGATTTGGATCAGCTTTGTCTTATCGGAAGCCTGCCCAGAAGCCCCAGCATTGATCGTGCTACTAGCTGCACGAATCCAAAGCTCGTAGAGCGTTGAGCCGGTCGCTCCCGCGTCTTCGATGAATCCTCCCTCGCCATAGTCGGCAGCGACCACGACCGCGGCGCCTCCGCTGGTTGCGGTCTTCTGGTCTACAACATTTGGAAGTACTGCTACGCTCATTTTATCACCTTGGTTCAGTGTTGTGAGTTTCCTCTAGGGGGCAACGCTCGTCAATGGGGGCTCCCAGACTGTCCACGCCCGGAGATAGCCGTTAGACGCTCCCGACGACCGCCACCAGATCGCGACCTCGTAATCGTCACCGGGAGCAATGCCGGACGGGAATAGTATCTCTATGTCTTTCCCAGCCCACGACGCCGAAGAATGCGTCGCAGACGCCGTCGACCAGCTGCCGAACGTGGACGCCTGCCCGTAAGAACCAGCGATCGTCACCTTGCGGATACCAACGGTGACTTGCGCGTTGCGGATAATCACGCGAGCGTTCAGGGCGCCGCGCGTTGTTGCGCTGCCACCGCTACCGGCGCTGGTTCGGTTCTGTGACCCCGGCAACACATCGTCAGGAAGACGGAAGAACGCCCCCCGGACAGCACTTGTCCACGTTGACGAACTGGTGCTCTTGTAGGCCGCGTTCCTCGTCCCTGCCGTCGTCTGCTCTCGGGCGTGGCTGATAAGCGTCTGACCTCGCGCACCGTATGCGGTCCGGTCGAGGTGAATCAAGTCGCGAAGCGGCTGCGTCAGGATTTGCTCGGACAACGGCGCAGCATAGCCGAATGGTTGCTCAATCGGATTCGCCCCCGGTATTACCGTCCAGCCCGTAGATGCGTCGCGGTCGTGTGAAATATTTGCGCTTGCCCCGTGTACGGTCATCGACGCAACGTGCATCCTCGCAGTGTCCGAAGAGCTGCCGATGTCCCCGCAATCTATCATCCCAGTGATGCACGAATCGGGGTCAGTCGTGACGCTAGCCAGACTCCCCGTCTGTACGATTGCGGACCCGTAGCCGTTGCGCGGACCGAAGCCAGAAAGGTCGCGACATGTGAGGTTAAACGGCCCCATGTCGGCGTATAGCCAACCGAGCGCCACCGCATCGAGGTGGTCGCCAGGGTCGGAAAGCTGATTCCTTCTGTCTACCGCGGGAACCCCGAAGGCGGTGTTATTCGTAGAGCTTGACGAGAGGTTGTCCCACGTCGAGTCAACATCGACCGGGACAGTCAGCCGCGTATTATCGGCGGTCGCAGACGGGCGCACGACACGAATGCCAGCGTACACCGTGTACGCCGGCCCGAACTGCTCAACGACCGGCCCCATGAAGCCGCCAAGGCTGGACCCGTTGTAGGCACTTTCAGCTTGCTCTACCCACTGACCCGCCGTCGGGTAATAGGGAATGTCCCACGTCGTACCCGTGCCAATGGTGATCCCTTCGTTGCTCGAAGTCTGGTGCGATGTCGGGAGCAGGTTATAGATTGGGCAAATCCTGCCGGCGATGTGGCTCGTCACGGTGAGGATCTGATTCACAGACGTTGCAGACGCGGTCGTATTCGTCTTCCTGATGTCGTCCGTGTGGTCGACAGCTTCGAGCGTCTGAGGGTTTAGAGGTCGGCTCACGATGACACCTCCTGCACCGACACGGCATCGATCCTAATCACCCCGCACATGTAGATGTTGATATCCTCTGCGAGCCTTACGACCGAATCGGCAGGAATTGGCGGGTGTATGACGATCGCGGCGTCTGCCGATGCCAAGGTGGTTGTTGAATTGGGGCGCAGTTGAAGCGCGCCAACCGTGCGGCCAACCCAGCCGCTAGACCCTGACTCGACCTCCGTCGATACGTCCTGAAACTGTATCCATCGGTGGAATGGACCGGGGTTCTGCGACCACGTCGACAGTGGCGCATCCGTCACGATACGGCGCCCATCCTCCGCAACGCTTGCGATCCCGGCCTGGGACAAGGCCGAATCCAGCGAGCCGATAGACGACAGAATCGCCAGGAAGACTCGGCAACCCCTGCGAGAATCTGACGGTTCTTGTGCGCCGTAGTCGTAACCGTCCCGCCCGCCTAAATCGACCGTAAGGACTACAGGCTTCACGTCCTGGGACCCGCTTGGAGATGACGTCCCAACCGATACGTGCGCGGTGCTGCCCGTAACCTCTTCTGAGAAACTCACGACGCCATCAGAATCGACCGTAAGCGCGTCTCGCTCACTGACCGGCTCTACGCCCCCGTAGACGCTCGCGAATGCGTAGAGGTCGACGTTGGCTTCCTCCGTAGCGCACCCTACGACAACTCGAAGACTCGTGGCGCCGGCAGAAAGCGGCCAGTGCCCAAGGTCCAAAACCAGCGGAGTGGTCGGCGGCGAGCTCACGCGCAGGCTGATTGCCTCGGCATCACTGGTAGACGACCCGCGCACCTCGACGGTTGGCCCCACGACCGTCGAATCACCAGCCGGAGGAGTGCCGCCGCCCGACGACGTGGGACCAAGGTAAAACGTCTGCGCGTGGCGTTTCAGCCGGTTGGCGTAGACGTGTTCGGCGTTCTCGGCGAGACGAACCCCAAGCGCCGAGTGCAGGAACTCGTCGTCTCCGATCGAGTCGTCATCATCTAGCGGTACCCATGCCATCTAACTCACCTCCACTAGTGCCACTGGGTGCCGGGTGTATTCTGCGAAACGGACGCATATCCAGCCGCGATCGATGCGGACTGATCTGAAACGGGCGCGTAAAGAACGATATCGCCAACCGATGGAGTCACAGGACCGCCTCCGTCTGTTGCCGGGGACGAGAGGGTCATATTGTTCCCGCTCGTCGTGTTGACGGTGCCCGCGGAAGTCGTCGACCGCAATACAAGGTTCTCGTCGTAGATGTGGACCTTCGCCCCGTCTGCAAAGGTCGTTGCGTCTGACGTGTCGTCGTCGCTTTTGAACTCGCCCGCGACCAAGTTAAAATTGGTCGAAGACGTGACTGCGGAGACTTGCCCAGACGGAGCCCAGTTCGGCGGCGTTGGGTCGCTAGTTCCGAGCGCGCGAAGGGTTAACGTGTCCCTAGGAGCGTCTCCAGTCGGGCGGTATTCGTGGATTCGATCTTCCACCCGGCAATATGCCGCCGTCATGCCCGCGGAATTCTGCGGGTTTGGGAGGTTGTCTAGCGTGACCTCCAAAACGTCGCCTATCTCCGCAGAAAAGTCGGGATCAACGTCCACCGAGAACGTGGCGCCGATTCCCGCATTTTGCGTCAGAATGCGGACGAACCGTTGTCGCAGGGCGTCACGCTGGCTGTAGTTTTGATACAGGGCGAAATCCGTTTTAACGCTTACCGACTTCCCGCCACCAACCCGGCGCAATATCGACAAGGCCCCACCCGCGCTTTGCCGATAGATGTCCTGATGGTCCTCAATCGCCTCTTGCCGCCCGAACTCGCCCGCCTCGAACGCTGACCCCGGCGCGCTCTCGACAACGAAATCAGTCACCGTTCCGTCTTCAGCAATCGACCCGGTGCTAGGGAGGACGAACGGCGTGGGAAATGTCGTTTCGATAGACCCGACGGACGTCCCAGGGCTGATCTGGTACTGAACGCGGACCGGGCCGACCATGTCGGATTCGGTGAGGGACGCCGCCCCGGTTTGATCCGTCGCCGTCATGTCCACCAAACGCAACTTTCCTGCCGAGGTCGTCACGATGGCTAGCGAGTAAGCGCGGCACAGCGCCGAAAGCCACTTGCGCAAAGTCCCGGTTGACTGCTCATCAATGAAGACCGTCGCGGCGGCGATAAAGTCCGCATAGAGGCGGTCACCGATCGATGTGAAGGAGTCCATTTCAATCTGAGCCGCTGGAATCCCCATGCCGATCTCGCTCGGGGCGGTGTCGTGAACTCCGTTTGCTCCCGGCGTGCCGGTCGACATGATGACCTGCAAGATCACATCCACCGGGTTAATTGTCACAACCCCAGGGAATGGGCCAGGATCGGTGGCGGGGTAGGCCCACGTGACGGGCTCGAAGACATGACAGAGCCTGTGTTCTGCACGGCCCCAGCCTGCCGAATGGCGCCGTAGTCGATTCGCTCGGTTTTCCGGCCAAGCGATATTCGCGTACTCGGCGCCCCACGTCTTTCGGATGATCGGGTAGTCCTCCGAATTGGTGATCGGCCAAGGTTCAGCCGTGTACCGATACACCCGCGAGCCGTCCGCGTTGACGGCGATTAGTTCATCCTCCCACGTCAGACGAAACGCCGCTTTTCCGTTTACGTCGGTAGCCCATGACCACTGCGAGTCCGAGTATTGCGTGACCTCAAATTCCCACGTTTGCGTGTCGTCCCAAGACACGCCACCGGCGATGACGTAGCCGGCACCAGTGAATCCGTACGGACCGCCGAGTTTCTTTTGGTTGGGGTCGATTACCGAGCTTGCGACGTCAATCCGCAGGTCGTTTCCGTAGCCGACCGCTGCCGCGTTCTCGCCCACCCCGATGGCAACTTGGGATCGGTCAGCGTGTGACGCGTGGCCGTCAGGGTAGACGAACGATCGCAATGTCTGGCCGATCGGAGTGGGTAGCGCGCCGAATACGAAATCACCGGAGGAGTGCCTGTACGCCTCAGTGCGAAGCACGCCCCGCGTAACGAAATTAGAGATCCCGTCGTGGGCAACGGTGTAGACGGTGGCGCCGCTGCCGGACGATGACGAAGCCGTGCCGCGCACGTCGATAGCCTCGGTCCCGATGATGATCGGCTGAGCCGGACCCGTTGGGGAACTGGCACTCTCCCCAGAGTACGCCGCCGCGCTATAGGTCGCGATCGCCGTAGCAACAGACGTCAGCGACGTTTCCAACGTGACGCTACCCACCGACGCGTTCCGGTACGAGAGCGGAGCGGTAGCTAGCAACCCGCGCCCAGTAGACGCAGAGAGGAACGACCATTGGTCGACAGATGCAACGCCGCCGAGCGTGTCGATGCGCTGCCCCGCCGAGTGGGAAACGGCTGTTAGGTCGCGGAACCATCGAGCCTGAGCGTTGGCGCCCGTAACCCAACTCGGAAGCGAGTCGCTCAGCCTGTAATGGTCTTCGATGCGGGCAAGCCCAGAAATCCCCGCGGCGGTAGTAACTGTAACGTCTGCCGGGTTGGCCTGCATCGTCAGAGTCGACGCCGTGCGCGCGATCAGGGTGTAGTACCCATCCGCAACCACCGCGTCGCAGTCCTGCACCCAGATCATCGCGCCGTACTCGTCCGTGTTCGGTGGCGTGTCCGCAGTCGTCAGCTTGAACGTCCCGTCCGCGTAGCCTTGCACGACAGAGATGCCCAACGGCGGGCCGACCTCACCCCAGCCGTCAATCTCGATTGCGTAAATGCTAGCCATCGTCGCGCATGGTGAACGAGACTTCCCAGATACGCCGCGCCGACTTTGACGAGCAGCGCCCCTCTAGGTCGGTGATCTGTTCCTGGTCGAGCCAGTAGCACGTACGGTAGACGCCCGCCGCAGTGTAGACGCGGAAAGCTCGCGCGTTATCGGTGCTCTCTGGCTCTCTCGCGGCTTCCACCATGTTCTCCAGCAGAGAGTTAGGGTCCGACGTGTCGCGCTGCGCAGCGGACGCCTGAGATGTGTTTGCGGCGGCGTCGCTGCGAATGTTGGCGACGAAGACCGACGGCCAGGAGAACGCGCGGTTGGTGAGGGTAGATCCCCACGTCCGCAGCTTGCGCGAGCTCCCGTCGATCGTCTCAGTGACGCCCACGTTAGGGTTGACCTCCCACCGCTCGTCATAGCCTCCACGACACGACGGTTGCCAGTGGCCGGCGTCGGTGAAGTCGGGCACCTTGGCGATAAGGGAAACGATGGTGACGGCGGTCGAGTCGAAGCCGAACTGCGCCGCGACGGCGGTGCTCGAGAACGTTAGGTCAACGTTGCTCCCATGGTTGATCGAATAACTCGCGCGAGGTGGAGCCGCATCCCCGTCCGGCCAAGTGTAGGTCACGGAGTGCGCGGAGAACGACATCGCCGTGTCGAGGAGGTCGAGTAGCCGCCCCTGGATTGATGCCGACGAAGCCACGTCGGACCCGTCCGAATCCCAGCCCCAATAGCTAGAGCCGATGTCCGTGGCGAGGTCGATCGTGCCGGAAACGACGCCGTCGTCGTAATCAACCGTTCCCGTGATCGTCGGGCGCCAACTGAAGATCGGATGCGAGGGATAGTTCGTCGACATTACGCGCCCCCTTCGATTGCTTCGCCCACCGACTCTAGCACCGCGCGCGACCGAGAGCGGGGCGGTGAGAACGAATCGAACTGCACGTTGTAGATGTTGGTGCGAGACGGTCCCGCCACACTGCCGGGGTTCTCGTCGTCTGCTTTGCCTCTACGTGGACCGCCGCCGCCCGTAGCAGCGCCCAATGCTGCGCCCGCAGCGATTGCAGCGACACCGGCAGCGGCAAGGGCGGGAGCGGCAGCGGCGGGACCGACGAGCGGCGCAAGAGCCGGGAACACGGCACTGAGTGCCGCAACGCCCGCATAAACGACAGCCATCGTGCCGAGTTGCACGAGCATCTTTCCAAGCGACTTCCCGAACTCTTTGAGCGCGTTTCCGTCCTTGCGGAAGAACGCCGCCAGCGACAGTTGCGAGATTGACGAGGTCAGCCCAGAGAACGCAGACGTGCCGAGGCTCTCCAACTGCTGGAACTGGTCGACAACATTTTGCGACTCCTCCCCGATTGCATCTTTCGTCTCTTTCGTCGCGTTGAGGGTGGCGTCCAACATCTTCTGTTGAGCCGCTGCTGCGTTGTTTAGTTCCTTACCTGCAACGATAGCGAAGCGATTAGCAACCACGAGCGCCGCACCGTAGGCGCTCCCCAGTGCGTCGATAGCGACCACCGCCTGCTCAGACTGAGTCGCAATTCTGCGAAGTGGTGCGGTGTCGTCATCGGGACCAACGGCATCGTCAAGCCCGAACATCGAATCCGTTAGCCCCATGACCGACGCCGTAACCGCATCGGCGCCAGCGCGCCCTGCACCCTCTATCCCGAGATTGCTGAAGTCCAGCGAATTGATGGTGTTTTGGAGTTGCTCCAGTTGGTCGATCTGGTGCGCTGTCTCCTGCGCCGAGTTGCGGATCGAGTTGCCGAACTGGTCGACACGCTGACCGCTGTCGTTTGCCGACAGTGAAATGGCCTCGTAAGCCATCTTCCACCAGAGGAATGACTGTGTGACGCTAAGCGTCAGAGACGCGACCGAACGAAGCGCAGAGAGGAACCCAGCGAGTGCATTACCAGCAAGGTCGGCGACAGCATCCTGAAGCCCCGTCGCCGACCTCGACGCGTCCTCGATACTCCCGACAACAACCCGCAATTGCGGAATAAGTTGCGAAGCGATCGCGTTAGCAAACCCAGTTGCCACCCCTTTCAGCCGCGTCAGGTCGTCGTTCAACGCCTCCGCTGCGTGCGCCGTCTCCGTCGATATGACAAGCCCCAGGTCGCGCGCCTCCTGGCGCATCTCGGCAATTCCCGCAGATCCCTGGTTGAGCAGCGGGATTAGCGTTGCGCCGGACCGACCGAAAAGCTCCATCGCGCGGGCCGTCTTTTCCGACCCGTCCTCCATTTGCGCGAACTCGTCCGCGATGTCGGCCAGAACGTCGTCAACGCTGCGCAAACCGCCCGTTGCCGTCAGGGCCGATACACCTATCCCGTCGAAGGCATCGACCGCTGTAGAGACGCCCTGAGACGCATCCAGCATGTTGCCCGACAGCCGGCGCAGTGCCGCGCTAGCCTCTCCGATGTTGCCACCGGAAAGCTCCATTGCGTGCGATAGTTCTTGATAAGACTCAATCGTTACGCCGATGCGCGTCGAGTGCTTTGCTATCTCGTCGGCCTGATCGGCGATCCGCTTGGTCATCACCAGCAGACCGCCAGCCGCCGCCGTAATCGCAGCGCCCGCAACGGCAATGCCAGTGCCCAGCCCGCGAAGCCCGCGCGTTAGCTTATCAGTCGACCGAGCCAACGCATCGCTCCGACGCGTCGCAGTGGCTACCGAATTGCTGTTGATGTCGATATCAAGACCAACCGTCGCCTTAGCCATTCGTCAACCTCTCGAATTCGCGAGCGACCCACGCGTCGTCTTTCTTCAGCGCATCCGCCTCGCGACGAATGGAACCGAGAAGCCGCGCCCGGTAGTCAGCAATCGCGTTGTTGATTTCGAGGACGTCACGATAGGTCACAGCGTCCACCCCGTGCAGGTCAATCCAGCCGTCGCGCAACGCCTGCAAGACGTCATAGGCAGAGTCCCAACGCTCGAAGCCGCCCAACTCCCGACGAGGGCACGCACACTGAGCCGTCCCGCAAAGCGGTGGCCTAGACGCGTGCGGCTTTCGTCGACAGTCGTCACCTCTTACGTGCTCCCTTGCCCAGGTTCGGAGTTTCCCTCCGCACCTTCGCCAATCTCGGAAAGGCCGAACGACACGCCGATCGCCTCGAGTTTCACCGGCAGCGGCAACAGCCCGACGTAGAGCTCGCGCGCCACGTCGTCGACTCCCTGCCCGTCGACCGTGATATTGCAGGAGACGAGCACCGCGTCGACGGCGTCATCCATCGCGATGATGATCGCTTCCTGGTCGTCCGTGGCACGAGCTCGGTCGACGCGCGCCGAATGGCGGATCTTCTCCGCAGCAGTCGCAACGCGAACCACTCCCGTGATCTCGTGGCCTTCGTATTCCAGGGCGAAAGGTTCCTTGCTTCGTAGTTCCATGCTCCTCCTCCGAGCTTGGGGGTTTACGCGGTGCCGTGAACGTACACCACCTTGATCATTGGCTGCGTCGTGGGGTCCGTTCCTCGCGCCTCTCGCACTGCCGAACCCGTCACGGTGAAGGCTCGCGCCCCGTCCGAGTTGGCGCGCTCAGCGTCGTACTGAATCCGCGGGATATGGTATTGAATCGTTTGGTCCACAGTGAACGACGAATCAAGCGTCAACGTCAAATCGACTTCCACGAACCCGCGGCCCGACTTCATGCCCGCCATGATGGTGCCAGCGGTGACGGATCCATCGTAATCCGCCTCATCGGCCATCTCGAATGTCACGCCGACCGCGCCATCGTAAAACACCGGCGACACCGCGAAGCCTTCATCCGCCGTCGGGTCTTCGATGCGAACGATGTTCGGCGCAAGGTCGATTTCGAGGTTGCGAATCCGCGCCGGCGTGATGGTCGTCCCTCCAGAGTGCGTATCCTCGTCGTGGTATTTCACAACGAGCGTCGCGCCCTTGACGACGATCGGGATATCGCCCTGCCCTGATGGCTCAGTCGCGAACCCCGAAAGATCCGTGTCTGTCACGTCGAGGATCAAGCCATTCTCGACCAGACCGGTGATCTCCGACGTGTAGAGAACGAGCCCGTTCGTGCCGAGGCTGATCTTGGTCGCGAGCACCGCGCCACGAATGCCCGTCCACTCGTCCGCCGTGTTGTTGTCGATCAGGCACTCCATCAGCGACATCGACGCCGGCGACCGTGTGCCGCCAGTCTCACCCGGCCAGTTGGTCAGCGCCTTCGTCGACGGAATCAGCGTCAACGTCGGGTTACTGTACGCCGAAGCCTCGAAGCCGGACGCCAAGAGTTGCTTGACGTGCGTCGGGAAGACGTTGGTCACCGAGTTCGCTCGGAGCTCCGTGACGAGCGTTCCGCCCATGCCGATGGCGCCACGGGTTCCCGCGATGCTTCCGGCGTATCCGTCGAGCGCCTCGGAGTTGTCGATCAACTCGGCATCCGTCGGTAGAAACCGCGACTCGGCACGGGCCGGGAGTTTCGGTGCGCCGGTGTCCGTGCTCGGGTCGGTCCACTCGAAAGTCCCAACCACGGCCTCCAGTTCGCCGACGATGAACCGGGTCTTGTCTTGTCTCACTCCACCAGAGTTAGCCATTGCTCACCTCCTCGGTCTTCTTTGCCGCAGACTTGCGGGCCGTCTTCTTCTTCGCCGGGGCCTTCGGCTTGTCGGCCTTCGGGGCAACCTTCTTCGCTGCGGGCTTTTCCACAGGCTTTTCCACAGGCTTTTCCACAGGCTCTGACTCTGACGCGACAGCCGGAATCATCAACGCGTCGAGCAACTCAGGCGACGGGCGAAGCCCAGACGACAAGAGAATGCGACGCACGCGCTCGCGAGTAATCAGACCCGGCGTGCGGGCCAAGAGACGCTGTGCTTTGTATAGCTTTCGACTGTTCATCAGCTTACACTCCAAGTGATCGCCCAAGTGGCGAGGGTTCGATTGCCGTCCGTTCCGTCGTTCGTGACCACGATGATCCAGCGGTCGCCATCCAGAACGTCGTAGGTGGCTAGTGTGACCGTGACCGCGCTGTCAGTTGTGCCCGATACGGTCGCGCCGTGGCGCTGTAGGTAAATGTCAACGGTCGAGCCAGCGCCCCACGAGAACGCCGGCGCCGTGTCAACGTGAACCGCAGTAGCACCCGCAAGCGCCGCCGTTGTCGTCGTCCACGTTGACAGCCGGTTCGCCGTCGCCGTGCCGAGGCCCGTGTCAGCGTCAAGCCCGCTTGTGATGTCCGCAGACTGAACGAAGAGCTCAGGGTTGCCGGGGTCAATCGTCGGGTCCGCGTAGGTCGGAGAATCCGCGAACGTCGCACGCGCGTACACATCGACCTGAGTCGTCGCGATCATCGTGTAGTGACGACCGTTGCCCGAATCGAGAGTAGTCACCTGGGCCGACACCGGCGAAGCGATGTCCACCCGGTAGACGCAGCCAGCGCCCCCGCTTTGGTCGCGTAGATACTGTTCGAGAATCTCCGCAGCTTCCGCCGCCAGTCCTGACGCAGACCGTGCCGCCGCGCTCGGGTCGCTCTCGTCGTACTGAGAGATCCCGCTGACCTCGTACGTGTAAACCGCATCGAGGTTGTAGCCGGTCACGTCGTAAGCGCTTTCGGCGCCGGTACAATAGAGGTCGACGCGGGGAAGCGTGTCCAGAGCAGACGGCGGCAACGTCGTAGGGTCGAGCCCTACCGAAATGCGCAGCGCGTCGAGCCTGTCAGACACACCAGGAATCGACATCGACGACAGAGACGAGCGAAGGTAGCCGTCCCAAACGATGCGCGCCTTGTCCTCTACATGGCGCTGCAATGTCGCAACGCCGGTCATCTAGGCAACCCCCGGTTCGCTTCCTTCTCCAACTCTCGCAGCACCATTACCTCGAGGTCGCGAACGCCTAGCGGCGTCCACCCCATGACGGTTGAGCCGAGGTATTGAATGTACGGCACCTTCCGTTTCGGAACGTTCATGTAGATGCGCGACTTCGTGACACGCGGTTTCATCAACCACGGCGTCGTTGCGTGCTCTTTGAGTTTCCCGGTATCGACAGCGTCAACCAGGCGAGTCGCCCCGGCTTCCTGCCCAGCCCATCGGCCACCGCTTGCCGTGCCGTTGCTCGCCCAGTTCCGAGCGTTGTTCTCGGCAACAATCTTGCGGATCTTCTTCATCGTCTCGGCGTTGTAGCCAAGTCGACGAGAGAGCGTAGCGGCTCCCTTAAAGCCGCGCGCAGCACGGCGGATGTCCGCGCGATATTGGGCAGGTGTGCGAGAGCGTGCCATCTACAGAGAGCCCCCGCCGACGATACGACCGGCACCCGTTAGGTTCCAAGTGTCCTGGCCGTTGGCGTTGCCGGTCCGCTCGTGCCACTGGTCGACAGTCTCGACGAGGTCAGCCGTAGCGTTAGAATCCACCGTTTGCGGGTTCTCTGCCAGCCGCTTCCAGTCCGCGTCAGCCTGACGACGCCACGTATCGGCCTCCTCTCCGCGCCCTCGGGCGCGCATGAGAGCAGCCACAGCACGATAAACCAGAATGCCCTTGAAGACCCCATAGGCAGGGTCAGCAGAGGTCATCCCGTCGGTCGTAATGCCGCGGGTCGTCGCCATTCCCCGAATCGACTCCGCCTCGTCCGCGATGATGTCAGTGACATCGGTCGTGGACGGAGACGAAGCCGCGGAGATGGTCAGGTCTGCCACACGCCCGGAGAGCGTCGAGGCAGTGACGCCGAACGTGTTGGCAGCCGCCATCTAGAGTCCTACAGGGTGAGCGTCCAGTTAGCGCCGAGGCTGCTGTCTGCGGTGACGACGTCCAACGAGCCCTTCGCGATCATCACGTCGCCCGGTCCGCCCTTTTCAAAGGCGCGAAGTCGGTCAATGTGGAGCTCGTAAAGGTCGGCATCTGGCGAACACGTCTTGAGGCAAGACGGGAGATCTCCAGCCTGCGAGACACCGAAGAACGCAGTGGTCGACCACTGGAATCCAGCAGTGCCCGATGCGTCTCCCGTGACCCGGTCGATCACGATCAACTCGCAGTCGGCGACCTCTCGGAAGTACTGACGGACGCCAGCATCGTTGACGATACCAGCGGTAGCGCCACCGGTCGACGCACGACCCACGTACTCCTTAATAATGTCGTTGTTCGTCTTCATCCGCGTCAGAGCCTTGCGACCGCAGCAGAACACGAAGTTGGAGCGCTCGGCCCCCGTGTTCTCCTGAATCGTGTCGGCGTACTCGGCGAGCGACTTGCCGACGTCCGTGGTGGTGGCCGTCAGGTCGAGCGTGCCCGCGTTGGTGAGCGCTGCAACCTCGGTTGCAATCTCAGCAGCGAGAGCACCGCGGATCGCCTTCTCGACAAGCTGACGGCCCGATTGGAGAACGCCGAGGTCGGGGTTCTCCGACTCCAACATGCGCCGCACGGCGTCGGTAATCCGAACCGGGCGAGACTGAAACGGGCGGAGTGCCGTCGTCAGAGTTGAGTAGTCCAGGTCGAGGAACGGACCCGCGTCGCCGTCCCACGCCGTTGCAGAGGCGCTCTGGTCTTGGACCGAGTACCAAAGGCGAGTGTTGAGGACTTGATATTGTCCGTTTTCGCTGTTCTGCGTGACGTGGGGAGCGATCGCCAGTTCGGGGAGCGGGGTGCCCCCTTGCTCAGCGTCGGTGTGCTTCTTCCACAACCCTCGGAAGAGCGTGGGGAGTGCGTCGTTAGGATTAGGCATCTCTCTACCTTCGTTTAGGGTGTGGGTTTAGGCGATGACTTCGGGCATCGCGACAAGCTGCGCCATGACGTAGCCACCGGACGCCGTCGCCGGCTCCAGCGCGACCGCGTAGACATAATCCGACGTGGTCGCCGCGGTGGCTTCGCCGTTAGCCGCAGAGGTCAGCCGAGTGCCCGCGGCCGGGTTCTGTCCCGCCGCGCACTTGATGCGAGCGATGCCGCTGTTCTGAATGCCGTAGAGCGACTGGCCCGACTCCAGGGCGACCGTCGAAACCATCGCAATTGATGCCGTGGTCCCGTTGGGGCACTCGATGAGCGTGTCGGGGTCGACCGCGGGGTTGATCATAACGAAGACGTGAGCGTCGATCGCCGCGCCCGTCAGTTGCGGGCCGTTGTAGAATCCGGTTTCCATAACTTAGGCTCCTCGGGTGATGTTGCGGTTTTCGGAAATCGCTTCGTCAAGAGGCACGCCCTTTTCAAGACGCTCGACGAGGTACGCGGCACCAGCCTTCGGGCCGGTGTGCGCCGACGAAACAGAGCCGCGAAGCGATGCCGCAACCGCGGTAGCTTTCTCGACTCGCTCAAGACGGGTGGCGACGGCGTCGAGGGCACGCACAACCGAAGCGGCGACGTCCTCGACATCTTCCGGCGCGGCCTCTCCGTCCATGGCGGCGGCTTCCTCTTCTGCGTCGACGGCCTCGGCCTCTTCGACTTCTTCCGCTCCGGCGCTGACAACTTCGCGGATAAGCTCGGCGAACTCATCCGAGGCGCGGAACATTTCGATCAACTCTTCGATCGTCATGATGCTGGGCTCTCTTGGGGTGGGTGGGACAGCCGCGCGCATTGTTGCGGCAATCGGAAACAATTCATCCGCCATTGTTTCTAATACGGAAACAGGCGTCTGCGCAAGGGAGAATTGAGGAGTCGGCGTAAAGCTGTTCTCAACGATCTTCGCCGTGCGCGGTCTCCCGTCCTCGCCAACGTCGCCGAATCGCCAGAACGCCGAGACGAAATCGCGACCGTAGCGGGCTTCGACACCTTCGGCCCAAAGGTCGACGGTTAACCAGATCCCCTCGTCGTCAATCTCCGGTTCCCGAACCATTCCAACGGCGGGGCCTTCGTGCTCGACAAGTTGCGGGATGTAGGTATCACCGCGCGCTTTCATGTCCTCGGCGATCGTCTCGTAGTAACCGGGCACGAGGTCGCGACCGCCGACGATGATGCTCCCGCCGTCCTCGGTAATGAATTCGGTTTCGTCCATCCCAAGGATTTGAACGCGGACCGTCTCGACGATCTCACGCTCGGCGGCGCTAATTCCAGCCATTGCGGCAACGTCAGTCACTCGGCACCCCCGCTTGATCCCTTAGCCAGTCAACCGTTGACGGCGTGGCGAACCCTGGAACCTCTAGCGCCATCTTAGCCACCATCTCCAGGTGCTCCCGGCTCTTCTTCTCTGCCTTTCCATCGTCCCATCGGATAACGATTTCCGGCGCAAGGTCGGGATGCTCGCCTTCAAGCTCGGTGAGCGTACGCATCAGCGTCCCGCACGTTTGGAAGTCGCCCGAAACGTTCCGCATAAAAAGGTCGAGGTGGCCTTTAAGCGCCCTCATGTCCGCGTCTTGCACGACCTCGCCGAGCGAGCGCGAGCCTACGCCACGCATTCCGAGGTTGCTGAGCGCATTCATCGCCGCCGCCTGCTTCCGCTCGGCCTGGAATTGCGCCAGCGGACCGAACTGCTGCATTGCGGGAGTCTGAGACGCGAGGATTTCCGGCTTTAGCTTGCCAGCGAAGAAAGCAATGTCGCTCTTCCCTTTCAGGAGGTTGCTCATTTGCTTCATTGCGTTGGTTTTGTCGGCGTCAGTCAGTGGACGCCCCGCCGCACCAGTGTCTTCGGTCAGGTACGGAAAGCCCATCGAGTACCGGATCGACTGCAAGAGCGCTGAATAGAGTTGCAACGTCGTTTCCGAGGTCGCGAGCATACACCGGATCGCCGATTGGCCGCGAAATTCCCCAGGCTCCGCGAATCGGGCGAAGTAGGCCAGCTTTCGCTCAGGAATCACCTTGTCGGTGTACCTCGCACGCACGCGCACGCACTTGAACTCCCGCCCCGTCTCGTCTTGCTCGAACCAACGGACAAGACCGGGCCGGATATGGGCCAGCGTCAGGCGGTTGAAGCGGTCGAGGATAATCTCGTCGAGCGAGAACCCCGACGTTGACCAGTGGTCGTAGGTCGAGCTAACCCACCATGGGAGGGACTGCCCCGGCATCGAGTTGAGACGAGCGCCAACGGCGATCGCTACCTGCTGAGCTCGCGCGTTCTGAAGCATCCGAGGGCGCGGCCGTACCTCGTACGTGAGAGACGCCATCATCTCGCGCCTAGAGTCCATCGCCGGCGAGATAACGTCGTCGGTCCGGCGAATCTCTAGGAGCTTGCCGGGGGTCTTCTCAGCGCCGTGCAGATACTCGGGCGTGAATTGGTCGTTGCTGTCGAGCCAGCCGGTAGAGTCCCCGAAGTTAAACGGGATCGTTGACGACATCGCCGCGGCGTCAAGACCAACCACCGAGCGATTCGCCGGGTGTGGCAGCAACGGCGGATTCGGTCGGCGGCGACCTGCACGAACTAGGCGCGTGAATAGTCCTGGCTTGTCGTCCGACATCGTTTCCGTTTAGGGAACAAAGACGGACGCATTGTTGCGCACCCATGGACAATGCGCAAGGGCAAAGAAAAGCCCCGACCGAGGAGGTACGGGGCGGGCGCGGCGCTTACGCGTACCGCTCGACCACGCGCGCGGCCTTCAGTTGGCCGGTGTGCCCCGCGTTGGCGAACATGAATCCGACCCAGTCGCGAAGGGTCAAACCATCTCGCGTCGGGTGCGGCTCCGCGTCAAGACGGTTGCGAACATCCGGTCCGGCGTTCTTCGCGGCTTCGATGCGCGCGACCTCGCGAGCCTTGCGGGCGCTCTTCTTCGCCAACTTCAACGCGCGCTCGGCCTTTGTTGCGACCTTGCGAGTTGCCGCGTCCAGTTCCATCGCGTCCAGCTTGGTCACGCAGGTATCGCCCACCGTGAACTCGGCCCCGGTAGCGTCCTGAATGTAGCACGAGAACGACAGAGCCGCGCCGCAGTAGGCACACGACCCGGTCGGCTGGGCGAAAGAGGTCATGATCCCGACCTGTCGGACGGTCTGCGCGCATCCGACGTACTGAAACGGGGCGACGCCGAGTCCGGCCTTTTCCCAGGGGTGAATGTTCATCGTGTTCTCTCGTTGTGGTAGGGTTACACCCCGAAAGCCCCGTGCGTTAGCTACGGGGCGGGCTTGATGCGGGGGCGGGTCACGAGACGATCTTCCTTACGTCTCCGAACCACTGGGCGAACCCGCTGGCGCGGTACTTAAAGGTCCTTCGGCTGATATGCTCTGTGACCTTCACGATCGAGACAACGCCATGCGGCTGGCGGTACTTGATAGTGGAACCGATCGCGGGGAGTTCGGGGAGGAAAGACATAGTTTCTCCGTTAGGGTTAAGGGGGCGGCGAATGCCGTTGGTGTCGTTCACCATGAAAAGACCACTAACACGGCCAGATTAACGCCGCAAGATAATTCGTGCGATTATTTTCACCGAGTATTCTTTTTGGGGTGGGCTGGACCACTTCTGCCTCTGCGCATACGATAGCGACCCACACCAGACCACGAACTACGATGGCAAAACCCGCACTACACGACCTCCGACAGTACTCAATCCATCGCTTCACAGATGGAGCCCCGCACCTTCTCATCCTTGACGAACTCTGCCGTGAATTCGACGTGTCCGAAGCCGTCGCTGCCGAGGCGATGGGAGCCGCAAGGGCCATTATCGCCCGTCGTTTCGACGAAGCCGATTACGGATTTATCAAAGCATGTGCGTTCGCCGGTGATTCGTACCGTCAGCAGTTCTACCGCGTCCGAATCAACGAACTGCGGGCCGACCAACAGCGCGTCCGCGAAGGACTGACGGGTAACATGCTCGAAGACGAGGTGTCTTATCGCATCATCATGGCGATCGACCGCTCTGTGCAGGCGTACGCGACGCTTTCCCACCGCGGACGGCGCGACCTCCCCGTTGCATTCGCGCCCAAGGGCGTCTTGCAAGACCAGACGCCGCCCACCGACGAGGAACTCGACGCCGCGATCGACGGCGCGCTGTGACCTCAACGCGTCAGCGCGTACACAATCACTGGTGGACGAAGAGACTGAGGCCGCATCAACGCCAGTTGATCGATGCGATCATGTC
>Ga0222718_10001649_pt1 | contig 20849 bp, 20 predicted proteins | sample C33_27DmetaG_FD_165045 | JGI IMG/M metagenome (GOLD analysis project Ga0222718, IMG submission 165045) | Estuarine water microbial communities from San Francisco Bay, California, United States - C33_27D | ecosystem: Environmental > Aquatic > Marine > Unclassified | place: USA: California... | reverse complement strand
ACTATCGTAAAAGAATGTCATTTTTTTAAGTTAATTTTTTAAAGTTAATAATTTTAAATTTAGATCACACCCTATATAACTCGTTGGTTTTCATTTAACAATTATCCACCCAAAGTAGATAAGATTTGTCCACCTAAGGAGGATAACAGAAAAAACAAAAATATATAAGTAATTGAGGTTCAAACTAATACATAAGAATATTTCGTTGGTTTAGTTCCCGTCCAGACCGCAACCACTTCTAAATTTATAACTCCTTGATTTTCAAGGAGTTATTTTTTTAGGTGGTTCGAATCCCTCCTTATTTTTAATAATATCATGTAATTTTCTAGTAATCAGTAGGTTATACTGATTTTTGAAAAGAGAAGAAATTAAAGTGTGTTATAAATTAACCTCTTAGTTCTCCCCAAAACTCCCAAACATCATCTTCGTATTCAAAAGATAAGTCGGGAACTTTTGGAAAAGGATAATTGGTTGATTCACCCACAAAAAAAACAACATAACTCTATGTAAATTAAAAAGTTAGAGTTTTAACAAATACAAATAGGGATAAATATAGGGACAAAGTGTTAGTTCTTTTTACTCAAAATCAACCTCTCTGACCTTATTCTCATCTCTTCTTTTCCTAACTCTAACTCTTTTAGTTCCATCATTTCTACCCCTTCAATGTTTTTTAGTTAGTGGAGGATAATTTCGTATAAACATTTCTCAATAAACTTCCTCTAGAAGACCATCTTCTTCCCATAATTTTTTATCATATTTTAAATCCCAAAAATCATTTAATTCCAATTCTTTATAATCATTTGTACTTTCAGTAAAAATACTTTCAATAACACTGTAATTAAGATTTTTAAATTGGTTTACTTCTTCTAATTGACCATTTTGATTTTTGATTCTTATTGTATTTCCAATTCCGTCTTCTTCTGTAAATTCAAACTCAATTTCATCATCATTTAATTTTATTTTCCCAAAACAAACAAACTTAAAATAGTCATCATTATTTATATCCTCAAGAATAGTAATCTCAGAAAGTTTAGTTACTTTAATTTCAAAATTATCCATAATTCAATTTTAATTAATCTAATTTACAAAAATATATCAGTTATTAAAATCTTATAACACAGAGTAACATAAAAATTAACTCCAATAGTTAAATAAAAGTCTTTCAAGTTGTTTAAGAGTTATATCTTCTTTTTTAGATTTCTCAATCATCTGTTTCCAATAAAACTCTAAATGTTCTTCTTTGTCGTTTTTTAAACTATTTCCTTGAATTTTGTTAAATCCGTTTTGGATTCTCAAATCAAAAATCGGTAGAGTATCATCTTTTAACTTGTTATATAACCAAAATCTGACATGTTTTGTAGAAAAAGAAATATTAAACATATTAATACCACCTTTTATACCCTTTTTTTTACAGTGAGATTTATGAGATTCAAATGTCCATTTTGAAACTGTTTGAACCCAATCACCATCTTTTTCAAAATTAAGACATCTTGAAACTAATGTCCTATAGGTTTCAATATCAAAGTTTTCATGAAATCTTCCACCCGTAGACGGTTGTTCCAATTTTGGTTTATTGTAAATAAGTCTACCACCCTTTCCTCCCCAAACTTGTATTGTATGAAAAATATTGATTAGTTCTTCATCTGATATATCTTCTATTTTAGAGAAAGAACTTATTTTATTGAATAAATATTTCTCTACTTCATCCAGTGTGGTAAATTTTTCAACTGGATTTTTCAAACCATATTTAGTCAAAAGATTTATCATAAATTTTACAGAAACAGAATCCTCTATTTTATCGATAACTAAAGGAGGATATACAGTTTGTTGATAATCTATGTCATCTGGAAAATTTAAAGTTTGATTCATTTCCGTTCTTTTTTCGACTATTTTGGTTTTTCTATTTTTTTTATGTTTGACTTCCTTACCTGAATCGTCAATTTTATTGACAGTCATATACATTGTCTTACCACCAATTACAACCTTCTCACTGTTTACTATTTTATTATTAAAGAATCTTCTTATTTCATTTTTAGACTTTAACACCTTTACTGGTTTGTTCATAATTCAATTTTATATCAACTTAATATACAAATTATAACACAGGGAAAATTGTATAACACAAAGTAACATAAAAACCAACAATTTTATAACACACCGTGTTATAAGTGAGGAGGTTAAAACATTGGTCTCTAGGTAGTTAAAGGATTGGTTCGAGTCCCGTCCAGACCGCTCTTTAAGATGATAAACCCTTTTAAATCAAGTATTTACGAGGGTTTTTTTCGTTAAGGGAGGATAAATGGGAGGACAAAAAGAGAAGAAATTAAAGTGTGTTATAAATCTAAATTAGATGTATTACCATCTTTATCAAATAACATAATTTTATTATTATCATTACATAGTATAAAGTCACTTAAATCTATTGTTTCGTCATATTCTTCAACATAGTTTAAGTCAAGAATAATTACTGAGTTTTCACCTATAAGATCTAATTCAAAGTAATTAAAGTCATTACAATAATCATATAAATCTTCCCCTTCTCCATCAAATTTTTTTATGAATAAATTTTCATAATCTTTCTTTAAAAACTTTATTAGACTTTGTTTTTGTAACTCAGTTATTGGGTTTTTTGAAAGAAACCAACCTGAAAAACATATATAATTTTGTTCGTCTCTTTTTAAATCAATATTGTATAAAGTGTAACCCATTTTAAAATATTTTATACATCCTAATATACAAAATTATAACACTGGTAAAATCGTATAACACAGAGTAACATAAAAACTAATAATTTTATAGTACACCTTATATAACTCGTTGGTTTTCATTTAACAATTATCCACCCAAAGTGGATAAAATTTGTCCACCTAAGGAGGATAACAGAAAAAATAAAAATATATAAGTAATTGAGGTTCAAACTAATTCATAAGAATATTTCGTTGGTTTAGTTCCCGTCCAGACCGCAATTTATAAACCCTTGATTATCAAGGGTTTATGTTTTTATAAATCATCCTTTTTTTTGACTGGTTCGAATCCTTCCCAGTTTTGTTTTTTGATTAACTATTCTATTTCGATTGTTTTTCCATTATTAGTAAATATTTTAACATAAGAACATTTACCAACACCTCCCCAAAAATTCTCACATTCTAAAACTCAATGATTCCATCATCTTCGTAATAATCAAAATTTAATTCGATTTCCTCTCCTTCAATTATACTATCAAAATCAATAGGTGACTGACAAAACAATTCCTCAATAAATAAATATTCAAAATTATCTTCTCTACTAACTTTTTTGTAATTATTATCATCTTTTATTTCAAGAGTTACTCCCATTCCATCTTCTTCAGTGAACTTAAAATCAATTTTTTTATCATTAATTAATATAGATGATGTAAAGACAACTTTAAAATAATTGTCATAGTTAATGTCCTCATTTTTTGAAACTTTTTCTAAAAACTTAACTTTTAAACTCATAATTCAATTTTTTATAAACCTAATTTACAAAATTATAACACAAAGGTAAAATTTTATAACACAGAGTAACATAAAAACCAACAATTTTATAAATCATTTTAGAAACTAATCTTCAAACATAAATTTATTTTCCAATAGATATTCTTCCATACTTCCGTAATATTTAGGTGTATTTCTTCCTTGAAATGTAAATTCAATTAATTCCTCATAGTAGTTTTCCTTCACTGAGTACTTATTTATGTAAATGACTATTTCCTCAACTAAATAATCAAAATCAGGGAACTCTTTTATTTCTGATTTAAAAGAGTTATGAATAATTTTTTTAATCATTTTTTTGACATTTTTATAATTTTCTAATTGGATTGTGAAGTAATTAAATAATCTTCTTTCAAGTTCAAGTAAACTTATTTTTTCTTTTTTCGATTTTTTAATCATTTGTTCCCAATAAATTATCAGATTGTTTTGACTTGAATTATTAAGGGGATATTTCTGATTATACTTATTTAATCCAAAAATCCACAATATTTTGGATACATCTTTTCTTCCCTGAATAACTTCATCAAAAATAGGAGGGGTATTTTCTTTCAATTTTTTATATAACCAAAATCTTATGTGTTTTGTAGAAAAAGATGTGTTGATTCCATGTATTCTGTGTAAATCAAACGTCCAATCTGAAACTTCGTTTACCCAATTATTTTCTAAATCAAAATTTAGACATTTACTCACCATATCTTTATAAACGTTCATCTTGAAGTTTTTATCAAATCCTTCTTTTTGATATACTCCTTTTCCCATTCTCCCCCCCCAACATTGAATTTTATGAAAGATGTCAATAATTTCACTATCAGTTGGATTAGTGAAAGAGTTGATTTTTTTGAATAAATAACTCTCAACTTCTCTCAATGTTTTAAACCCTTCTAGAGGATTATAACTGAGTGGTTGTTTAATAGGTTTTTTGCAACCACTTCTAAATTTATAACTCCCTGATTTTCAGGGAGTTATTTTTTTAGGTGGTTCGAATCCCTCCCTATTTTAAATAATATGATGATTTTTCATTTAATATGTTTATTGTAGATAGTTAATCAGTTTATTTTAGTTACAAAATATTTTATCTCTGATGTATATTATATTATACAAAACTATCTGTGATTTCATTTATATCATCCCAAAATCTATCATCATTATCAGTTTCAAATATCATAAATGGATCGTCAGCTTCCAGATTTAATTCAGTTACACGAATATAATCTCTCTCACTAAGAATTTTTAAACAGTCTTTTTGCTGATCTAAGTCAGCCATAGTTAATTCCTCAATTTTTGAGCATGTAATTTTCATATTATTTAATTTATATTATTTTTTGTTATTTTATTTCGACCAATTTAAATAAATTTTTTATTCTCTTCAAATAATAGGGTTTATGTACTCATAGTTTATTTGAACACTAGGAACAATTTTGGTGCCTTCAACGGTCTTCAAATTATCCCATAATGTAACTCCGTTCATTTTATTTGCTGATGAATAGGCAGCTTTTACGGAATACATTATTGTTCCTTTCAAAAATACTTTAGGCGTAAAATAATGATTTGATTTATTAACCTCTTTCAATAATATAAATTTCTTGGGGAAATTTTTAAAAACTTCTATCGAGTTTTTTTTAACCTCTACATATAAGCTAAAATAAGATCTCAAAATAAATAAAATATTGTTTTTATCCATCTTTTCCACTGTAAACGTAAATCTATCGGCATTATCATTTAAATTTTTAAAATATTTTTTTGATAATTCATTAAATTCTTTAACTGAAATTTTCATATTAAGTCTTCTAGATTTAATATCTTTTTTCAACTCTGCTTGAATACTATCAAAAAAACTATTGAATTTCATAATTTATAGTAAAGAATCTTATAATTTATAATTAATTATCATAAATTTAATTATATAATCCATAGATCTTGAAAAATTATTTAAGTTTTTTTGTTTTACTTTTTTCTACAATTATATATTCAAATTCTGAAAATAAATCAGTTACTCAAGATTCTTTAAAGTTAGAACAGTACAAAGTTCACATTAACACATTACAATATATATCAAGACAAAATTATAATAATGAATTTTTTTTAGACATAGCTTTACAATATATAGATTCTATTTATCAAATTGAAAATGACAATAATTATGCTATTGATATTGAAAAAAGCATTTTATTAACAAAAAATACAATTGTAAATAATGTAATTAGTAAAATAGAGTTCTTCGAATTTTATTCTGGGATGCCACACTATTTTGGGTTTGTTGATGATGCAATTGAGTATGCCTATGATGATGCCCTATCACAGTTATTAAACACAAGGTATAAAGTTCTTGGAAACGTCCCTCTTTCCGATGCTAATATTACATCTATTCTTGTTAGAGAAGATTGTGACAATGAAACATTTGAGATCGTAAACCAATCGTTAATTTCAAACACCAATCATCGAATAATTCAATCAAATGAATTAATTCAAATTCTTGGAATTGAAAAATCTAAAAATTTAATAAATGGATTAATTATAGAGGATGATTTAAATAAAGTCCTTGAAGATTTAAATTTAGACCGATTGGGTCTTTTTACTGTGGGTAATATTGATATTATTAATGATAAAATTTGGCTAGTTAATACTGATTTTAAAACTTATGAAAAATCTTTAGGTTTTCTTGAATCAATATTTACTAGAGGATATACTATTGACAAAAGGGATTTGCCATTATTATTTGAACTCTTTCTTGTACTAATTTTAGCTATACTTTTTGTCTCACTTGCTTATGGTTTTTCATTAATATTTATTAATAGAAAAAACATATTTATATCTACTATAAATTCTAATAAAGAATTACTTCTATCTGTTATAAACAAGGTTAAATATGTAGTGTTTTATTTTTTAATTCCAATGATTTTATCCTTTACAATGATATATGTTTGCTCATTTATTATTCCAAGTAGTGACGTAGACGTTGGTGAAGTTAATGTCGTTGCATGGTTATTATCCCTAACTATTTTGATGAGTTTTTTACCTGTAATAATTAATTTATTTATTGTTAACAGACTAGATATAGATGGTTTTCATACTCCGTTAGGATATACATTTTTTTTTAATTCATCTTTGTATGCTACTTATTTTCCAATCTTTATTTTCTATTTTATTCAGTATGAAACATATCCATTTTTGATCCATGTATTACTAATATTTATTACACTTTTAATTGGTAATATTCTTGGAAAATCCTATTTCCAATACGGTGTTTTAACAAAAAATAGTTATAGAAGAAGACAAGCAATCACAGGATTGTTTTTAGGCCTAATATCATTGATAATTTTTAATAGAATAATAATATATGAACTTTCAGCTCAAAATTTATTTTTAAGCTTTATCATTATTTCACCAATTTCAATATTAAATTACATATTGGATAATTATCTAGATAAATTATTTGAGAAAAAATCTAAAGAATCTACTGAAAGTTCAATTCTTGATGAAGTTCCTTATATAAGAACTGTCATGAATCCTGGAGAATCAATTTATAAAGCTGTAGAAAATAAAATGTCGGATGATTTAAACATAATGTTAATTGATGCTCCAATGGGTATTGGAAAAACAAGAAGTTTGAAAGAATCCTTTAGAGATTTTGAAGAAAATAATTGGAATATTTTCTATGGCGATTGTGATGAGATTCAAGACGAAAATGCTGTTTCATTTGAGCCATTTCTACAAGCTTTTAGTAGATTAATTGGTGAGGACTGGAATAGCAGATCAGAATCTACTGATAAATTAACGAAAGGAATTATAAATATAGCGAGTGATAAAGTAGGAATCCCATTGGGATTCTCAGATTTTAACAGTAGCTCAAAAAAATCTATGAATGAAATCTCACTTGAGATAATAGATAGGCTCACAAACATTAATAAAAAGGTCTTATTTATAATGGAAGATATTCATTGGGTTGATCCAGAAACATTAACATTACTTAAGCATTTCATCAGGACTGTAAATAGAAATTTTTTCCTTAGAAAAAATCTCTGCATTATAATAACTGTCCGTGCAGAGATTAAAGGTTCTTACAGGGGATTAAATTATCAGGACTTAAAAAAAGAATTAAATAATTTAAATGATGAAACTAATAACTTTTTTGAATTAATAGATTTACTAGACGTTAAATCATTTAACCTTGTTGATTTTGTAAAAAATCTTAGTACGGAAAAAAATAAATTTAAAATTGCAAGTAGTTCAATGAATCAAATAAATAATTTATTTAATGATTATAATAAACAATTAAAATCAGAATCTAATGTTAAATTAACACCTCTATATGTTTTTAAAGTTTTAGAATCATGGATTTCAGATAAATCTTTGAAATATACACCAGATGGATATTTTTTAACTAAAACAGTAGATATAGAATCACTCCCAAATTTTGAAGATATTGATAGTTATTATCATCAAATTTTTGATGAGTTTGAATCAAAATGGAGGAGAATACTTGAAAGTGCGTCTGTAATTGGGAATAAATTTGATGCAGATATTCTAGCTCAGGTTTGGGGTTATGAACTATTAGATGTTTTAGACTTTTTAGAAAGCGCTGTTAATAAAGGTTTATTAATTGATGTATCAAATCAGGATAATATATATAAGTTTAGTGATAAAAGAATAATTAGCGCATTAAAATCATATTATAAGGACGATAAAAATCAATATGAGGGAGATAAACAGATTATTATTGAATACAACAAAAGATATTTAGAATTACGATCGGATATAATAAAATTTCCTGAAAAATATAGTACTGAGGAACTACTCAAGGTAATTAGAAGAATGATTACACTAAGTTTTTCAAAACGTTATACAAATAAATGTAATAAATTAATATTGGACGTTGTATGTAGATATTTATACACAAATAAATTAGGTAAATTAGATGCTTTTGCAAACTTACTTAAAAAGAAAGATTTTACTGAACTTTCAGATTTATTAAAAAAATTAAGAATTATTGCAGATGATGTTAATTATTCATTATCTGAAAAGATTAAAATTTTAGATAATTTAAGTGATGAGGAAAGGAGAAAATCTAAAATTCCTCTTCCAAATGGAATTAATACTGATGAATTATCAAATAACCTTAGATTACTCATTATTTTAAATGGTGAAATAATGAATAGTTCTGAAAAATCTATAGTAACATTTACTGATGTTGGATATTCCGGCAATGATTTTTCGACTTTTATTACAACATTAAATAAATTCCCAACCAAGTTAAATGGACTTTCCCTTATATATTTTATTAAAAATTTTGGGGGAGTTAATCTCTCACTTGATGATGAAGTTGAATTAATTCTTTCAGGGGGATATGAGGAAAAACAAAAAGAAATTGAAGCTGGACAGAAAATTATGTTCGATATGGTTTTAAAACAATTGAAAAACACTGATTTTTATGAATTAGCTCTAAGTGAATATGAATTATGGGAAATTGAAAAGAATGGAAAAAATATTGGAAATAATAAAGCCAAAATTGAGGAATTAGCTAATAAATATGAAAAACTTATACTTACCCAAAAAGAAAATAATTCTAATTTTTTATATGATTCTATTAACAGTTATCTCAATTATTGTCATTTAAATTTTAAAGATGGGTTAAAATCAATTGAGGTTTTTATAGACTATAATGAAATGCTAAAAATTGATGGGGAAATTTCCGAGGCATGGGTGCTTACTTTTATAAAATTTATATTAAGTAAAACACCAGGTTCCCCTGTTGAATATCTGTATATTAATAAAGGTACATATCTCAATAGGATATCTTCAAGCACAAGACCAGGTGAACTTTATTTATCTTTAGACACTAAAATTGCTGATACCCAGTTTGATGATGTAAATAATTTCTTAAATAAAATTTTAGATTCTAATTCAATAACAAAAGCATCTATATGGTTTTTAGATGCTAAAAAAACTCATTATTTATCTAAAAAAGATTTTAATAGTTATAAAAATTCCCAGCTTGATTATTTAAATCAATTAAAATTATCTTTTAGTGAAGATTCGCCCGCTTACAACAGAGCATGTATTAATATTGCAAATGATTTAGAATGGCAATCGGAAAATGAACCAAGTTGTCCTATCTTTTATAATGATTGTATTAAGCTTTGGAAAAATACATTAGACTATTTATTTTCTAAAGAGCACTTTAATATGACTCAAAAAATCACTACAAAGCTTCCCAATTTTAATATTGCCCAACGTTATCAAAGATTAGCTGATCTTTATTTAAAGAAAAAATCTTTAAAAAATGCATTGAGTTACACTAAAAAAGCTTTAAAATATCATCACAATAACTTTAAAGATAAATTACCTAATCATTTTATTGATTTAGGGGAGTGGGATTTTGTTGATGGTGAACTTATACCGCTATCAAAGGATAATAAAAAATTGTTTTATTCAAAATCTGGAAGAGAGAGAATGGCTATCATAGGCTATGGACTTTGTATTTTAAACTATGCACGTTGTTTATCAATGCAAGAAAAATATAATGAAGCAATTGAAATGATAGATAAAGCTTGTAAATATTATTATATTTTTCCAAAACTTTATAATTTAAGTCAACTAGAAAAGGGAATCAATTTAATTAAGAATAACTCAAAAACTGGAACTAAATTGATTAAAGATTCACTAAATAATTTAGATAAATTGGACAAAAAATTGAAAAAATCAGAAACTGAGTTAATTCAACAAGCAAAACAATTAATTAAAAAATAATTTAAGTATGGATAAAAAGATAATGTTAAAAGACTCTATGGTTCCCTTAGTTTTATCAATGAATAGAGAAAATCATGGGTTATATTTTAAAGCAATCCATGAAATTTTAATTGAAAATAATTTTTGTAGTGTTGATTTAAATGACTCATTAAATAGCAGTAAGTATTGGGTTAGTTTTCTGTATGACACATCTAAAGTTGAATTATCATTTACAGGTTTGAAAAAAATAGTAAAAACAAGTTTTCCGAAAATAGAATTTGAAGAAAACACTTTCTTAAAAGAAAAATTAACGGATCCAGTTCTGGATGACCCTAACTTTAATATAATTCAAAGTGAAGAAAATGAAGCGGTTTTTGAGTGTTTTGAAATATGGTGTCCATTTTTAAAGTAAGTTAAAACATGGGATTAAGTTGGTAAAAGATTCACCAAATAATTTTGATAAAAAATGATTGTAAATTTACTCTAAGCCTTTAACTATCTCTTTTACTTCATTTGCTCTATCATCTAACTCCATAGACATTTCTAGTTCGTCTATTATTGTTTCTAATTCTTCTCTATTGTTCGACTCTACAGCCTTTTCATAGCCCTGTCTGTAATGTTTAAAGCTATCTCAATTGCATTATCCTCATTTTCATACGGAGCCCATCTTATCATTGATGCTAGTCTTAAAATATCCCACACAGTTTCTAAATGATTAATTAACTCCCATACCTGTTTTTCAATTTCAGTTTTGTTAAAATTATTATCAATGAGTTTTTCTAATTTGTTTAATCTCTCTTCTGAATTCATTTTTCTTTTTTTAATTCAACTATTAAAAAAGCAAATTTAGAAACTTTTTTAGTTTTAGAACTTTTGCTTGATTTAATCATTTTCTTGGCAAGTTCAGGTTTCCATAAAATATCATCATCAACAACATGATTGAGTTTAATTTCTTGTGTACTATACAATAACTTTCCCTTCTTAATTTTTTTATTTAAATTCTCACTTATTGTTGTGTGAGGGTCTTTAGCATTCTGCCCCTTAATGTTATCGACACTTATCCAATTAGGCGGATTCATGCCATCTTTTATAAATGGTGTTTTATGAGTCATCTTAAATTCATGAGAATTGTTTGACTCTCTTTCGATAGATATATAAGGTTTTAATTCTTTATTTATTTTTATAATAAATCCTCCCTTTGTTGCATTGCTATTTTCTTTCTCGTTCCAATATGTATAATCATTAGTAATAAAAATTTGATACCCTTCATCAATTTCTTCTCTTTCTATAAAATCATTTAATCTATGTAAATCCCAAAAAAAGCTATGTTGTCCATTAGTTCCAGCTCCCTGATTCGAAAAATAATAATTAAAATCCTTTCTTACTTTTTCATCTTCAATTCCTTTAGTTTTAAATTTTAATTCAATTCCAATTTTTTTATTGTTATGAAATAAAAAAACATCTAAATAATCTTTTTTTTGATGGATTTCATTTACAATTTTTCTTTCAAACTGTAGTTTATTATCTAACTTTAGTTTGTTAATTAACTCAAGTCCAATTTTCATCTGCACGCCCTTTTCATCAAAAATATGATTGCTAATTCCTGTAGTTTCATATTCATTATTATTAAAATCTTTATTGTTTTCCTTAATAATATCTTCGCATATTTTTGTTAATTGTTCTTTTATATTCATGTTTTGTTCCAATCAGATTTTATATCTGATTCAATATTTTGTTTAAATATTTGTTCTATTTGGTCTTTTGAATTAGAAACTTTTATTTCCCGTTTTAGTTTATCAGCCCGTGTTGGAGAATAATCAATCTGATAAAAAACAAATTTTGGATAATTTGTTTCATCACCATTAGTTTCCCAAACAAAGAACTTTTTTACCATTTTAGCTCCTTTCATTTCTTTAACATAAACTTCTTTACAAATAATTTTAGAAATCTTTTTTAAAGTAACTGCTTCTTTCTCTTCATTTAAATCAATAACTCTACTTATTTGATTTAACCCTGTATCTTCAATTGAACTCTTTTTATCTTCCCTTAATCCTTTAAATATTGGGGAAATTAAACTTACAGATGGAGAGTTTTTTTCTTTACTGTATTCTTTATTTTTAAATTTCAGAACTGATTTTGAAATTATTCCAGACGTATTAGAATTAATTATATCAATTGCATCTATTTCAGCTACATGTATTGGATCAACCATAGTAAATGGAATTTTTGATCCGGATACTTCAATTATATTTGCATCAACTTTAATTTTTTCAAGTTCAGGGGCCATTTTCTTTCTATCATCAATTGAAAAACCTGATGATACCTTTCCAATTACTAAAAACTTATCTTTTTCTAAATTAACACCAAATAGTAATTCTTTTAATAATGTTGGATCATCATTATATCCAACAACATAACCCATTATAACAAAGTCAAAATTTAAGGTTGGTTTAATTTTAAATACAGGCCCAGATTCTCCTCTAACTATTAATCCCTCCTCATTTTTCTCATTAACTCTAGAATTGAATTCATTCTGAATATCCTTTCTAGATTTTAATTCTAACTCATCGACTGCAAATATTAACTCACTTTTAGAAAAAACTGAGTTAAGAATCTTTTTTTTTCTAATCCAATCGTTCTCAGAAAAAGTTTCATTTTGACTTTGAATTATATCAAAAACTCCTATTCTTATATCAGATTTTTTATCACTTAAATGTTTTTTGAGTTCAAAGGATCTAGTTCTATCATTTTCTTTATAAGAAAATATTTCACCCACAAAAACTCCCTCATTATCACCTACTTTTTTTAAAAACTCCTCTAATAATTCATTTCTATTAAATGAATTACCGTTGTAATTACAAATTAATTTATTGTCTTTGTAATTAATAAGAAAGCAAAGATGTCCATCGATTTTAGTTGATATATAATATTTATCTAGTTTAAAGACACGAGTTCCTATTTCATCTCCTCTTACAGGGATATATCTGCTTGCGCGTAGATTTTTGTAATCCTTAATAGTTTTTTTTATTTCAATACTATTCATTTAAATTCCTTTAAATTCTTGATTTGATAGGTGTAATATCAAACAATATGATTTGTCTTTTACTCGCCCTTCTAAAAAACCTCTAAAAGGTTTTCCTCCATCATTAAATACTAATGGATCATTTCCTTTTCCTCCCCCAACCATCATAAATGAATTTTTATCATTTAAGTCTTTTGCCATGTTATATAAAAAATCATATGTTAATCCGTTAACATGTTTTATTTGATATTTTGAACTTAAAACGACTTTGTTATAAAGTTTCATTTTAGGAATATACTTTTTTGTCCATTTAATAATATTTTCACCGGAAATATTTGAGTTTAAATAGTTTGGTTTCCTTTCTTCAATAACCTCACCTTTGGGGTTTAATATTTTCTCAGTAACATTAATATTAAATACTGGATCAAAAGATTCAGTAGTATAAATTCTTTCAGTTTTACCAATAAACTTTCCAAATAATTCAAAATCAATTTCAGAATCTTTTGAAATTAGATCTTCAGAAAAATTATTATAATCTTCTTGTGATGCGTTATTTTTTTTCAATAATGATTTTAAATTTTTTTCTTTAGAGGATTTAATAATTTTTTTACTTAAAGGTTTTTCGCCATTTTCCATAGCCAGAAAAACAGTATTACCAGTTCTTACTGATTTGAATGTAAGCTCAGCATCTCTATTGTTAGAATCCTCTATTTTTATATATCTTATCATTATTAAAACATTGAAAAGTCAAGATCATCTTCGATTTCTTCGTCCTCTCCATCATCAACAACTATATTATTTAATTCTAAATATTCAAAATCATTTTTTTTTCCAACTACAGCAAAGAATTCAGATCCATTAAATATTATGTATGCATCATCCCCTTCAAAGTCTTCTCTGTAATTAAAATCAAAATGATAAACATCATCTTCAATAAAAGATTTCTTCCAGTCATTTATATCAGCTTCATCAATTTTTAATTGATAAATTGATTTAACATTCACAGATAAAAATTCATCAATTGTAGATTTAGAACATTTATTTTCAATTGAAAAAATTGATGGTACCTTTTCAACTTTTTGAGAGTTTGAATTAAATCCTATTAAATCTGATCTTGAAATACTATTACCTTTTTTATCTACTAATACTTGTGATACCGATCCTCTTGGTAAAATTACAGATCCCTCATACAAATCAGAAAGAACACAATCATTTCCTTCGGATGATTTTACAACTTTCTTTGTTGACCCATACAATTTTGATCTATCAATCTTTGCAAGTTCAGACTTTAATAAAACACCATCAAGGTTAAATTGTATTTTTCTACCCACTATTAAAAATTTTTATCAATTAATTGATAATTTAATATAATTTTATAAATAATCCTCAATCATAGATGGAAAATGATGTGACATGCGCCATACATTAGATGTGGTAATTTCCATAAAATCATTATCCCAATCTTCATTACTAAAAATGTATCCGGCACTAGGTTCTTCATATTCTAAAAAGCCCAAACCCAAAAAATCAATTTCTTTAAGAAGAGGAGTTTCATAGTCTGTGGAAGTTTCCTCATCATACCAAACATAAATGAAATTTCTTATTTCCTCAGATAACATAATTTGGATATTTGCATCCTCTGTTTCCATAAACTCATATAAATCTTCAATTTGAGCTTCAAATCTTTCACTATCTTTATTTATAATTACGTCATTAATTTTTTCTCGCCATTCATCTAAACCTAAAGAGTCTGTCCAAAGCCCAATTATTCCAGTAGATGGTATGCTTTTATCGGAAGATACTTGCCCATATTTTAATTTTCCAAAAAACTCTTCATAAACCCCTCCGCCAGCATAACCTATAGAGGCGAGATATGTAAATTCTTTTATCTTTTTCTTTATGATTATTGTGTGAAAGCTTTTGTCCTCTCTTAGATTAATGTATATAGTGCTCATAAATTTTCCAATTTTTTCATTACCGCATTCCAATCTGGAAATCTTTCACTTCCAAACTCTATCCATTCTCCCTCAAAATCTATAGCTCCGTTGTATTTTCTATCATCAATAAGAAAATCTCCTTTTAAAAAGTTTTTATGGTGACACAAGATTAATCTTTTTCTTATTAATTTCTCATCAAAATGTTTTGCAATCCAAAGTCTTTTATGTGTCCAAGCATCTGGATTATCCCATGGAGCAGTTGAAAGAAAGTAAACATCAAAATTGGGATTATTTAGCAATTTATTTACTGCACTGATGGAACCTTTTATAGTATCTAAATCTTTGAATAGTCCAGGGAGTCTATCAGGGCGACCAATATATGGCGTTTGTTTTCCTAGCGGATGATTTTTCTTGCCTTTTTCAAAGTCTGCTAATACACCATCTAAATCAATATAAATTCTTTTCATAATTATTAATTACATAAGATTATTAAATTTTTTTCACCATTTTTAGTTTTAAAAAAGTATGTTGAAGACTTTAATGCTTTTTCATTTCCCCCAGATTCTGTTATAAAAATTGTCCCTTTTTTAAAATTTAATTTATCAATATCATGTTGGTTTTTATAAAAACATACATAAATTTTTTTATTTGTTTTTAATTTTTTTGTAGATATTTCTAAATATAAATTAATGTTTTCATTTTGAATATTAATTGGAGTAGAAGTAACCTCAGAAATATATATTTTATTATCATGTAGTGTATTAACAAAATTAGAAATTGACCAGTTTAAAAGCTCTCCACTATTTTTGAAATTGTTCAAATCTAATCCCCTTAAAAACTCCAAGTCGTTAATAATCGAAAAAAAAACTTTTTGATAAATTTTCACAATTAGATATAGAATTATATTATTAAGTTACATTTTTTTAATATTTTAAACTAAATAAAATATGAAATATCTTACAAAATCTAAGTTCAAGGAGGGCATTAAATGTCCATTTAGGCTTACTAATGATTTTAAAAAAGAAATTGAAGAGGACTCTTTTTTATCTTCTCTAGCTGATGGTGGATTTCAAGCTGAAGAATTATCTAGATTACATTATCCTAATGGGGTTTTAATTACTGATTCCGATCACAACACATCTTTAGAGAAAACAAATAGTGAATTAAATAAAATTAATTCAACAATCTATGAAGCAGCGTTTATATACGAGAATCTATTTATAAGAACAGATATTTTAAGTAAGTCTAAAAATAAAATTAAACTCATTGAAGTTAAAGCCAAATCATTTAACTCTAGAGATAAAAATATACTTTTAAATTCTCATAACCAGATTTCTTCAAATTGGAAACCTTATTTGTTTGATTTGGCTTTTCAAAAGTTTGTAGTGGAGAAAAGTAACCCTCACTTTAAAATAAGCGCATGTTTAATGCTTGCTGATAAGTCTAAAAAAGCAAGTATTGATGGACTTAATCAACTATTTCAAATTACTAATAAAAATAGTAGAACAGGAATTGAAGTTAAAATTAAATCCATTGATGAAATAGGCAACTCTATAATGGAGGAATTAGATATAACAAGCTTAATTAACGATATAATTTATAAAGACATTCACAAAGTTCATGGGTTATCGTTTCAAGAACTAATTAACGTTTTTTCTAATATTTATTCAAATAATAAAAACTTAGAATGGAGTAATTTTATTAATCATTTTTGTATTGATTGTTGGATGAGTCAATTTAAAATTAGTGTAGAAAATAAGTTGCGTCCAAATATTTTTGAAATTTGGAATTTTCGAAATCAAAAAATATATATAGATAAAAACATATTCTTTTTAGATCAACTTCATGAAAGTGATTTTAATGAACGATCAATTACTCATTTAACCGTTCAAAATAGACAATGGCTTCAAATTGAATCTCGTGTTAATCAAATCAATAATAAAGATTCTAATTTTTACTTGGATGAAAAAAATTTAAAATCCCAAATGAACTCATGGAAGTTTCCTTTACACTTTATTGATTTCGAAACATGTACATCTGCACTTCCATTTACAAAAGGGAGATATCCTTATGAGCAAATAGCTTTTCAATATTCTCATCACACAATCAATTCAAATGGAAAAATTGAACATAAAACAGAGTACATTAATACTGAGCCTGGGTTGTTTCCTAATTTCCATTTTATAAGACAATTAAAAAAAGATTTACAAAATGATGAAGGTTCAATTTTTAAATATGCTACCCATGAAAATTCAATATTAAATTCGATTCATGAACAACTATTAGACTCAAAGGAAGAAGATAGACTGGAACTTATGAACTTTATTGAATCCATTACTAATAAAAAAAGTAAAAATAAGCTAATAAGAAAAGGAAACAGAGATATGATAGATATGTGCGAATTAGTTAAGAAATATTTTTATCATCCGTATATGAAAGGATCTAATTCTATTAAAACTGTGTTACCTACGATAATCCAAATCAGCGATTTTATTAGAACAAAGTACTCAAAACCATTGCATCAAATCAATTTAACATCATTAAACTTTTTAGAAAATCATGTATGGATTAAAGACGAAGAAAAGGATCCTTATAATTCTCTTCCAACTCCAGATCTATCCCAAGTATTAGATCCCGTTGGTCAAATTGATAAAATAAACAACGGAGGAGAGGCATTAACTGCTTATGCAAAAATTCAATATATGTCTATGAGTAATTTGGAAAGGAATATTATTTCTGAAGCTTTGCTTAAATATTGTGAGCTAGATACTCTTGCAATGGTTATGATTTATGAATTTTTTGCTCATAATCTTAAAATTCATAAATTTAAATAAGATTAATTTAAATGTTGTAACAACAATACCATGATCGGATGGGTAAATGATTTTTTTTATTTATAATTATTGGTTCATTAAAAAAAGCGTTAGAAGATTTTGATTTAATAGACTTCCCTTTTTTTACAAGATGTTTGAAAGGAAATTTTTAAAATAGCTTAAATTAGTTCAAAATCTTATTTATGAAAATAAGTTTTAAAAAAATAATGCTAAAAAAAAAATTCCCTCTTGCTATTAGCAGAGGAATTAGTGGAGATAATCATAATGTATTTATTAAAATTGAAGATGAGGGTTTAGTTGCATGGGGAGAATCATGCCCAGGGAAATCAGAAGGTGCTGAAAATGCGGAAGAGGTCATCTCACAACTTAATAAATTAATTAAAGTTGGAATTAAGGATAAATCAATTTATGAAATTGAAAGCATAGCTCGTGACATGAAAATTTCACCCTCTGCTTATGCTGGATTAGATATTGCTTTGTGGGATTTAAAAGCTAAAAAAGCAAAACTACCTTTAAATGAACTTTTAGGATTGCCATTACCCAAATCAATGACATCACTTACAATTGGTATAATGAGTCCTGAATCTGTTAAACAAAGAATTCCTCTATTATTTGAAAATGCATCTACAAAATTTCTTAAAGTTAAGTTAGGATCTCCTTTGGGACTCGAGGCTGACAAAGCAATGTATAAACAAGTTCTTGAAAGTACAAAAGGGTACGGCCTAAGTTTAAGAGTTGATGCTAACGGGGGATGGAGTACAGAAAATGCTAAATACATGATTGATTGGTTATCAGATAAAAATTGTGATTATGTTGAGCAACCTTTGGTCGAAGGAAATGAAAAAGAATTAAAGACTTTATATCAAAGTAGGTCACTTCCAATATTTGTTGATGAATCTTGTAGATCATCAAGTGATATTTCAAAATATCACGATTGTGTTGATGGTGTAAATCTAAAATTGATGAAATGTGGTGGTATTACAGAGGGATTAAGAGTGTTATCGACTGCAAAAGCATTTGGATTAGAAACTATGATAGGCTGTATGAGCGAATCATCAATTTCTATTTCAGCAGCAGCTTCAATTTCAGGTCAAATAGACCATATTGATTTAGACTCACACTATAACTTAAATCCCGATCCATCATGGGGAGCTTCAATGATAAAAGGAATCACAATGCCTAGCAATAATTTTGGACATGGAGCACATCTAAAAAATTAACATTTATGTTAAAAAAAAACCATAAGGTTGCAATTTATTTAGAGGGCCATTTTTCAACTGATTATGGAAAAATGGGTATTGGAGTATTGAGGTATTTGTCTAATCATATTGTGGCCGTTATTGATTCAAAAAATAATGGTAAAAACACAAATGAATTTAACTCTATTAAAAGGAGTGTACCTATAGTTAGCACTCTTGATGCTGCAGTCTCAAATGGAGCAGAGGTTCTTATATTAGGAATAGCTCCCTCAGGGGGTAAAATTCCAGAAGCGTGGTTCAAAGTTATAGAAAGTGCAATATCAAAAAACCTTTCAATAATTAATGGTCTTCATGACACTTTATTATCAAAATACAAGAATTCACTTAAAAATAATCAATGGATATGGGATGTTAGAGTCCCACAATTTATTCCTGAAATAGCTAGTGGTAAAGCAGCTAAATTAAAAAATAAAAGAATTTTATGTGTGGGTACTGATATGGCTGTTGGTAAAATGACTACAAGTTTAGAAATGCATAAATGGGCAATTGAAAAAAAAATAAATAGTTCATTTATAGCAACAGGCCAGATTGGAATAACAATATCAGGTGAGGGGATTCCTTTAGACGCCTACAAAGTTGATCATGCATGCGGTGCAGTTGAACAGATGATTTTAAAAAATCAGAATAGTGATTGGATTTTTATTGAAGGGCAGGGTTCATTATTAAATCCAGGAAGTACGGCAAGTTTACCTTTAATTAGAGGGAGTTGTACAACTCACATGATTCTTTGTCATCGTGCGGATTTTATAACATTAAGAGATTATAAGCATATTAAGATTCCAGATATAAATAATATTATTAAACTTTACGAAGATTTAGCAAGTGCCTGTGGAAGTTATCCTAATGCTAAAGTTGTTGGAATTTCATTAAATACATATAAACTTGATTCATTTGAAGCTAAAAAAGCTATTGAATCTCTAGAGTTTATAACTAATCTTCCAGTAACAGACGTTGTTAGATATGGGCCTGAAAAACTAACTTTGGCTATAAATTAAATTTTAAGATTCCTTTCTGTTATTGTAGGACTCATTTTTTCAGCTCCGGGGATTTTTAATTCATTTGGTGTTGGATTTATAAATGAAGTTTTTTTCCCCTCTAGATGTAACACTTCCCTTTCTGAATCTAAAGTTAATACTGTATACAAAGGCTCTTTATAGGGGCAAGTTTTATCTAGATTAGGAAATTTTTTTTCAATTTGTTTTGAAAATCGGGTGTATTTATACTGATCTCCTACCCATTTGTATGACATACTGTTTATTTGAATGTAGGGAATTTTATTTATTGATTTTAAATAATCTGTATGGTGATGGCCACTGAGGCATGCAACAACCTTTGAATGTCCACTTTTAGTTGTATAATTCTCTATAATAGTTCTAATTTCTTTTCGATTAGCTATACCTCCTTTGGCTTCCAGACTTTGGTGACTAAATAATATTGTTGGTTTAAGAGTTTTACTTAAGTCATCTTTCAACCATTCTATTTGTTCTGAACCAATATAACGATCATATCCAGACCATGGCTTGGGGTTTGGATCATTGCCATCTAAAATAATGAAGTGA
>Ga0222718_10001641_pt1 | contig 20917 bp, 23 predicted proteins | sample C33_27DmetaG_FD_165045 | JGI IMG/M metagenome (GOLD analysis project Ga0222718, IMG submission 165045) | Estuarine water microbial communities from San Francisco Bay, California, United States - C33_27D | ecosystem: Environmental > Aquatic > Marine > Unclassified | place: USA: California... | reverse complement strand
TACTGTCATGAGGTCATTATTAATGGGCCGTCGAGAGTGCGTTATGGTGGCAATGACAAAGCGATTTTATCTTGTGGTGCACGGGTCGTGATTGAAACAGAAGCAGACATAGAAATGAGATATTTATGAAGTATCGTTTTAAAACCAAACCATACGATCATCAGCTGAAGGCCCTTCGTGATTCATGGGCCAAGGATCATTATGCCTATTTCATGGAAATGGGTACAGGAAAATCCAAAGTATTGATCGATAATATTGCCCTGTTGTATGACAATGGGGCAATTAATGGGGCCTTAATTATTGCACCCAAAGGCGTGTATCGCAACTGGTACAAGAATGAAATCCCTACACATTTACCCGATCATATCTATCGTGATGTAGCATGCTGGAGTTCGACACCCAACAAACAAGATCGCATGGATCGTGAAGCGTTGGACGAAGTGAATGGTAATCTTAAAATATTCTTAATGAATATCGAAGCATTTGCCACGGATCGTGGTCGGGCCGAAGCGGCCGTCTTTCTCAACAGTCACCGTGCGATGATGGCGATTGATGAAAGTACGACCATTAAAAATCCCAAAGCCAAAAGAACCAAAGCAGTCATTCGATTACGACCACTGGCGAAGTTTCGACGGATCTTAACAGGATCACCCGTGACGAAAGCACCCGAAGATTTGTATGCACAGTGTGAGTTCTTAACTGACGAGCCATTAGGTTTTAGTTCGTACTATTCTTTCCAAGCACGATACTGCATCATGAAAAGAATTAATCTTACAGGAGCGCATAGCTTCAACAAAGTAATCGGCTATCATCACTTAGAAGAATTAAAAACAAAGATGGATGACTTTGCGTATCGGGTGACAAAGGACGAGTGTTTAGATTTACCCGACAAAGTATATGTGCGAAGAGAAATTGAAATGACCAAAGAACAATCGAAAGCATATAACACCATGAAAGAATTTGCCCTGGCCGAAATTAATAATCAACTCATTACGGCGGCGGGAGTGTTAGCACAGATTGTCAAACTGCATCAAGTGTGTTGTGGACATGTCTTAGACGAGAACGGCAACGTTCAAGAAGTCAAGAACAATCGTCTACAAAGTTTACTTGACACCCTAGAGGAGTGTCATGGTAAAATAATCATCTGGGCAGTGTACCGTCATGATATACAAACGATCACAACTGCGATTGAAAAACTATTTGGACAGGAAAGCGTTGCTAGTTTCTATGGCGACACCCCAGATCAGGAAAGACAAGAGATTGTTTCACGGTTCATGGATACCGAGTCCCCCTTACGTTTTTTTGTAGCAAACCCAGCGACGGGTGGTTACGGATTAACATTGACAGTGGCCAATACCGTCATCTATTATTCTAACTCTTATGATCTTGAGAAAAGATTACAGAGTGAAGACAGAGCGCACCGTATTGGGCAAAAACATAACGTCACGTATATTGATTTTATGATACCAGAAACAGTGGACGAGCGAATCGTCAAGGCACTAAGGAATAAAATTGATATTGCGTCATCAGTAATGGGGGAAGAAGCAAAGGAATGGTTGATGTAGCACTGAATAAAAACCAGAAATTAGGAAGAAAAGCAGAACGAAAGATCGCAGAATTTATGGAAGAACTACACCCTTACTACATTGCCTTTCGCAATGAAACAGAACTAGGGCCAATCGATATGGTCGTGGTGAATCTAAAGACAGGGAAGTCAGTGTTTATTGATTGTAAAGGAGTAGAGTATACTCCTAAGGGTAGAAGAAAGGGACAGGTACATTACAAAAAGAAATGGAAGCATTTACCTATTTGGTTTGTCGTGTATCAGCAAGAGATAGGAGTGAGAGTCATACCACCCGTAGGAAACAGACGACCAGTTGACTTGGCGACAGGGAGATTTGTTTGTATGGATGACAAAGACGCACTGAACATGTTAAAAAAAGCTTTGAAATAGTCCTAAAAAGTTATACATTGTGTATAACTTGACTATTAGGTTTTGCTTGGGGTATGGCAATAAACATACCCCTCCCAAAGAAAGGATAAAATGAAACATAATTACTTTAACATACCAGGCTGGTTCAATATGCATGAAGCCTACGATCAGATACTCGACGTCTGTGAAGATGATGACATCATTGTCGAGATAGGAAGTTTCATGGGCCGTAGTACATCTTACTTGGCTACTAACATCATCAACTCAGAGAAGAAGGTAAAAGTATTTTGCGTAGATACTTTTGAAGGATCCTCGGAGCACGGTGGATTAAACATTCCTCAAGATTTTTTTCAAACATTCGAGATGAATGTGCAACCTTTTATTGACAACGGTTATGTGATTCCTTTGCAAGGACGTAGTGATGACCCAAAGATCATTAATTTTTTTGCCAATAAAAGTGTCAAAGGAATTATTGTAGACGGCGCTCACGAATATGAAGCCGTCAAAGATGATATTATTAATTGGTGGCCCAAGCTAAAGGATGATGGGTACATGGTCGGAGATGACATCATGCTCCCCGCCGTTCGAGAAGCTTCGAAGGACGCCATGAAACACTTGAAAATAGACGGTTTAACTTACCTTACAGGATACGAACAATGGTTTCTTGCTACTCCGACAAAAGAGAGTAAAATAAGAAAGCTAGTTCCGGGTGTGAACTGTTTGAAATAAAATGAGCGAAAGACTGGTTAAGGTTGTTTGGTTAGATGCATATGAAAGTAGTGCAGGGTGGCATGATTTAGAAGATGCCAAAGATTTACAGTGCCCTGTTTGTCTTTCTGTAGGCTGGATTATTCATATGGATGATGAACGCCTAGTGATTGCAGCTGACAAAGAATCTTCTGATGCCAGTCGAGGAAGATTACAAGCACTGCCGTGGGGCATGATAATGGAGATAGAAAATTTATGACAGTATACGTAGTACAAGAGATGCCCGGTAAAAATATTGTAGGGGCAGCAAAGTTCGGAGACATGAAAGCATTAGTAGAACCTAATTCACAGATAATGTTATCTCCTGCTCCAACTGTACGAAAGATGAAAAACAAATTAAAAGATTTCAATGACGAAGATTATTTATTATTGATGGGCGATCCTGCAGCTATTGGTATAGCTTGTGCGTTAGCCGCTGATAGTAATCGTGGTCGGTTGAAACTCTTGAAGTGGGATAAGCAAAATAAAAGTTACTATCCTATTCAAGTTGACTTGTATCACAAAGGTGATACATTAAACGAGAACTTATACTAAGAAAGAGAGGTATCAAACAGTATGATTGATCTAGAAAAAGACTCTAGTGTTGATCTTCAGACACAAGACATCAAAGATGTTAGTGAATTGATTGCGGAAGCACTGCAATTAGGGGATGACATAGAGAACGATGAGGCAAAGTTAAAAGCAAAAAAAGATAAGCATCGAGAGCTTTTAACACAAAGAATTCCTGATGCCATTGAATCAGCAAGCGGCGGTCAAATGCAAAAGATCGTGTTGAGCGATGGTTCTTCTGTAGAAATTGCAGAAGATATACAGGCCAATATTACCAAAGAAAAGGAAGGCGAAGCGTTCGGATGGCTTCGTTCAAACAATCATGGCGACTTGATTAAGAATCAAATCAAAGTGGACTTTGGTAGAGGGGAAGACAACATGGCTGGAGCAATCCGTGAAAAGATTGACGAGCTAGGTTTGTCGGCTTCCGAAAAGCAATCAGTGCATCCTGCAACATTGAAAGCTTTCATTCGAGAACAAATCAACGCAGGGGTAAACGTTCCTGAGGATACATTTTCAGTGTATAGGGGGCGTATCGCAAAAATAAAAAGGAAAAAATAATGACTGAAACAACAGCTAAGACGAATGCAGTAGCAACAAAAAAAGAAAGCAACGTTGTAACTTTAAATACTTCGTTGTTAGAAATGGATCAAGACATGGGCTTTAAAAACATGGAAGCAGATGATCTTGCTTTACCATTTCTAAAAATACTTGCCAAGATGTCCGGCGAACTCGACGAGATCGAAGGTGCGAAAGCAGGTATGATATTTAATACGGTAACACGAGAAGTATATTCAGGTAGTCAAGGGATACTCGTGATACCATGTGCCTACGAGAGAAAACTAATCGAATGGGAAGACCGTGGTCAAGGGAATGGATATCCTGTAATGATGCATCCAGTATCAAGTGATATCCTAAGCAAAACTGTAAGAGACAAAGACAACAAAGACAGATTAGAAAGTGGTAATTACATAGAGAACACCGCTCATCATTATGTCTTGTTGATAGACGAAAAATCTGGTGGATATCAAAATGCACTAGTGACAATGAAGGGAACACAGTTAAAGAAAAGCCGTAAGTGGAATTCTTTAATGGCTAGTCTTCGTCTACAAGGAAAGAACGGTCCTTTCACTCCTGCTCCGTTTGCCTATACCTACAGGTTAAGAACTGTAGAAGAATCAAAAGATTCTTATAAATGGCATGGTTGGGATATTACCAGAGAAGAACAAGTAAAAGATCCTTCTCTTTATGACTCAGCTAAGAAGTTCTATACATCTGTTGTCAAGGGTGAGATTCAAGCTCAGCCTATGGCAGAGACAGAGAACACTACTAACGAAGCGGACAAAGATATATTCTAAGTTATGCCTCGAACGTGACGGGATATATTCCCGTCACACTTTGATTGGAGTAAAGATGGAAGAAAAAGTTATTTGCAATGTGTGTGGTGGCAATGGCTATAAGACCATTGATGATAAAATTCATCAGTGTTCTAACTGCCAAAGTCAGGGAGTAGTAACAAATGACGGACACCCTACAAAAGTTTAAAGATATCTTTCGGGGATGTGAGTCTGCGTATGGAAAGTACGTGGTCGAATACGTCGACGAAGATAAGAACAAACAAACTGGTCACGGTTACACCGTAAAAAAACCAGTAACAGATGAGTTATGGCAACAACATCTAGAGGGAAAAGAAGATCCCCTAGGTGTCGTTCCTTTTGTCAATGATACAGACGTCCATTGGGGATGTATTGACATTGATATATACACAGGTTTCGATCACAAAAAACTAATTGACGAGATTAGAAAACAGAAACTACCTTTCGTAGTCTGCCGATCGAAAAGTGGTGGCGCCCATGTATTCGTTTTTTTTAAAGACACAATCTCCGCAGTCTATTTGCGCAAACGATTGGACGCCGCCCGAAAATTTTTAGGTTATCCTAAAGCAGAAATCTTTCCTAAACAAGATAATGTTAACTTCGTAGAAAACAACTACGGTAATTGGTTGAACCTTCCTTACTATGACGGGGATCAAAGTTTCCGTTACGCTTATAAGGACGACGGTTCACGGGCCGTGTTGCAAGATTTCTTTGCCTTGCATGAGCAGTACGTGCAAACAGAAGAAACATTCAAGACCGTCAAGATACCAGACAAAGCTCGTAAAAGAGAGATGACTGATCAAGAGATCGAGAGTGGTGCTCCTCCTTGCGTGGGGACAATGCTCAGTGACGGTGTAGAAAAAGGCTATCGCAATAATGCGATGTTTAATGTCGCCGTGTTTTGTCGTAAGGCGTATGGTGCCAAGTGGAAAGAAAAAGTAGAGGAGTACAATACAAAGATATTTCCTGAGGGTAAGTTAGGATTAGATGAACTAGCAAACATTATCAATTCCGTTAACAAAAAGAGTTATGAGTATCAGTGTAAGATCGAACCTCAATGTTCTTTATGTGACAAGGAACAATGTCTAACAAAAAGATATGGCGTTGGTGGTGGTGATGACGGGCTAGAAGAATTTTTTATTGAAGCACTAACCAAAGTAGAAACGGAACCACCGACCTGGTATGCAACCATAAGAGGAAAGATTGTAAAGCTATCGACTTCTGAACTAAACAATCAAAACATGTTGATTGAAAGATGTATGGATAAACATATCTTTGGATTACAACCCTTACCTCCCACAAGATACCGTGCCATGCTCGCTGCTTTATCAGAAACAGAAAACTTTCAGATACAAGAAGTACCACAAGAAGATAAGTTAAGTGGATTACTTTGGGATCATATTGGTAAGTATTGTTCTAAAGGTAAAGATAAATCTGATCAGTTAGAACGTGGTCATGCATTTAAAGACGATGAAGCACAAGTCTTTTTTGTTAACATTGAAAACCTACACAAGTATCTAAAGAAACAAGAGTTTCGTCACTACGATTTTAATGACTTAGTCAATATGTTTAATCGAGAATATAAAGACTTTGTTGTTAAAAAGAAATTTAACTTACGAGGAGGCAAACAAATGAAGACTTATGGATTTAAGTTTGATTCTTTTGATATTGCAACTGAACCTTACTCCGTAAAAGAACTACCTGTGGAGGCATTTTGATTGAACTAAATTTAGAAAAGCTTACAGAGTTAGGCATGGTTGAGGATGAGATGTTAGTCTGGGATGGACTCGATGATGCAATCGTAGGGATTGTTTCTAGATGTGGAATGGAAAATGTTTTTGTCTACAGTGTTCGAAAGATTGCTTACATCTTACGGGACAGAGATGAGATGGATATAGATGAAGCTTTAGAATATCTTGACTTTAATATTCGAGGAGCTTTCATTGGTGATCGAACACCTATGTTACTGGAGGATTTTATATGAAGACTTTAAGAATTTTTGGTCCTCCAGGGACAGGGAAAACAACAACATTAATTAATTTAATGTGTGAAGAAATACACGACAAGGGTGTGCTACCAGAAGAGATTGGGTTCTTTGCTTTTAATGTGAAAGCGGCAGAAGAAGTTAAATCTAGGTTAGCTAGTGATTCACGGTTGACGGGTATTCCCACAAAAAGATTTAAGAATGTAATGAACATACATCGATTCTGTAAACGTAACTCACCAGCGGCACACTTACCAGTGGTAGATATTAAAGAGTTTGCCACTGACTATGGACTCGCAATCAATGTTCGTCATGACTATACCAAAGACGAAGAAGATGATGATCCTTTAGAAAAGGTAGACAATGTTTATTTAGACTTAATTAAAAAATCGAGAGCCACAAGAAAAACATTAGAAGCTACCTTTGATGAATTAAGTTTAGATGAATCAGCTAATATTTCTTATGATGAATTGGTTTTAGTTAACGCTAGCTATGAACAGTATAAAAATACTGGTGATGAATTACTTATTGACTATGAAGACATGATTGATTTCTTCTTAAAAGAAGGAACAAACGACGGGCTGAAAGTTATTTTTATTGACGAAGCTCAAGACCTCACTGCACAACAGTGGGAATTTTTTGAAAAAGTTTCTCGTAATGCGGAAAGAACCTATATCGCTGGTGATGATGATCAGTGTATTTATTCATTTACTGGTGCTAATCCGTATCATCTTATAAACCTCGACACCCCTGTAAAAACTCTAGAACAGTCCTATCGTTTACCTCGAGCTGTCCACGAGCAAGCGATGCTAGTTGTAGAAAGGATACAAGATAGAGTCCCTAAAGTTTATAAGCCACGAGATGCCGACGGTCATGTTAATACCGTAGGAGATTGGAGTGACATTGATTACTCCGAATGGGATGGTTCTTGGCTCCTGATCGCTCCCACCACACGCACGGTCATGGAGGCCAGGAACTATCTAAGACAACAAGACTACTACTTTGAATACTTCGGACACAATAGTGTTAGAGAAGCTTATCGTAGTGCGATTGTTTCTTGGATGAAATTACAAAACAAAGAAGAACTAAATCACTCAGAGGTTTTAGCTATTTATAAGTTGTTAACAAAGCAAGACCTTGTTCACGGATCAAAGAAAAGAATTGTTGATCCTACACCAGAAACTAAACTTTTACAGTTTACTTATGAACTGTTGCGGGATGAGTTTGGCCTACTAGTTCCCTTAGAAACAGATTGGTTTGATGCTTTGTCGGGGATGGAGGAAGCGGATAAACGATATATTAAATCCTTGATGGATAAGAACGTTGACTTAGATGAGGAGCCTCGAATTAAGTTATTAACTATACATCAAGCAAAAGGTCGAGAGGCAGATAACGTAGCTTTAAGTCTACAGATGTCAGCACTAGCTTTGAGAAAAGCAGAAAATAGTGACGATAATTTAGAGTGGGACAACATACACCGGCAAGTCTATGTGGGTATCACACGGTCAAAAAATAGGCTTTTTTACGTACAAAGTTACCAAGCATCAAAGGAGTATCCAATATAATGTCTGAATCATTGACACAACAGTTACCTTTATTTACACCAGAAAGTAACTGGATCGCACCTGATAAGTTTCCTAATCTTTCAGGGGCTAAACAAATAGCGGTGGACTTAGAAACTTACGATCCAACAATTAAAGAATATGGACCAGGATGGGCCACGGGCCGTGGTCATATTATCGGTGTAGCCTTAGCTACGGAAGACGGTCAATGGTATTTTCCCACACGACATCACGGGGGAGGAAACCTTGATGAACAAATGGTTATGTCTTGGGTAAAAAAAGTCATGGCGTATGATTGTGATAAAATTTTTCACAACGCTGCTTATGATGTAGGTTGGTTAAAGTCTGTGGGCATAGAAGTCAAAGGAAAGATTATTGATACCATGATTGCTGGTCCACTGATCGATGAAAACATGTTTAGTTATTCTCTAAACAATCTAGCTCGTCACTACTTACAAGAGAGAAAAGATGAAAGACTTTTGAATCAAGCGGCAGCTGAGTATGGTATTGATCCTAAAGCAGAGATGTACAAACTACCGCCTCAGTTTGTTGGTCAGTATGCAGAGCAAGATGCGGCTGTAACTTTACGTCTATGGAACAGACTTAGAATAGAATTATTAAATCAAGATGTTGAAAGTATTTTTAATTTAGAAATAGAACTACTGCCTATTTTGATTGACATGAAGTGGAAAGGTGTTCGTGTTGATGAGAATAAAATTGAACGAGTAGAAACAAATCTGATTAAAAGAGAAAAAGAAGCAATGAAAAAAATCAAAACCTTAGTGGGTTTTGACATAGAAGTGTGGGCAGCTCGGTCTGTAGAAAAAGCATTCAATGAATTGGGATTGCGCTATCCTCGAACAAATGACAATAACCCTAGTTTCCCCAAAGGATTTCTAGAGCGACATGATCACGAGCTACCCCGTACAATAAATTACATAAGAGAATTAAATAAAGCTAGAACTACTTTTATACAAACAATAAAAGATCATACATACAAAGGACGTATTCATGCAGAAATACATCAGTTACGAGATGGTGTTTCAGGCACGGTGACAGGTAGATTTAGTTACTCAAAGCCTAACCTACAGCAGTTTCCTACAAGATCAGAAGTTATTGGTAATACTATTCGATCTTTATTCTTACCAGAAGAAGGAAAGAAATGGGGATCATTTGACTTCTCTCAGCAGGAGCCACGGATCTTGGTGCATTATGCTTACATCAGTGAACTCGAAGGAGCAGAAGAGGCTGTTAAAATGTACAAAGAACAGGATACCGACTTTCACCAGATGATGGCAGACATGGCTGGTATTGATCGTAAGTCAGCAAAGACTATTAATCTAGGTATTATGTATGGTATGGGACAACAAAAACTAGCAGACAGCCTAGGACTAGAACTAGACAAGGCAAAGGAATTATTAGTTCAGTACCATGAGCGAGTTCCTTTCTTGAAAAGATTGTATGACAGAGCTTCGGCTAGAGCAGGCAGTGATAAATCCAAAGGATCAATCTCTACTTTGTTAGGAAGAAAATGTCGCTTTCATATGTGGGAACCGATGAAGTTTGGTACCTTCAAAGCTCTTCCTTTTGATGAAGCGAGAGCGGTTCACGGGCCACAGATCAAGCGAGCTTTTACATATAAAGCGTTGAATCGATTGATTCAAGGTAGTGCCGCAGACATGACCAAGAAAGCAATGGTTGATGTTTATAAGTTAGGTCATCTTCCTATGATACAAATACACGATGAACTCTGTATCTCTGTTGATGAAGAAGAAATACCTAGTATTAAAGAAACAATGGAAAAATGCGTTGAATTAGAAGTACCTAATAAAGTAGATGCAGAAATAGGAGACAGTTGGGGGACTGTAAAATGAGTAGAATAGTATATCAAGACGGTAAGTTATTATTAAGTTTAACTAGAGATGAAATTAAACGAGCACAAGAAAACATAGGGAGACCAATCGAATTACCTATTGGTCAGCTAAAAGTATTTCAAGAAGACATTCACAAAGCTGCTATGCAACACTGGTCGAAGGTAGAAGTATACGACGCTATAGAAGAACATCAGCTTTCTTATAATCGCAAATCTAAAAAGAAAAAATAACAGTATATTCTCCACGAAAAACAAGGAGATTATAATGTTTAACTTAACTAACAAAGCGATGAATCATTTCTTAAACTTCTTTACCAAAGAAGATAAGGATGAAACAATTAAAGAATTCTGCCAAGCAGAGTATAAGAAAGATTGGTATGCAGCCTACATGACCTTTAAGGAAGAAGGCCGCTTCCCAAATTTTATTAGAAGAACTCTCTAAGCGTTTTCTACTAGAGAGGCTAATTCTTGACAGCGCACTGGTGTCTGCTCATGCCATCTGGAATCTTTCATTTCCTCGGCAGCAGTCGACCAGTCTTTGTCAGCCATCGCAGCCCACATTTTCTTAAAACGTGAAACACCTTTTTGACCTAGTTGAAAAACCATTTCAACAAGTACCTCTTCTACTACTTTTGGTAGCTTTGTATCTGGACAAAATTCTTCAACCAATGCATCAGCACCTGCTGCTGCTCGGTTTAAATCTATGTCAAATAGTTCTTCGATTTCATCCATAGACAAAGGTTGTCTCTTGTAGATGTCATCTACTTCATGTGGTCTTAAAAGGTGGCCGATACCCACAGTTCTTTTACCCAGTGTGTCTGAATAAATAGTGTCTCTGCAACCTTCGTGGTCACGTATTCTTGCTCTTAGTTCGTCTGAGATTTTGATCATGATCCGATACCTCCTATTTCATGTTCGTCTCTTTCTTCTGTTCTCGTGAAGAAACTTTTTATTTTTAATAATAGCTTTCTTAGCATTACTTTCCTTTCTTATAAGTTAGTATTTATTTTTTTATTTGCGTTTATTTCATCCAATAAATCTTGTTGCATTTTTAAATAGTCAGGACTGAATCTGTCCATCGCTGCTTGTTTTACTCTATAGGATGGACTAATCGGTTGAGTAAATAAAAAAGGCATTGATTCTGACATTTCAATATTAATTGGATCCTCTGAAACTTGATTCAAGAACCCTGAATAATCTCTATCTCCACCATATAAATCTGTGTAGGTTTCTCCTGTAATAGCGTCAACGGTTGGAGATCCTGATTGTATTTGTGCTAAAACTTCTTGATCTCTTATCGCTTGCCCTGGATCATAAGACATCATTGGAGCATCTGCTTCTGGCTTACTAAACATTTGTGATAAGAAATCTAATCCCTTTTTACCTGCAGATTTTGCACCTGCAATCGCATTTAATATAGCCCCTGTGACTCCTCCGCCACCAATAAACTGTCCCAGTCCACCAGCGATAGAACCTAATCCTCTTCCCATATCACCAAACAATTGACTCATTGTAGGTGCTTGAGCAGTTAAGCTAGGCGCTTGCATAGAAAGAATTTGTCTACCTTGAGCGTCACGAATTATACCATCCGCCCCAGCCATTTGTAATCTTCCATCAATATTTCTACCTCCAGCAGCTATTCCTTGATTAAAAAGTCTTGCTCTATCTAAAAAGCCTTGAAGGTTTGCAGATCGTTTGTAGTCCTGTTCAATATTTGCTGCCTGTTGTATGAAGTTATCTCTGCCTCCAGCAGCATCAAACATTGTTTGTTTATCTTTAGGACTGTAATTTGTTATAGAGTCTGCGCCCGCTTGATATCCACTGCCCGCTGTACTCTTTGTAATATTTCTATTAGCTGGTACACCTTTTTGACGTGATTTAAATTCACCAAAACTACCTTTAAATTTTCTTTTACGACCTCGGGCCACTATTTATTACTCCTTGATGCAATACTTATACCAGAAATATCAGTAGGAAACAAGGCTGCGTATTTCTCAGCTTGAGATTGTGCTAGTGTGCTAGGTCCGCCACCCTGTGGAATAACGATATTTGGTGCTTGTGTTGTGGTTTGTGGAATAGGAGAAGGACCTCCCATTGTTCCTGTTGTAGTAGCTACTTTGAAAGGATTAGGAGCTTCTAAATCATAAGCATTGATACCCTGAGCAATCTTTAAGATACTTGGTAAAGCTTCATTAAATGTATTAGGTGATCTAGTATTTGCCGCATTTTGTGCTGCCTTGAGAATAACATTTTCAGAAGGCGCATAAGGTCTAAACTTACCTGTCAATAAAGCTGCTTGATCTTTTGCAGTCAAACGATCGCCAAAAGACTGTAGTATTTCTCTATCTGTTAGACCTAAAACCTGTGCTGCTTTTACTTTTTTATACATCTCTTTGTATGCATCGAAACGAGAAGACTGTGTTTGATTGTACTCACTGATAATTTTACTTACAGGTTTAGGCTTCCCACTTAAAATTTCACTTGTAAAAGAAGCAGTAGAGTTTCTAACATTGTCTTGAAAACCAGAGATCATGTACTGCATACTATCTTTAGGATCTACTGTATTGATTTTAAATCCAGCAATACCTGCTATTTCATTCATTGGATTGTATGCTCGACCAAATTTATCAACAGTGTTTTCTGAATTACCAGTTAATAAGTTATATCCAGCAACACCTAGCTTTTGTATTGGATCACTACCTTTTAATTCACCAGCTCCGGTTAGCTGTGCAAATCCTGGTGTCAAAGAGTTGAGAACATGAACACTTGATTTAGTTGCTTTTTCTAAAGGAGAATCTGCAAAGTTAAAAACTCTTTTACCTTCCCTTGTTTCACCGCCCCTGAATAATATATCATTAACAGCGGCGGTGTAGATAGAGGGTGCAATGAAAGGATCTAACATTTCTGCTGTGGAATCTACATAGGACTTTGTAATTACTTCTGCAATACTTACTTGTCCAGAATCTAGTTTAGATAAATTATTTAAGATTGTTTGAACTGGTCGATAGATAGTGTCATAAGGAAAGGCGTGAGAGAAATCAATATAGGTTGCATTGCCATCTTTATCTTTTGGTCCCATCATTAGTACAGAGTTCTTGGACCACGGTGGAACAAACTCTCTTGCAGCATCCATTTCATCTTGTGTATAACCAAACCAAATCTTCGAAAGCTGAGGCACCATTGCAGGAACCATGGCACTGGTTGCTGCTTGTGCAAATAATCTCTGTGTTCCTATATCATCTAATGCTTTGATACCTAGTTGTTTTCCTAGTCTTCTCTCTAGTAAACCACGTTCTAAGTTATAAATAGAAGTTCTGATTATCTCTGAAGGGAAGGACATAAAGTTACCGACAGGCGCTCTTCTTAAAGCGCGTACAAGCATACCTGTATAGTCGTAGTTAGGCACTGCGTTTCGAGCCACATTAGCAGCAATCTCTTTATCTAAGTCATCAAAGAAAAGTCTTTTGGCGTTTGGATCTACGATCGTATCTAAGAAGTCCAAGTCTCTACCTACTAATTGAGAAATAGTATCTCTGTATTCAGCTGAGGTAAAGTTATCTACATTCATTCCTTTTCTTTTTAGTTCGTCTAATATCTTTGTTGCTTTACCTGTCTCACCTGTATAGGTAATCAACTTAAAGAAATCATCAGAAGCCTGATAAACGTTTTCAAAACCTTGAACCGTTTGTTTAAGTCCACCTAAAAATCTAGCCACAGGTACGTTACCTGCAGCGATCTGCGCTGCTAAGTTAGGTATTTCTTTTAAGTCTTTTGAGAAAGCATCTCTTACCTCGTTAACCCTAACAGAAGTATTGAACACGCCTCTTCTTACTAGCTCGGCATAAGATTTAATTTCTTCTGGTGTTAAAGGTTTTTTGTCTGCACCAAATAATTTTCTAAATAAAGTAGGTTGAAAAGCTGTACCAAATGTTTTCTTTGCAAACTCAGGATCTGTGAAAACTCTACCAAAGGTTTGAAAGTTACCCGAATTAGCTGCAAAGAAACCACCAGCTACAAAGTTTCTAATTTGTGTAGGTGGGTTAAGAACTGTTTTAGATAAACTAGATACAGCTTTAGGTAAAACTACCGCATAGTTTATTAATCCCTGAAAAAGTCTTTGAGCTAGATTAGAATCAATTGTTTTAGAACTAAGACCTAATGCTTTTGCAATTGGTTCAGTGGTAAACTTACCTACTAAATCATTAGGTAGTAAAGCATCAATATCTTTTTTATCTACAACAATCTCTGTTAATCGAACCGGAGCTTCGGGTGGACGCAAACTACCATCACCAGGTATAATCCAGCCTTCTCTTTGTCCTACTGCAGCAATGTCATCAAAGTATTTATTTTTTAAAGTTTGGTTTGTTAATTTTTGTACTGTTAAAAACAAAGCTTCTGCTGGATCATCGATTAACCCTAGCGCTTTTTTTCTGGCCTCAATCATCTGAGGCGTCATTCCCTTTTGTTCTGTGAGAACTTTATTAAAGTAACGTTCTATATCTGCGTAAGTTACATTTTTGTAAGCAGCTTTACTAAAAGGTTTATTGGAAGCCTGCTTCATCTCTGTGACAGTAGCATCGGCGTGCTCTTGAAACAGATTTAGTTTTTTTAATATGTCTTCTCTTGTTGGTGGTACGTAGTTCTCGGTACGTGATTTTAAATTCAGTAATCTGTTATTTAGTTTCTCTACTTTAGCATTAGCTTTTGCTAGTTCTTCTGTTGTTGCCTTACCTTCTTTGACTGCCTTCTGTATGGTTAATCGTTCACGGACCGCGTTTTGAAAAGCCTGTTCTACCTTTGGTAAATTCACTAAGTTTTTTGCATGGTTCGCGGCTTCTGTTTCAGAAGCCAACTTTACAATCTCATCTAAGTGTTCTTCATGAGGACGCCAACCAACATAGGCTCCTCCTTTATTACGTTCAAATATTTTATAAAAGTTAGATAAGAAAAACTCACCTTCGTTTGATGCTGTCTTCTCTACTGCTTTCATAAAACCTTCTAAGTTATCAGGCATAATAAACTTTTTATCTTCCATCCCTGGAAAGTTTTGTCCCTTCTTTGCTTCAAAGGTTTCGTATAGTGTCTTACCTAATCTTTTAATTTGATCTTGACCTGAGCGAATTAAATCCTTTGCTGCCTTAACATCTTCTTTTTTAGCTTTGATTGTAGAAAAAACTTTATCAACGGCTTCCTCCTTGTTCTGCATTGCTTTAAAGAGATTTTTCTTAAATACATCATACTGAGCTTTTCCTTTAGCTGTTGAAGAGAAGGCCTGTCTTCCTATGTTTTTTAAAACCTCAGACAAAGCATTGCTTGTTTGTTGTGCTTCAGCTAACTCGCCTCGTCGACCAGTAACAAACTCTCTGTAAACTTTATATCCTTCTGGACTAAGGTGTCCTTCTTTACTCAAACCAATAAGAATATTATCAAAAAGATTTAGGTTACCCATCTCTTGAATATCAAAAGCTCTTTTATCTAAAGCTCTTCGTTGTGCTTTTTTAAATAGAGCAATACCACCAATAGGTACGGCGCCGATTGCAGCAGATTCTACACCTACTAAACTTCTATTAACAAGTCGATCAAATGCAGCTTGTCTTCCTTCGCCTTCTACTGGTCGTGCTAAAAAACTAACTTCAGGAGCATCAGTAGCAACAAGAGCTTCTGCCAAGCCTGCTCCTCCAATACCACCCATTAATTTTTTAGGCGTTAAATACTTACCTGCTTTCTTTGCATTCAGAGCTTTGGTTGCTAGTTGTGAACCTAATTTAAAACCCTGTGCTCCGGGTAAACCAAACTGAGCTAAGATACTAGCTAGTCTTCCTGTGACTCTAGCTTCTGCCTTATCTTCAAAGATATTAATTTCATCAAAGAAGTCTTCTACTTCTGCTGCTTTGTTGGTACCTAAACCAAGATCAATTAATTCTGCTCCAAGAGAAACAATACCTTCTGGTATTTTTAAAAGACCAGAACCAATACCAGCGAAACCGCTTTCAATCAGTCCTACCTTTTTTCTTTTTCTATTTAGATATTTTTCATAAGAGTTCATTTACTGAGACCATCCAACTATAATGCGCCCCCAGCGTTGTGAACATAAGTAAGAACTTTTTCTAAGAAACTTGTATCAACATTATAGTTTTCTATGGCTGTTTGAGCTATCTCTTGACGTTCGTCTTTGTCTGCTTCTGTGAATAATTCATAAAATCTATTCATGTCTTCTTCAGTCATTAAAGTTGATTTTTTATTGGGATCCATTTTATTTAATCCCAATGCTTCAGCTTCTGGTCCGTTTGAAAAATCGATAGCTCTGTTTGAAACAAATGTTTCTTTGTTAGGATCGCCTTCAGCAAAGGTTTCATCTGCTATCATTCTTTGATTCATTAAATAAGAAATAGCTGTTTGATCTCTAAACATTTGCTTCTCGGCATTAAGTTGTGTCTCTATTATTTCCCTGTCAAAGTTTCTTTGTTCTTTTGCTCTTTGATCTAATTTAACGTCTTCATAAGCTAGAAGATTAATTTGATTTTGTTTTTCTCCCATGTCATAGGCAATTGCTTGAATATTTTTTACAGGTTCTTTGGAAGCTTCTCCTGCAATGTCCATGATTTTAGCTAGTCCTTCTTCTTTAGATTTACCAGTCATCATGTTTAAACCTATCTGCATAATAGAAAGATTAGTTTGTAACTTTGCTTGATCTTTAAAATCTCCACCTAAAGTTTCTTGTAACTCTTCTGCCTTTGCTTTGATTGCAGACTTTTCATCTTCTTCTAATTGCTCAGGTAAAATTCTTGTGTCTTCTTTTTTAAGTGCATCTTCTTTTACTGTATCTGTAACAGGAGAAACATCCTTTAAAAGTTCTGTTAATTTTTCTGGTTGTTTCTCAGGAATGATCTTATCTAAAGCAAGATTTCCTAAAGCTAAACCATAACCGTATCCAGCAACAGTAGGTCTATATCCTAGAGAAACTTTTCCTCCCGTCATCACATCGCCTTTTTTAATACGTCCTTGGTATTCAGGTTTGATAATAATATCTTTTATTTTTTGTGTAATATCTTTTCCTTTGTCATCAAAGTATCTTCCTGTTTTTCCTGGGTTAGTTCTTGTGACTCCTGTTCGAATATCTTTTGCAACGGGAGATAAAAATCTACCGATGCCTCTCGCTGCAGGACTAGTAACTAGTTTTTCAATTCCTAAAGGGATCGCTCTTTGTAAAAAAGGGATCGCTCTCGCTCCTATGTTTAAACCTAAACCTAATATACCCATAATTAAAACATCTTCCCTAGAGACCCAAGGCCTCCTAATGCTGTTAAACCTAAACCTAAACCTTGAGCAATCGGACTTGTTGTTGCTACAGGCTGTTGTGAAATACTAGTCATACCATAAGGTGTACCCCTTAGGATGTCACTTGCAAATGCTAATCTTGTGTATGGTTCTTCGATGGCTTCTTGTTGTCCTCTTAGTTGTGCTTCTAGTCCAGCTTGTCCTAGTTGCTGTTGCATACCACCGACATCTAATAATGTTCCAATATCTTTTAATCCTAGCTGTTGTGCTAGTTGTCCTAAACCTGCTTGTTGTAATCCCATTTGACCAGTCACCGCTCCAACCTGTCCTAATCCTAGTCCAGCTTGCTGTGCTGCTTGCTGTGCCTGTGCATAATTACGAGCTAAATCTTCTGCGATTCTTTGTGATTTAATATCTTGAATATTACGAGCTAACTCTGCTCTTACTACACCTTCACGACCACCACCAAAAGCACCTGCTTTAACAGCCTGTGCTGACGCTTGTTGTTGTGCGATGTCTCCTTGTCGACCGATCTCTTTTAATGCTTCCTGAGTCACGGCTTGTTGATAAGGATTCATGAATGCCTGTTGAGCACCTGGAGTAAACATCTGCGCTGCTTGTCCTAGGGTTCCAATACCTGTAGCTTGTGTTTGTGCTCCTGCTTGTAAGAAAGGTTGATAGGCACCTAGTCCTTGTTGTGCCTGTTGGAATGCTTGTTGTTGTGTCTCTGTAAATGGCTGAATAAACTTTTGATAATCGGGTATGGGTCTTTTAGTACCTACAAGACCAGGCTGGCCTTCTGTCCCAAAGATAGTAGCTAACATTTGTTCCTGATACTTTTGTAAGTTTTCAGGAAGTTGTTGTATTGTGGTAATTGTTTCTGTTGCCATTATGCGTGCCTACTAAATCTATCCATAATACCATACATTCCTTCTGTTCCAATGTCTACCTTTTGCTTTTCACTGGTACCCCCTAACAAACTTCCTAATCCTTTGACCGCTTTAGCTGTCATGACAAACTCATTATTAGAGAGCATAGCAGGAATGTCATCACTGGTCTCGGTTCCCGGTCCACGGATCATGCCTGTTTGACGAGGAAACTTTTCTACCTGTCCACCTTTCGCAAAGTACTGGATAGGATCATTTGGTCCTACAAATACGGGCTGTTCTAATGCTTCTTCAAAATCAAATAAAGTTCCGTATTGGCCCGGTGTAATTCCTTCTATTTTTTCTGCTTCTTCTACTTTAGGGGGAGGAGTTAATGCTCCTGCTGTTCCTAAAGCACTTGCGATAACTGCTTTATCAGCAATTCCTCGATCAAACAAAGCCTTACCCGCTGCCTTAGCAGCAGTTTCAAAACCTTTTCCAGCTGCTCCTTTGTATGCAGCAATGCCCGGAGACAAAAACTTACTACCAGCTCCCGCTAGCATTGCGTTACGCAATGCCTCTTGAGGTTTTGCACCTCCAATTAAACTGGCAATACCCCCTGTTAAAGCACCACCCATAAATCCAGCACCTGGAAATAAGAAAGGGGTAGCTGCTCCAATGATCGGAGCCGCTTTTTTAACGAGGCTTTGTACTCCTTTGAAAAGTTTTTTTAACATTATTTTTTATTGACCGCACCCAGATCCGCCAATCGTGGAGCAAAGATTGTAACATCTCGCTTAATATCAGCGTCAGTAGTATCGGTGTTAGGATCAGCAACGTCAGCAGCACAATGATCTTCTGACTCGTAAGTTGTATCAGTTCGTGTGTTCGTAATGACAGTTTCTGTCTTACAACTATATACTGGGACTTGGACACCGTTGATCTCCTCATGTCTTAAAAGCTTTGGTTCTTCTACTATTTTATGCATAATTATTTATATTATTGTTGTGCCTTTATTTCAAGTAGGGAACAAGAGAAGTTTACCTGTCCATTGTTGTTTGCTTTGATGATTAATTGATCTCCTGATTCAAAGACATAAATACCGTTTTGCAGTAGATTTAAAGATATTCCAGCGGTTACTTCTGCTTGAAAACTAATAGTATTTGTAGCACTTGCGTCTACATGATAGATAGTCACCAGTGTTTTAGCATGAGTAATCAAATCATGCACTGCATATAATGTTTTAGCTACATAGGTTGTTGCAGGAACAGGGGGTGTTGCTGCCACATTAGCCTGTGGAACTGTAAAGATAGTAGTGTTCGCTGTGGTTACAGCACCAGTGAAATTTCTAAATACGTCTGCCATTTAATCTCCGTTACTAAAATACCATGCTCTTCTTGTCTGTTCATCAGAATTATCTTGCTGATAACTAGAGTTAAGCTGTAATATGATTTGTTCTAATTGTCGAATGAGCTCAGCAAAAGCACGAGCATCATATTGTTCAGGTGGATCGGGAAATCTGGTTTGAGGTATCTTAGCCATTAACGTCCACCGTCAGGATATACATCCATTGTAAAAGTACCCATCTTAAAGTTACCTCCAGATTCATTACTTGTAATTTTAAAGTTAGCTTGTCGACCACGACCACGAATGTCTTTTTTGGTGTCTGTAGTTGCTACAGTAGAAGCTGTTTGACTAATAACATTACCATAAGGATAGTTTTTAAAACTCCACGTAACTGTTAAATCACCTGATTGATCTCTAAAGTCAGGAATGAATCTGGCAATACGCATTAGTTGTTCGCCACCTTCATCAATATTAAAATCACCCGATTGAATGAAAGCTTGCATTGCAGATCCCTCAGCATCAGTACCAAACTCTTGTTTATAATGTTTAGATACACCGTTAGATAAACCAATCACCGTTGGAGTAGCGTTAGCTGTAGTATCCGTTAAATATTCTGTTGCCAAAGGAAATTGAAACACACCACGATCAACCCAAGAAGTTCTATTTAAAGTTCCCACATACCAAGACTGTTCTAAATAATTATAAATGACACATTTATTCACTTGTGGTTGAGGATCATTATTGGGATTAGTTACATAGAACCAAATAATCTCTGCAAATTCTGTATTAACACCTGCGAAGATTTGATCTGTTTGTGTTAGGTCAATGTTTTCAAATACAAAATCATCCACGGTGCACGGTATTTTTTTCACGGTACCATCAAAAGCAAAGAAAGCATTCTGTCCCATCCAATATGCTACATCTCGTACGACCACAGCAGCATGTTGACCTAAGAGTCCACAGTTTCTACCTAATTGATTGAGTCCAAAAGTAAAAGGAGGACCAATAAACTGCATGCCATGGAGAGAAGTATCTGTCCATACTAAAATCTGACCACGAGCTTTATCAGCACCCACAATAGTCGAACCGTCTTGTATACGTAACGAGCCAGCTGTATTTTCTGCTTGAGGTTGGTAAGTATTAATATCTTCTTGAGAAGAGAAACGTAATAATAAAGGATCTTGTGAACTTGCTGTGTTAATAGTTTTTTCTGTTCCAAATAAAACTAAATGTCGATCAGGTGTGGAAACTAAAGAAAACTTTGAAGTAGTGGGAGCATTGGTAACTAAACTTGCTTTACCTGTTAATCCGTCCGTGGTTGGTGACCATTGAAAAGTAGAACCATTAAGAACTGTTGCGATTAAAAGTTCACCAAAATTAT
>Ga0222718_10001640_pt1 | contig 20921 bp, 21 predicted proteins | sample C33_27DmetaG_FD_165045 | JGI IMG/M metagenome (GOLD analysis project Ga0222718, IMG submission 165045) | Estuarine water microbial communities from San Francisco Bay, California, United States - C33_27D | ecosystem: Environmental > Aquatic > Marine > Unclassified | place: USA: California... | reverse complement strand
CGATAATCAATCTTGAACCACTGGTAATCCCTTCCTTATCTATGACTCTAGCACGAACTAGATAAAGAGACGGTTCAGTCAATGCATGAACTTCGTAGCCTACAGGTCTCCTTTCGGAAATATCTAAAATTCTCAAGTGAGTTTCGCTCGAAAAAACAGATGATGGCCCGTCTCCGGTATCAGAAGGGGTGTTCGCATACATGATTTACAACCACCTGAGAAAGGTCTTTATTCAAGAATTAATTCATTAAAGGGTACTATTTTGACTTAAAGTACGTGTTGACGGATTACAGTAATGATTTCTTCAACCTCTGATGTGTCCATTGCAATTCTCTTACTTGAGATTACTACTCTAACTCCTTTCACGTTCAAAGGAGTTAATTCAGCTAACTTTGAACAGATTTCTGGGTATTGAGATAATTTTTCATTTTCAGATAGCGCATTATAAAGTGCGGCGAATACCTTAGGATCTGTCTTGGTTCCTCCTCTGTTAGTAGATGCAGCCCACTCTGCGTGTTGTAGAGCCATTATTTGTTCGTATGACAAATCGCCACGTCTTTCTCTTGCATCTGATAGAAGTTCACGCACTGTAGCGAAATCTACAAATTCTTTTTCTGTCATTAAAATCATTCCTTAATTGGTTTGAGATGCTCTGGACGAGCAACTACTGTTTTTTTCATATTGCCATCTTTAAAGTTGACAATGTACGCACGTCCTTGCTTACCAGCAATTATTCCTGTACGTCCCTGAAATCTACGGTGAGGCATTCCTTTATGCTGAGCACCATCTAATACGATAGCTACTCTATCGCCTTCTGCATAAGGATGCATTACTCTATTAATGAATACTCGGCTTTTGTCACGCTTACTTTTTTTAAGAATAGAACGTGTTCCTTGACGTTGTCCATGTGTTCTTGTCACCATGATATCACCTTACAGACCATAGGTCTTGGAAGCGGTCGACCTGACTCGTATTCTTAAGTACTCGGATTTAGTTAATTACTCAATCATAGTGAATATCTTCAACATCAAGCCAAATTACAGTGCATTCTTTATCGCCTAAAACACTGCTAACAGAAGGTACTGTTCGACCTTCGTCCGAATGGACTAACTCCTTTACATAAGTACCTGCCTCACAACGAACAAAGAACTGAACTTCATCACCTTCTACCATAATATCTGAAAGTTGAATTACCTTTCTCTTACGAGTTTTTGCGGCTCTACGATGAGAAACTCGCTGTGGCGTCTCTTGTGCTAGAGTAACTCCTGAAAGCGTTGATATAGCCTCTATTACAGTTTCTTCATCGGGAATATTTTCTACTTTGAACCGTATTGTATATGATTTCTCAGAGCGACTTTCTTTCACTTTAACAACTTCAGAACGATTAGACCATCTAAGACTGTTAATCTCAACTTTTTCTTTGGCATTTTGATTCACGATATTTTGTATTTCTTCTAAATTGATTATTCTAGTCCCGGGTTTCTTAATCTCAATAACAAATGGACGGCCCTGTCCTAGGCATCTAACATCGATATCTTCCCTCCCCATTCCATGAAAGGACGTATCTTCAGCGGATAATGCTAGACGGATAGGCTCGCCTATCAAATCTTGAACTGATTCAAGGTATTGTAACCCCGTATTATTACATGATTCACAACCTTCTGAACGTCCTCTACAAGCCCTACATGGCCATCTAGTCTGAGGTAGCGCACGAATGAGTTTTCGGTACCTTCCATACATGAATACAGGCCTTACATCAACATCAACTTTGAGAGTTAAACCGTCGACTAAAATCATTAAATCAGGCCTTTCCTTAACAAAACTAATGCCCTCTACCTTCAAAGATAATTTTTCTTGAATTGCCAGAACGAAAGATGGCTTCAATGGGGCAGAACCGGGAGACCCATGTCTTGATCTTATTTTGTCTTCATCATCTACTAGGTCTTTAGGTAGATGTATTCCAAGTTGAATTGTAGAATGTTCTACTTTTCCTGTCTGCTCTATTATTCTAGTAACAATATTATCGACATCATCAAATAAATTTTCACACATCGGGCATAATTCATTTTTTACTGAAGACTCTAATTCAGAATTATTTTGATACGCCTCTTTACGTATTTCTTTGCCTCCTTCTTCTCCTTTCGAAGTGGTACGCCTACCCGCCAATCTTTGGACGCAAAAATTACAGCATCCAATGCGAATAATATGCTCAATTCCAAGTGGAGCTGGGCAAGGCGGAGCATCCCAATTTATAGTGGAGCCTTCAAATTCAAAATCATCTCCATCGAACCATTCCTCCTCTTTTTTCGGCTCCGACTCAATATTGGTATCAGATTCAATAACTGAATTTCCATAACTAGCATCAGCATATAATGCCCATGAATCATCCTCAATTCCATCATCATTATTTTCTTCTTTCATATTTACCACAGCCGCAAAACGGGGATAACCCGTACATTCGACAATCTATTGCGGATGAGAATTACATTTCAGGACTTCGGAAGTAAGTTTCTAATCTAATTGCTCTCCGAGTTCCTCTGAAACTTTCCTTAAGTGGGTAAAAGAGTGTATTCCTGATGAGCATCCGGTGGGCCATTCAAAACGAATACCATATCTGCCAACAAGCTCTACTTTTGGCTTCTCTAACATTAAACGTGAAATTTCTTCCTCTAGTTCTATAATTCTCTGTTCATTTTCTTGCCTAGGTTTACACTTAGCACATTGACAACGTGATCTAATAGACAAGTAACTCAATTTGTATGATTTTCCATCATCAAATCTTAGAATGCAATTTTCATCACTTCGCTCTAAATCAGTAAGTATATTCCCATCGCCCATAATGTTTCGGAAGAGGTTTCATGCTTCAATATAAGGGGTAGGGAAATATCATTTTCTGAGTAGTCGAGAAACACTCATTCATAATCTATGTACATTTCAGAGATACATGGTTTTGTTCAGTAAGGAGAAGGCTGACAGTAAATTTTCTGTATCTGAATCATATCAGATATGCGAAGACATAACTCGGGCAGCATCTACTTCATTCCTGAGGTCATTCAAATCATTGCCTATTGAAAAAAGGTCATCAGTGCATGCATTGTATGCTTTTTGCAGAAAAGTTGACGATATTGTAGATGGAGATTGGTTACCTAATCTCTCGGTTTTAGGAAAACAAGAAATGTTAGAACTGAATCAAAGAGCTGAATATAGAGCAATTGCTTTAGGTATAGAAAGAATGAGCGAGCCGTCAAATAGTGATAAAAATCATTTTCAAAGAGTAAGAGCACTGCTATGGTTCAGAGATAATCTTGATACTATAGAAATTGGAGGAGAAGTTCAACATCCTATCTTTATCGCTCTGAAAGATACCATGAAAAAATTTCCAATCAGGATTACTGATTTAAAATTACTATTGGAAGGAATGGAAGATGATCTATTTCCAACAAATTATCAAAGTTTTGAAGATTTGAGAAGTTACTGTTTCAAAGTTGCATCAACTGTTGGTTTGAGTTTGATTGAAATATATGGCTACACTGACCCAGATGCAAGAGAATATGCTGAAGAAATGGGGATATTTCTGCAAATGGTCAATGTGCTACGCGATATTCAAGAAGATAGGGAAAGAGGTAGACTGTACTTACCAACTGATGAGTTGGAAATGTTCAATATTAAGCCCGAAGAAATTGAAGATGTCAATCTAGCTAGTAGTAGGAAATGGAAGAGATTCATGAAGCATTACATTAGTAGAACAAAGACACATCGTAATATAGCATTGAACTTGATACCTTTAGTGGAAAAGGATTCAAGAAGAAATCCTCACATGATGTGCGCAGTATATTCAAGCATATTGTCAGAAGCTGAAAGAAGAAATGGAGATGTTTTATCAAAAAGATTACAATTAGGATTTATGAAAAAAATAGGTTTCGCCCTATCTGCTCTCGGACTTTGGTCTATTTCTGCAAGGAAATAAATTATTTTCTAACTAAAATTATGCTCATCATCAATCCTATAGGCATTAACATAACTCCGAAAAATACGGATAGCCATAATTTCCATATTTCACATTTTGAATCAATACATCTTTTCCAAATCCATCGTGTGACAAATATGTCGCCAGCAACCATATGAGACCAAGCCGCAGATGCTCCAGCTTTGGTTCCAAGTAAATCTGCAAGACTTTGTAATGCTAAATTCGGATCCATTGTATCTACAAATAGATCTATTAAACCTGAAATATCTGAAAATGACACTAAGTACCATATCAATATAGGTCCAAGGAAAAACCAAGGTCCTTCCATTAATTGATGTGTTTTTTCATGGTTTGGATAAAGCAGCATTGCTATCCAAAAAGGTCCAATCCACATGGTCGATAAGAAGAATGATAAGTCATATAAATCCATTTTTAAACCTCAATTGATAAAATATTTAATCTCTTCAAGAACTTCTAAAGTTGGCCAATATGTCTTAGATGTCCAGATAATTCCTCCATTAGTATCCATAATTTGGAGAGTTGGAGTTGAAGGATTTCCAAATGAAGTGTAAAATCCGGAATTACTTTCATATCCAGTCTCAAGATCGTAAACGACAGTATCTTCAGAAGGTAGGACTAGTGGCCAAAGAACTGGATTGCTGGAATTTTGATGATTACCATACACTTCCTCAACATAAGATTCGGATTCAAAAGAGGAGTATCTGTGAACACTGAGTAATGAGGATTCACTTATATTCCCATTTTCAACTTCATCCACTAATAAATCCGTCCAAGAATGACAACCCCTACATCCAGCCGCTACCCAAAGCATCAAAACAGGACCATCTGAGACGTATTCTTCGAGAATAAAGTTACTAATATTCGATGACCCATTTAATAAAGGTGCGGAGAATGATAATCTTTCGGGAATCTCGCTAGAAGAAACTTCTGAAACTTGTTCTCCATCGGATATACATCCTGAAAGTGCACTAGAAACTAAAATGAAGAAAATAAATATTGAGGATTTCATAATTATGCCACTAATTTGTTTACTATTTTTGGTTTCTTTAATTCTCCAAACCAAATGTCAATTCCATTCCAGTCTGGCTCAACACCCAAATCTGAAAGTATCAATTTACTAGTGATTCTTCCGCTTTCAAATATTGTTGGGAGGCCACTACCTGGATGTGTGCCCCCGCCGACAAGGAATAGATTATTGAATTCTTCAAATCTATTCTGAGGACGACGCCATAGCATTTGATCTAGGGAATGAGCTAGATTGAAAACTGCTCCACGGTAAATATCAGATGAATCCCAATCATCAGGAGTAACTATGGTCTTAGAAACTATCGAATCCCTAACATTTTCAAAACCAAGTTTACTTTCCATCATATCGAGTATAATTTCACTATATTCGTCTTTAATGTCATCCCAAGTTATACTATCGTCAGTATTTGGAACAGGTACTAATACATACAATGTAGATTGACCTGGAGGTGCTAGAGTGGAGTCTGTAACACAGGCATTCTGAACATACAATGATGGATCTTCCCAAGTGATTTTGTGATTAGTAATATCCTTCAGATTTTCTTCGTATTTTTCAGATGCATAAATTTGGTGATGAGGTTGATCATATTGCTTATCAATTCCTAGATATAGCATAAATGTAGAACAAGAATATCCTTTACTTTCTAATTTCTTGTCAGACCAACGTTTTCTTTTATTGTTTGGAACCAACGTAGTCATAGCATGAGCAAAATCAGCATTTAGAACTACCTTCTTTGCTCGATACTCCCTCTCATTTGTCTTTACTCCAACTACTGTTTTATTATCAAAAATTAATTCTTCTACCTCAGTTTCAAGTTTGATATCGACTCCGAGTTCAATTGCAATTTCTGACATTCTCTTCGTAATAGATCCCAACCCCCCTTCAGCATGGAATATTCCATGTTCATATTCTAAAAATGCCAATATTGTAAACAATGATGGGGCATGAAAAGGACTCATTCCAAGATACTTAGTTTGGAAAGACATTGCTAACCTAACCCTCTCATCATCAAAAAGTCGTGATAAATCGCTTGCAACCGATGCCCATGGTTTCAATATGGTTGCAACTTTCATAGCCCTCTTAGTAAGTAAATCAGAAGGACCCTTCCAAGGAGTCTGCAAACACACTCTAGAGAAATCTAATTTTTTCCTGTTTTCTAGGACATATTTCTCAAACCCTTTGGCATTTTTATCTCCAGAAAGTTCTCTGATCCTCTCAGTCATTTCATTGAGATTAGAAGTTGCATCGATGGAACCACCGGCACCAAAGGTCAATCGATATGAAGGATCTAGAGGTATCAAACCTAACTCTTTGTGAGCATCTCTACCAATTGCTTGAAAAATTTCTTCAATTACTTCGGGGTAATGGAAAAAGGTTGGACCTCTGTCAAACTTGAATCCATCCATTTCTACGATTTTAGTTCGACCACCGACAGAAGAAGATTTTTCCAGCATTGTCACTTTGACGCCTGAATGAGCCAATAAAAGTGCAGAAACCAAACCACCTGGACCTGCCCCCACTATCAAAACATCTTGTGAATCGTCTACGTCCATGTTATACCCAACGCTATGATAGATATAAAAAAGCGTTTTTAAATTTCTATGTAATAAAATTTTGAAAACAATCTTTAATATACGTTGAATATGGATTGTATTTCCAATTCATACATCTATTAAATAGGCAAATAAAATCGCACCGAATCATGCACAAAAGAAATGCACTGATTGCCCTAATAATGACTGCCTGTCTTGTGACGATGCCTGTAGCTATGGCTGATTCAAACGAAGACATACCCACTAATGCTACAAATACTGGAGTGCATGACACGTTAGTCGATGCTCTTGTACAAGCTGATCTAGTAAGTACATTACAAGGGGATGGACCATTCACAGTGTTCGCTCCAACAGATCAAGCATTCGCTGATGCTGGAATTGACTTGTCAACATTTGATACAGATGAAGAAATTGCTGTTCTAACAGATATCTTACTTTACCATGTTTACACAGCGGGTGCAGTGTATGCAGCTGATGTAACAGATGGATTAACTGTTGCAATGGCTAACGGAGATGATGCTTCATTTACAGTAACTAATGGGACTGTAATGATTGGAGATGCTGCTGTAACTACAGCTGATGTTATGGCTTCAAACGGTGTTATCCATGTCATCGATAAGGTACTAATGCCACCAGCTGACCTAGTAGACATTGCAGCAGTTGCAATGTCAACAGGAGTACACGACTCATTAGTTGCTGCTCTAGTAAAGGCTGACTTAGTAAGTACAATGCAAGGCGTAGGACCTTACACAGTATTCGCTCCAACAGATCAAGCATTCACAGATGCTGGAATCGATTTGGATGCTTTCACAACTGATGAAGAAATTGCTGCTTTGACAAACATTTTACTTTACCACGTTTACTCTGGAGCAGTAAATGCTGCTGATGTGACAGACGGATTAGCAGTGCAAATGGTTAACGGAGATGATGCATCATTCACAATAACAAATGGAACTGTTATGATTGAGGATGCAACAGTCACTGCGGCTGATGTTATGGCATCAAACGGTGTTATCCATGTCATTGACAAGGTACTAATGCCACCAGCACCATACACAGGAGTCGGTATTTGCTACAACTCTGTAACACACATGATTGCTGCTGGAGCATCAATGGAAGAGTGTGGAGCGTACATGTATGTAGAGAATTACAGCATGAATGGAGAAGAGTTCACAGGTTGCTACAATACTGTGTCTCACTCATTAACAGATACTACACAAGCAATTTGTGAATCTTACATGTGGACACCGCCAGTAGACATTGCTACAACTGCAATGGCCACTGGAATACACACTTCCTTAGTTGCTGCACTGTCTGCATCAGAATTAGTTTCTACGTTACAAGGTGATGGTCCGTTTACAGTATTCGCTCCAACAGATCAAGCATTCGCTGATGCTGGAATCGATTTGGCAGCGTTTACAACAGATGAAGATATTGCTACACTAACTGATATCTTACTTTACCATGTTTACTCAGGTTCAGTCAATGCTGCTGATGTAACAGATGGATTAACTGTAGCAATGGTTAACGGAGATGATGCATCATTCACAGTAACAGATGGAACTGTAATGGTTGGAGATGCTACTGTAGTGTTGGCTGATGTTCCTGCATCAAACGGTGTTATCCATGTCATCAACAAGGTACTAATGCCACCAGCTGATGAACCAGTTATTCCAGAGGGATGTGACTTTGTAATCGGATTAACAGATGATGGCATGGCTTTCGATAATACTGAACTAAGTATTGCAGTAGGCGAAACTGTATGCTGGATCTGGAATGATGCAGCTATGGCACATAACGTTGCACAAATCAGAGAAGAAGGAGATACTACAAGAGATGTAGCTGGAGAATATAGCGGTGCAGCAGCTACAACTGTTGATTATCGTGTCACCTTTACTGAAGATGAAACATTCTATTACATCTGTGAACCTCATGCAACCATGGAAATGAACGGAAAGGTAGTTGTTGGAACTGGTATCAGTGAAACACCAACTCAAGTAGTAGATTCAGATGACAATACCCCAGGATTTACAGCGGGTATTGCTGCAATAGCACTAATCAGTGCATTGGTTGTCGCAGGCTCACGCCGTAGATAATCGGACTTCGACCCACCCGTCGAGCTCTCTCGTCTCATGGACGACGAGAGGGCTCGGCCTCCTTAGGGAGCCAAGAAATCGTCCATAAAGAGGAAAAAGAGGGAATGGTGACCATTCCTTTACCTCTCCATTGTTTAGATCATAACGAGTTTGATGTAATGGACAAGTAATACAATCATCTTTCACTTTGCCACCGTAAGCGAGTGGCCAAGCCATATGCCTACAGAGAGCATCTGTCGCATGAACTGTTGATTCTTGTCTAAGTAACATTATACTTTTAAGACCAATATTTCGCATCTTTTTTTTACCTAATTTTAATTTATCACTTCTAATAACCTGATGCCAATTATCGCCTTCCACTGGTAATTTCATAACGATTCAAGTTATGAAGTGACATTTGAATGTCTGTAATCAGTAGAGATAAAAATATCTATTTTAGGTTAGTTAAACCACCATCGACAGGTATAATGTCGCCAGTCATCCAATCAGGAGCACTAGTGATTAACCACTCTGCTACTGAGGCAATATCATCAGGTTCACCTATTTTACCTACTGGATGCATCTCTTCACTAATTTTTCTACTTTGTTCACTTGCCAATAAATGTGATGAAAGAGGAGTATCTACTAATCCTGGAGAAATTACATTTACTCTGATACCGCGCTTTGCATAATCAGATGCTGCTGCCCTAGCTAAACCTTCAACTCCGGCTTTTGCTGCTGAAATAGCAGCGTGATTGGGCATACCTAGCGATGCTGCTGCAGATGAGAAAAGTACAATTCGCCCACCATTTCCTCTCATCATTATCTTTGCAGTAGCTCTAATTACATTGAATGAGGTAACTAAATTTTGGTTAATAGTTTCCATGAATTGCTCCGAACTTGTTGCATGAAGAGGTCGGAGAAATATTGATCCTACCGAATTTATAACAGCGTCTAATGAACCATAAGTCTCATTAATCTGTTTTGCTTTTTCTTGGACATCATCAGCGTTTGTTGCATCGACGATTAGGCTATCTATAGATCTACCATCAGAAACTAGATTTAAATTTTCTATGTTTCTAGCACTAATTATGACTTTCCAACCATTGTCCGACATACGTCTGGCAAGGTTAGAGCCTATACCACCAGAACCTCCAATTATCCAAACTACTTTACTATCTACATCTGACATAACTTTACACCTTTAATTCACTAATTTTTTCATTTAAATTGAGGCCTAAACGGAATTCTTCGAGATAAGGCCCCATTGACTCAATTAATTTTACATCAGGATGTGTTCGAAGGACTAATCCATCTAAGTACATCAATGCACGAATAATTGGAAATGCTTCTTCACCGAAATCAGCTCCTGCTTTTTCTACCGCAGCCTGAACTGTTTGCATCATGATTCTAGTCAAACTTTTCTCACCAACTGATTGATTTTCAAAGCCGTCATAAATCTTATTCATTTCTTTGTAGTAATTATCTAAATTACTAGAATTCAATGGAGAATCTGATAAACCGAGGAGTGAATCAAAGGCTTCCTTGAAGTTATTTGCAGATAAATACTCAAAGAATTGGAATAGCGACAGATTGACTTTGGAAGGAGCATGGCATATTGCTCCATTATCGATAAAAACAAACTTACCTTCATTGTCTATGATACAGTTTCCAGGATGTAAGTCTCCATGAAAAGTACCGATTCCAAATAGATAAGCCCCATGAATTCTAAATAATTGCAATAGAGTATCCCAAGTAAGTGATTTTTCTTCAATCCCGTCTTCTAGAGATTTACCTTCAATAAACTCAGAAACTAAAACATCCTCATTAGATAACTCAGACCAATATTTCGGAAATCGCAACAAATCCATAGGGAAATTCTTAGAAATTTCATATTTTATTTCTTCTAGTTCTTTTGCCCCTTTGATTTCGTTACGTAAGTCGAGTTCTCTGGTCGTATAATCTGCAACATGATTTAGTAAAGCAACAGGATTACCTACTCTGCGAAGTTTTCTGTTAAAGAATAGAAAAATTCTGAGCCATCTTCTCATTCTCTCGACATCTCTTCTAAATGTTTTAGAATTTTGATTTTTAATTATTTTAACTACTACTTCTTCGCCTGTTTTTAATTTCCCTCTATGTACTTGACCAACAGATGCTGCTGCCAAAGGCATTTTCTCAATATTCTCAAATGCATCAAAAAAACCTTCAGGTGCTCTGGATTCAAGGTTAGCAAATACATCTTCAGTCGGAATACTGGCTGCATGCTGATACAATTGTTGTAGTTGCCTACATTTTTCAACACCAATCAAATCGGATCTGAGAGCAAAAATCTGTGCCAATTTAACTGAAAGTAGTCCTTGTTTCTGAATCCAGTCCAAATCTGCTGGTTTTTTCTTCAAGATTTCACGCATGAAGAATAAGAAAGTCAGTAATCTCACATATACAAGTAAGCACTAACCAATATAATGGGTCGTATCAATCCATAGAGAAAAATACAGCCAATTTCTACTGTAAATTAGTTTCCATCATTAACAGCAACTATCGTTCTTACTCTCTTGAGCGCAGAAACATGTCTTAGCAGGAATAATATCTGCTCGAGAACTTCTTTCGTTAAATTGAGAAGTTACTTTTTCTAGCTCACCAGAAGTATCTCCTCTGGCTTCTAAACATAATTTAAGTCCTAATAGACCCCACATATTATCTTTCCAAAGATCGATGTCTGCACGGTATACTGCTTCAGCTTCTTCTACTTCTCCTTGTTCTAGAAGTAGCGCACCTAGAATATGGCGTACGGGTTGCATTTGACCCCAAGGTTCGTTGTATGCAAGATTTAATGATAAATCTACTCCACGACGTAGGTGATCGAATGCTGCTGTAAAATCAGCATCTTGACCTTTTTCTTTTGCGAGATACTGCCTACGATATTCAATTTCTCCATCTAAAATTGCATCATTCACTAAAAGAATACAAGGACCTTCACTTGGATCTTGGTACATCAAATTATTATGAAGTACTCTACCTGCTAGAGCCGGATTCTGTAACGCTTCTTTGAACAAAACTTGTTCGGCTTCTGCTTCAGGTACCATTCCCATAGATGCATAAGCAACCCCTCTTGCATAATGCTGAGTAGCTATAGCCGCAGGGAATACATCTTTATCTGTATGTAATGGTTCATTTAGAATCTCATTCCACTTACCGAATCTAATCATTACATGCCAAGGCATTGTAACATAGGATTCAAGGAAAATAGCTCCCATTGGTATCACTCCCGCTAACATGAACTGAACACCTGAATTGGCATCACCAGCAGGGAGTGTTTCAACTGCCTTGCGTGCATATTTTAAAGCGGTTTCATATTGACCATCGAACATTGCACACCAAACAACGAAATGATGGTTGTGCATTCTGTAAAATTTATAAAATTGTGATTCATTACCTGTTATCTCGACATAGCGATCATCGGCCTCCACTGCTGCAATATTGCAATCTATAGCTTCTTTCCACTGCCCTACCCAAGCATCAATATGAGAGGGCATATGAACTAAGTGGCCTAGACCGGGCATTCTTGTGCGGAGAACATCTGCAGCAGGAAGCGCTCTTTCAGGGAAGGGGGACAACTCTAATGCATGACAGTATAGGTGGCAAATAGCGGGATGGACCTTTGCTTCATCACTGCTTTCAAATGCATCTTCCAGGACTTTCACAAGGAGTAAAGTATTATCATCAGCAGGAGTTATTTCGCCAGTTTTCGTATTCTTATCCCAGAGTTGCCATGCCTTTAGATTCATCAGAGCCTCTACATAAATTGCAGTTACATCCAAGTTCCCTTTATACTTCTCATAAAGAGGAGCCATGGCATCTGCGAAAGCAATATTTAATTCAGGGCTATTTCCCATGTTCAGGACTGAAGGATCTGCAGCATCACGAGCTTCTTCGGAATGTCTTTCTGCTAAGGCATTTATTAGATCTTGTTCTAATTCTGTACATTTATCTTTGAGAGACATAGCCTGTTGAATAGGATCATGCCCTGAACCTAGGCCAGGGGACCAGTTGTAATTTGAAGACAGGCAGTATGCAATGCCCCACCATGCCATAGCACAATCAGGGTCTAACTCGGTACACTTTTGAAAACACGCAATGGCTTCTTCATGATTATAATTTAACATGTGTCCATGTGCAAGGATATACATTTTTCGTGTTTCATCATTTCTACAAGTAATCTCGTTTGCAAAAGAATAATTCGAAGCGTCGCCAAAATCATAATCATCGGGTTTTAGTACCATATTTTTATCGGAATAGGGTTAGAGTATAATGGATGTCCCAATGGTTTATATCTAAGAAAGGAAAAAAAAAATCAATTCATGATTATTTCATATCTACTATGGAAATTATTTGAAGAATCTCCAAGTATTCTGGTGACTTCTATGCCGTCTCTTGATTCATATCTTGACATAATAGCTCCTTCAATTATACCGTCATCAAGAGCCCACAATGGAAGACTTTCTTCTGACAACTTCTCATCAAGATGGACTTCAATATGAAATACTGGGTCAATATCATAAGTCAGTTTACCTAAACCAGAATACTCCCACCAATCCATCATTTCATTCAAGTATTCAACATCGCCATTAATATCTTTCATTGAGAATGACAGTTCTTCTCCAATTCTTATTCCAACCTGTCTTAATAAAGTTTCAATATCAATTCCAAAAGCCGCGAGACTTTGAACTCCACCAGTTTCTAGTTTCTTTCTTGCTTGATTAATCTCCATGCCAGCATTAAGAATTGATTCCGGATCAAAAGGTGTATCTTCAGTTGGTAAATCATCATTGACATCAAGAATTTCTCTGATTCGCTCTAAAAATGAGCCCCCATCAAATGTTAATCTCAAAGGATCAACAATTCTATTCTCTGTATATCTCTTAGATGCTGAATCTAGAGGGACACCTTCGGACCAAATGGATTCTACAAGATTTGCCCATGAATTTGAAAAATCAGGAGATTCGATTACCAAGGCAGCATCTTCTTTACCTCTTCCAACGGGATTTTCTTCCATGTTCAAATATTGGATAGTTTCCAGATTATCCATCAAAGCACCTTGAGCCTCCAAATTATCTGTATGTCGAACTTCAATTAAGTCGTGTAAGTCTCCATAAAATCGTAAAGTACGACGATCTAATTGTCCGATTACACGAATATTAATTCCTCTGTTAGCGGCATTATTTACAGCGGTAATTGCCGGGCTCCGGCAAAGGTGAAGGATCCCAAATTTGCCTAATAATAATATTAAATTCTGTGTAGAATCATCCGCCATCTTTTCGATTCTCTTCATAATGTGGGTTCGTTCTTTTAGTACAGCGAATTTTGGATTAATATCTGTACTCTCCTCAACTGTTTCATTAAATTTGAGAGTATTAGGATTTACTTGCACTTCTTCATACGCTTGCTCTATCCTTTGTAGCTGCAATTTTCTAATTCCGATAAGGTGCTCAACTGCTTCAGTAATTGGAGGACAGGAAAATCTCATCGGCCTATCTGCAGTTGTTTTCACCAAACCTATTGACTGTAATTTTTCTAGGGAATTGTAAGCATCTAAACGAGTAGTTTCTAATTCTTTAGCAAGCTCACTCGCCTTTAAATTTGATTTAGAAGAAAGAACCAAAACCGCTTTAATTTCTCTTTCATTCAATCCTGCGTCACTTAAGATGACTTCCCAACTCATTAAAATTCTCTCCGTTTTGTAACGTCACTCATAGCAGCCAAAATCTTAGCCACATGATTTCTGGGACGGAATAACCAATCATAGACATAATGAATTTCTCTATCAGGGCCTATTACAAATGAAGACTTTGCAGGAAATTGTCCGAGATATACAGGTACTTCGTACATGTCTGCAATAGATCTATCTGGGTCAGAAAGTAAAGGGAATGGTAGGCCAAGCTCTTCTTTGAATTCTTTGTGATCTGATGTTGAATCTTGACTGATACCAATTATCTCTACAGGAGGTGTAAGAGATCGAAACAAATCATATTGTTCTTTGAAACTAAGACATCCTCTTTTGCAAGTTGGCGAACCGTCCTTTGCATAAAAGAAGATAACTTTCCATTCCCCATCTAAGTCTGAAAACTTAAACTCATTAGAATCACTATCTAACAATATAAAGTCCGGAGCTTTCTCTCCCACTGACACTACCATATGTCCATCTCCTTTGATATTGCTAAAATACTTACTCTAGGTCAAGTAGATGTCCCATACGCGCCTTCTTTGTATTGAGATAGTCTCTATTTGACTCACACAAACCACTGACATGTGAGACTCTATCAGATACTGTGATACCATTATCTCTTAATCCTTTAACCTTCAATGGATTGTTGGTCATTAGACGAACGCTAGTTACATTTTTTTTCTTCAACATTGTTGCTGCTATTTCGTAATCCCTGGCGTCTGCAGGTAGACCTAACGCAAGGTTTGCGTCGAGCGTGTCATAACCTCTATCTTGTAATGCATAGGCTTGAATCTTCGATTCTAAACCAATTCCTCGGCCTTCTTGTCTCAAGTATACAATTGCTCCAGAACCCTCTTTTTGTATTAATTCCATGGATTTCTTTAACTGTGCTCCACAGTCACATTTCAACGAATGAAAGGCATCTCCAGTCAGGCACTCAGAATGAATACGAACTAGAGGATTTACTGATTTTGAAAACCCCTCCACATACAATAGAGCATGTTCCATTCCTCTGTCGTCAGGGGTGACAGCGATTCTAAAGTTACCACTTTCGGTAGGTAGAAAAGCATCCGATTCTATATTTTTCGTCTCTGTGATTTGCAACTTTTTGACTTGAATGGTCATAAGCACGCCTCGGCTTACTCACTTATGAACTAATGTTTGTTTATACCGGTTATTGAAAACACTTGGTTATATGCTAGTAAGAAGGTGGAAGTACGGTGTCCCAGTTGTATTCATCATCTAAGCTCACAGAATCTCGTGTGTTGACGATGAACGATTGTCAAATAAATAATGACGGGGATTTTATATTATATTGGATGACATCTTGTAGACGATTCTCATTTAATGCATCTCTTCAACATGCAGTTAATCTATCAAATCAACTGAAAAAGCCGATACTAGTTGTAGAGGCAGTGTCCATAACACATAAATTTGCTAATGATCGAATATTATCTTTTATGGTACAAGGAATTATGGATAATATCGATGAATTCAGTGAAAACTTAGTATCTTACATTCCATGGGTAGAAATCAAACAAAGAGCGGGAGCAAAAATGCTAGCATCTCTATCTGAAAGGTCTGTTTGTGTGGTAATTGATGATTATCCCACCTACACACCGAGTAAGATTAGAGATGCTGCTGCAAGAAATCTACAAGTTAGAGTAGATGCTGTAGATTCAAATGGTATCTTCCCGATGAATTGGGCTGAAAAAGAATTTACTACTGCATACTCATTCAGAAAATATATGCAAAAAAATCTTTTAGATGCTTTTCAAACTATCCCAGAAAAGAATTCTGTTCAACATAGAGAAAATGACATAAGAATTAGTAAAGAAATTATTAATAATTTGAAGAAGGATTTTGGGTTTGAGTCGACACCTCTAGAATGGTTATGGAGAGTTGCAGAGGGAGGAGAAATTGGAAATCAAGCAATGGAAGAGTTTCCAATTGACCACACAGTTCCAGCAGTATCAACTTCAAAAGGTGGGGTTAATCAAGCTAGAATACGTTTGCAAAAATTTCTAAATTACAGGCTTAACAAGTATAATACAGATAGAAATAATCCCGATAAGCCTGCAGTTAGTGGACTTTCTCCTTGGCTACACTTTGGCCATATATCCTCTTATGAAATAATTCAAAATGTATTAACAAAAGAGAATTGGGGGCCTAACTCGTTGAACCATGAAGATACGGGTAAGGGTACAAGAAGTGGGTGGTGGGGTGTTTCTGAATCATCATCATCATTTTTAGATCAAATTATTACTTGGAGAGAACTAGGGTTTAATTTTGCACACAACAGAGAAGACCATGCAACTATTGAAACTATTCCTAATTGGGCAAAATTATCTATGAAAGAACATATTAATGATGATAGAACCATATATTCATTGGAAGAATTAGAAAGAGCAGAAACTCATGATGAGATTTGGAATTCTGCACAAAGAGAATTACTCCGAACTGGTCAAATGCATAATTACATGAGAATGCTATGGGGAAAGAAAATCCTCGAGTGGTCTCCAAGCCCAGAAATTGCGGCTGAAAATATGATCTACATTAACGATAAGTGGGCTCTTGATGGAAGAGATCCTAACTCCTACACGGGAATATTCTGGGTACTCGGAAGACATGATAGAGCATGGGGGCCCGAAAGACCAATATTTGGTAAAGTTAGGTATATGTCTTCAGAATCTGCGTATAGAAAATTAAAATTAAAAAATTATCTTCAAAAATATGCAAAGGAAGAGAATGTGACTTTGGCAAAGTTCGGGTGATGAAATGACTAATTATAGACATGAAACTGTTGTAAATGCAGATATTGAATCGACTTTTGATTGGTTTGAACATGAAGGCTCTTTTAGAAGATTGATGCCACCTTGGGAAGTTGCAGAAGAAGTTCGGGCAGATGACTCTCTTGAAGTTGGATCTCAAAGAGTGTTCAGATTTCCAGCTCCTGGACTACCATTTGTAAACATGACTTGGGTTGCTGAACATACGGCCTATGACAAACCAAACTATTTTGCAGATACAATGGTTAAAGGGCCTTTTTGGAAATGGGATCATGATCATTACTTGACTGAAAAAGATGGAGTTACAACTGTCGTTGATGATGTAAAATATAGTGTACCATTTGGACCATTCGGTATGTTAGTTGATAGAATACTTGGAGGAGCATTGGTTACAGGAAGAATATCTTCTATGTTCAAAGCAAGAGAACTGAGATTACAAAGAGATCTGAATGAGCATAAAAAATATCTTAATGAATCAAGAAAAAGAATCTTAATCGCTGGTTCATCTGGATTGATAGGGACACAATTAGTTGCTTTCTTAGATACTGGCGGACATGATGTATGGAGACTTGTACGAAGGCCGGCTAAAGAAGGAGCAAAAGAACTAAGTTGGAAACCAGATAAAGGTATTCTAAATCCAGAAGATATAGAAGGTTTTGATGTAATTATACATCTAGGAGGTGCAGGGATTGGTGACAAAAGATGGAGTAAAAAGAGAAAAGCCTTGATTATTAATTCTAGGAAAGATAGCACAACATTACTTTCTGACACCATGAGTAAACTGGAGAAAAAGCCTGAAGCATTTATCGTGGCCAGTGCTGTAGGTTACTATGGTAATCGAGGAGATGAAGAATTAACAGAAAATAGTGAACCAGGGGAAGGATTCCTGACAGATACAGTAATTCAATGGGAATCATATGCGGATTCTGCAAGAGAAGCTGGTATCAGGGTTATTAATACTAGAAACGGTATTGTATTGGCAGCTACAGGTGGAGCTCTAGGACGCATGTTACTTCCCTGGAAAATGGGTGGTGGTGGCCCCCTTGCGGGCGGAAAACAATGGATGTCATGGATTTCTCTTGATGATGAAATATATGCTATTCATCATTTAATGATGAATCGTGATTGTGAAGGTGCTTACAACTTGACTGCTCCTAATCCTTGTATGCAGAAAGTTTTCTCAAAGACACTTGGTAAGGTACTCAGACGTCCTGCAATCGCTCCAATACCAGGATTTTCAATGAAAATCTTATTTGGTGAACTTGCTAAACATCTACTAATTGATGGGCAGAGAGTTTTGCCATACCGACTGGAAGAATCAGGTTATGAATTTATTCATAAAAATCTTGAAGATGCCTTAAGAGATTCATTAGGTAAGTGGAGATAGTTGAATGAGAGATACTCATGAATATCTAGTAGATACTAAATTTCCAGAGTTTAACTTGTATGATGAAAAGAGAGAATTAATTACTAAAGAAGACATAAATGGAAAATGGAGTGTAATATTTTTTTATCCAAAAGATGAATCTCCGGGATGTACTCTACAATCTTGTTCATTTAGAGATAAGTATGAAGAATTTAATAATCTTGGAGTTCAGATCTTTGGGGTATCTTCTGATTCAGTATCTTCGCATAAAAAATTCAAAGAGAAACATAATCTTCAGTATTCTCTGTTGAGCGATAAAGGGGGCATACTTGCAGAATGTTTGAAACTGAAAAAAAATTTAGGTTTTCTTCCTGCCAGAGTTACGTTAATTGTTAATCCGGAAGGAATCATAATTTATGCTCATACTAGTCAGCTGGGAGTTACCGGTCATGTAAGAAAAGCACTCAAAGAAATTAAAGTTCGAGAAATCAAAATTTGAAATCACTCCAATCATTAAATTATAGGTAATTTTGTTATCTTGGAGTACACTAGTTGAAGTAGTATGGTCAGCGCGTAGGTAATATGGCTCAAGGTACAGTCAAGTGGTTTAATCAGAAAAAAGGATTTGGATTTATAGAACAGGAAGATGGTGAAGACCTGTTTGTTCATTATACTCAAGTTGAAGGCGAAATTAAAGATGGAGACTCTGTTGAGTTTGAAGTTGGAGAAGGTCCTAAGGGTCCAAATGCCATCAACGTCTCTAAAGCAGAGTGATTTATTCAGATTTCAGAATAATAATCAATCGCAGCATCTTCAATGTCTTTACAGGCCTTGGATTCATCAATAGTTAGAGTTTTTCCGTTTCGGCGAATAGCTTCTCCTCCTACAAAAACATCTAAGACGTCTCCACCAGAATATATCGTATTAGCAAGGATTCTACGATTATCTCGGCCAATAGGGCGCATACGAATGTCATCAAGATTCCAAGTAATCCAATCTGTTGAACCTTTAGTGGCTAATTTCCAAGTTTCAATTGGGTCTAGAATTCTCGCATCCCAATGATCATGCCTTTGAACCAAACTCGCTGCTTTAGATTCAGAACGCATGTCGAGACTATTGTTACTAGCAGCACCATCAGTCCCCAATCTAACATCGACTCCTGCTTCTATCATAGCAGGATAAGAAAGAGTGCCTCCACAAGCTAATTTTTGGTTAGAAGTAGGACAATGAACTGCATGGGCCTCATGTTTAGCCAATATTCTCATTTCTTTTTTTGTAACCCATCCACAATGAGCACAAACAGTATTACCATCTGAAAAGAAATCGAGTGAATCGAGATATTCTATTGGATACATTCCCGTCAGTGAGTGACAATCTGCAACTTCTTTACGAGTCTCTGAAGTATGAATACTCAATTTACAATTAGTTTCTTTCGAAACTTCTGAGGCTTTTCTTAGAGTTTCTTCACTGCAAACATAAACTGAATGAGCGCCTATACCATATGATATTCTATCTGGACGAGATGAACCTTCTTTGATTAGGGACCGCATATGTTTCAATGCATCCCCCGAACCAGGTTTGAAATTTGGAGTTAAACCATCAGTTATTGGACCACATAATTCCGCTCTTAGACCCGTTTTCGCTAGTGTCTCTCCAATTACTTCAGTGTGAAAATACATATCACAAGCAAAGGTAGTTCCAGTCGATATCAGTTCTGCCGCTGCTGCACGAGTTCCAATTTCAACAAACTCTGGTGTTAGAAATTTCTCGACAGGAAATATTGATTTTTCTAACCACTCCATTAATGGAAGCCCTTCTCCCATTCCTCTGTTCAGAACCATGGGTAGATGTGTGTGCCAATTCTGAAAAGAACGAGTAATGAGCCGCATTGAACCATCAAATACTTCAATTACATCTTCGTCTCCATTACTTTGAGAAAAACTACCATTTTCATGAAGTAAAAAATCTCCATATTTAACTATACCATCGTGGTCAATTAATCGAGTATTTGTTACTCTTCTAACACCAACCTCAGATACGAACATGATTGTTCCAAGAGGTCATTTACCGTCAATCTTTGCTTGAAAGAAAGTGACAATCACTAAAATTAGGACGTGGTAGTCCATACATCTTTATCTTGGACTCTCTAGAGATAATTATGAATAACTTCGGAGAGATTGGTTTCTCTGGAAAGTTACGTCCTTCGCAATTAGCATCATCAGACATAATTCGTAAACAATTAGATGCAGGCGAAAAAAATCTGCATATTGTAGCGCCTCCAGGTTCAGGAAAGACTGTTCTTGGACTGTATACTTGGTCTGATCTTGTAAGATTGCCCACTCTTGTTTTAAGCCCTAACTCTGCGATTCAAGCACAGTGGGTAGCTAGAGCTAAA
>Ga0222718_10001637_pt1 | contig 20957 bp, 17 predicted proteins | sample C33_27DmetaG_FD_165045 | JGI IMG/M metagenome (GOLD analysis project Ga0222718, IMG submission 165045) | Estuarine water microbial communities from San Francisco Bay, California, United States - C33_27D | ecosystem: Environmental > Aquatic > Marine > Unclassified | place: USA: California... | reverse complement strand
TGTTATTTAAAAGTGGAAACATGTCTCCAAAATTTTCTTTCCTGTACTTGTCCGTTTGTAGGATCCTTGCCTTACGTTGTTCTCTGATCTCTGGTGTGTCCCTGTCAGCGGCATCCATGAACCTGATGCTGGGTTGGTAGTCCGTCAGCATGTGATACCTGTCCCTCACTATGTCCTTGACCTGTTGTGGCAGAGTCTGTATGTTGAACACATCTGGGTCGAAGCAGGTATTTACATAGAAGAACTTGGGTCGGAACTGTGCCACCCAAAGTGCCATCTTGGCCCAGTTGAACACGTTGAAAATACTCACCGTAGAACATATTTGGAAGTCCATGTTTGCTGTCTTCATTTCCTTGAACTTGACCAGATTCTGATTCACTTCCCTCCACTTGGCAGGATGCCTCTGATATTCGAAAGGTTCTCCCACGTCGTCAATGCTGAAGGCAACTTCAACGTGTTTAAAGTAACTCCACAGGTCGAATATCTCTTGGGGTGGTAATTGTGTGCCGTTGGTGTTGTAGTGTATGTCTATGTTCCGGGCATATCCCTTCTCCACACAGTGCATCAGAATCTTGAAGTGATCGCGAATCATGAACGGCTCGCCGCCAGTGAATTCGAAGTACTCCACATGCTTTAGATCCTCTTGCAATTCCTCGAAGAACTGTGGATTGCGTTTTGGCCATCCACCTTCCTTGAGTTGTATCCTTGCCAGTGAGTTGTCTCCGCCCTTGGCCGTCTCATAATCTATTTCTTCCTGAGCCCATTTCGAAGAACTCCATGATCCACATATCCTACACTTAAGATTGCACACATTTCCCAACTTAAAGTCAATGAACTTCAGTGTTGGCTCGCTATCGGGGGTCCAGTTTTCCAGACTGCTACGCATTTTGTAGATTGAATTTTGTCTCTTCGAAGTCTTGCCTGCATCTTCCTCCTGCCAACAGCTCTGACAACCAGCAGGGCGTTCACCGTTCCTGAACTGTTCACGTAGTCTCGCCATGTATTCTGTGTCTTGTATGGATTTCAAACTCTGTTTATAAACTTTCACACCAGGCACACTGCCCTTGTACAGACAACAAGGCGAGGCACCACCGTTAACATCAACTTCTAGGTGCGTCCATGGCAACGGGCACACATTTGATTTTATATACTTGTCCACCAATCCAACACCCTTTCGTCTCTGCCTAATATTTTTGTTATATCTTGTCTCCTGATCTTGTCAATGCGTTCTTGTCTTTGTTTGCCCTTTTTTGTAGGAACGAATGTTTGTCTCTGTCTCAGATTCTTTAAAACATCTATCAATGATCTTTGCTTTCGCGTGGCAAGTGGTTCCATGTAGTCTAGTGCTTCGTCTATTAGTGTTTCCAATAGGTGTTTTGGTAGAGAAAGTGGACTCAAAATCTCATCATTGCTAAAAGTAAACATGACTTTTGTCAGTATCTCTGTGTCCAGCTCTCTGCTTAGATCAAACATTTTTTTAAGTTCCAGTAAACCAGGCATTGTTATAGTGTAGTCCAATCTCATTTCCCTAGATGTTTTTGCAACTGCAAGTCCTTCTTTAAAATTTTCTAACCACTGTTCGTAGTTCAATCCGTCCCTGATGTACTCCCCTACTTCTCCCGTTCCATCCAGTGATGAACATATCTGCCAGTCCTGAAACTGTGGCAGTAGATCAAACAGTTTGATTCCTTTGAAGGAAGTCCTGCTTAGATTCGTGTTGTATCTCACATACACTTCTTTGGCGAATCCCAGTTCTATTATCCTCTGCATGGCCTTCCAATGCATATCCCACATCAGAGGTTCTCCGCCACACCAGTATATTTCTTTTATTGTTTTTGTTTCTACCGCTTCAACGAACTCTTTCACAACCTGTTTGTCTTGGAATTTCGTTATCTGCTCTCGCAATGGTGACGCCATCCATGGCTGTGATTCTTTAGTCCATGTTTTGTGTTTCCTTGACTCCGCTTCCCAACTCGAACTCAACATGTCTCCACACATCCTACATTTGAAGTTGCATAGGTTGTTGAACCTGTAATCAAAACTGATGGTTGGCATAGTGGTCGCCCCTGTTCCGTCTGTGCTGTCAAACGCTTCGTCTATTTTGTGTTTGAATAACTGATTCCAGTATGACCTATACACATCTGTGTTCAACAGTTTATGATCACACACTTCACATTCCGACAATTCCTCACCTGCCATCATACGCAGTCTGACAGATCGCATGTGATCTGAATTCCAGTGCTCTTTCAGTGTCAGTGGTTTGTACTCTTTGGCGTCATTGCCTGTGTCTATGTACTGCCTGAAACTCTGTGCAGGCTCTCTGGATGCACAGCACATACGTCTTTCTGTCTGCGGTGAAAGGTACGTGTGTGTCCAAGGAGCCATGCAGAAGGTTTTATTTCCTTCACTCGGTTTAATCCGTTTCATAAAGTTCTGCGAGTTCTGGGAAAGTTTTGACTATGTCTTCATCCCTAATGACATCCATCCTCTGCATTGTTTCTTTGAACTGATGTATATCTTTAGAATTATCTCTTCTCATCATGTAATCTAAGCCTGCCTCAAAGCCCTTTGTGGCCCTTGTCAGATTGTCCAACGGACGTAACCATTCTATGTGTTTCTCGTATTTCTCTTTGACTTTTTGTTTGAAACTATCTGGTAACAGGTCTATCCTCTGTGCATATGGATACTGTAACAAATTAAAATTGAAGTCCTGTGGTTTCAACAATTCTTGGTCCACCCAACTTCTATGGAAATCAACAATGTGCAATGAGTTGATCAGCCCTACCGTGCTTGATATGTAGAAATCGACCTGGGGACATACTTCTAGCATACGTTTCCTGTTGGCCACCACATCTTTCCACACTGTTCCTTTACGCATGTATTCTGCTCTGTCGCCTTCTGCATCTAGGCTGGCTCCTATGGACACTGAGTCAAACTTGTTCCAGAGTTCCAACACATCCATGTCTTTGAATTTGAGTCTAGTAAAGTTTGTGTTGTAGATCAATCTCACGTGATACATCTTACGTTTGTCTAGCTCTTTCAATATCCTGTAGTGTTCTTCCATTATAAGTGGTTCGCCTCCCGCAAAGTAGAACTGCTCAACATGATCGAACTGTTCCAACATCTGTTCCCATATGTCGTCTGCTGTTCTACCCACTCTTATGATTTTTGCATGTCCGGGAGGGCCTCCATTCAATTTTTTATGATCTTCATACCAATTTGAACTGAACCATGTACCACAACTTCTACACGCTAGGTTACACAAGTTGCTGAACCTTATATCCCAGTACTTGATGACAAAGTCTGCTGTGCCATCTGCTTGTGTGTTCTCTGTCATACCTATGTTGTGTCCAAAATGCTTGTTAGAGCTCAAACGCAGTGAGAAGAAACCCGACTTCTCCTGGTCATAACACTTGACACACTGTTTGCTTTTCTTGTTGTTCAACATGTTGACACGCATCTCTTTCATGTCTGGGCCATTGAACACAGTCTCCATGGAATCCTTGTTCAAGTTTCCTACGGGATGGTTGTCTAGACCAAAACAGCAAGGGTATGCCCTACCATCTGGAAAGGCGTGCAAGTGAAGCCACGGCATCATGCAGAATGTGTCACTTTCTATCAGCAACTCCTTTTCCCTGGTAGTCATGTCGTTAATCTTTAGTTTTTCGGGCTCTTTGGCTCCGTACTCATATGCCACGATACCATTCTCCTATTATTGGGAAAGTCTTTTCAAAGTCCTTTCCTGATCTTTTGTCGTATTGACTGTAAAATGCTTTAAAATCTCGTTGTAGTTTACTCTGCTCGGCCGCACCCGCATGCGGTGTTTTCACAACATCCAAGTAATCGATTAATCTTTGTGTGTGATCTATTTCCATGCTCTCCAGCCATTTACTGTTATTAGTTAAGAACTTTTCAAGGTCGCTCTTGAATTTATTCCTGAGATCATCTGGGAGCACCAGAGGCGATTGAAAACTAGGAAACCTAAGTATGTTCAATGTGAAGTTGATGCTTGGACCATAAACTTTGCCGGCGTTTTTGAACCAGATTATCTTTTCCAAGAACTGTGGCAGTGATTCAAGACACAATGCATTTATTGTGGCCATGTTGTGTATAGCACGTGGTACCTTGTCTATCATCATGTGCAACATGTTTGAATGCCATGCACCGTAGTCTAATCCGTCACGGATGTATTCCGCCTGTGCGAATGTGGCCTCACAACTGGTGTAGAGTTCAAACCTGTCAAACTTCTTGAGTTTGTCTTTGAACCTGTCAATTATGCTCTGCTTTGCACCTAGGTTGCTGTTGATCGCTATCACCATGTTGGGATTCATCTTGTCACCTTGTGTTTCTATCCAGTCTAATAGGCGCCAAAGATTAGGAGACATCATTGGTTCTCCTCCTGTTATCCTCAATTCGTCAAGTGTTCTATGCAGGTCGGATTCCCACCATTTGTAAAACGCTTCAACATAAGGATTTACCTCGTCTTTCTTGTATGGTTCGGCAGAATCGTGTGTGTGAGTGAAATGATTCCTGCCATCTGTCTCAAGTCCTATGTATGGCCCTTTTTGCTTTATGTTGTTTGCCCATGTTGAACTGAATGCCGGATTGCAGTATGTACAAGCGAAATTGCAGGTCCTGTCAAATGCTATCTCTAATGTTTTCAAATTCACGTTGTCGTTGTGATCATTTTTGAATGCCTTGTTTAAGTCATCATTTGTGAATATCTTTGATTTATAAACCCTATCGCTGATGTTGTCTCTGCCCACATCCTCTATCTTCCAACAGTACTCGCAACCTGCGGGTCTTTCTCCACACTGCATCTGCCTTCGTTGTTCTTTTTTCTGTTGTGTGTTGTGTATTGCACTTGGGTTGTTTTTTATTTCTTCTAGGTCAATCCTGTGCGGCAACGGATGATGACAACTGGTCGTCATTCCTGAACCTAACCAAATTGTGGCGTTGTACCATTTTGCTCCACAAAAACTGGCACTCTTTGTGTCTAGTATCTTTTTCTTATATTCAAGATCGTTCATCTGGTTCCTTAAAGTAATTTTTCAGTTTGTCGTATTCGTCTGCTGGACAGAGCACGTTGCTCTGGAACATTATGTCTTTCACCCAGTGGTAATGTGCTATGGGTGGAGGATGTGTATCGCCAGGTATGTAGTATTCCTTGTAATTATCCTCTGCAAATTCCCATAGACCTTTTCTACCCTTGTAGAAAAGGAACTTACTCCAATCTATCATGTTGTACAATGCTTTTTCACTTTCACTGTAAAAGTTATCACGTAACACGTCCTTGTTGAATACCATCATTGTGTAAGGGATTTTTTTGTTGTCTAGGAACATCTGTGTCCTGTGTATGTGTTCCAATGTCCTGTAGTATTGGTGTTCTTCATTCCAGAAATGGCGCCTGTAGTACTCGTGCTTGTCCTGTTCAGGATGTCCGCCATACCAGGTACTCCACCTAAAATCCTCGTCCCATACATTATAGGTCATATTTTCTTTTAGTTCATATTCGCTTTTATCTTTCGTTATTACTTCATACCGGTCTGTGCCAGACCACATTATATACATGTGTCTGATGTTTTTGTATTTCATGGCGCTGTTGATGACCGCACGTGATATTGTTTCATTTCCGCTACCTGACCTACCTTCGTTTTTCATTATTGTTCCGCCATTGAACCATGTCACGAACTTAGGCCAGCAAGGCCACTTGTACCTTGTGAAACTGCAACCGTGAGCGATATTGCTATGCATTCTTGCACTCCTCCCAGAACTCCTCCATCTCGGGGAATGTGTTCAAGAACCTTGTGAGACGTCTGCGGTCGTGCTCGTTAAAGAAAGAGTAAAAGTTTTTTTTGTTTTGCGTACTTGCGTCAGCGTTTTCGCGCCAATATGCGAGGTTCCTCTGCATCTTCTGGATCTCGAAATCCTTGAATATGTGTAGACCATTGTCTTCCCCGGAATTATCCTGCATGTACTTTATGTTGTCCTCATGTATACTCTGATATGATTCTGGTAACAGGGTGATCTGTTGCCACGCGGGTTGCCTCAGCAATGGCACGTCGAACCACACCCTCTGATAGGTCTTTGAGTACTTTGTACGCAGTTCCAGTATCTTCTCCAGCAGTTTGTCCATACTTGTTATGCTGAGGTTGTTGTATGTACATATGAATGTGATAGAGTTACGGCCGGGTATCCTATCGAGGAACTCCTCCACGTTGTCCATCATGTAGTTGAAGTCCAACCCGTCCCTGATGTACTCCGCACGTTTACCGTATGCGTCAACACTCACGAACTGCATCATGTGTTCCACCTTTTCCTGCATACATATCTCCTGTGCCATGTTGAAGTACTTCTCCTTGAGCTTCTTTTCTGGAGGACACATGTTGCTGGTTACATTGAGATGCAGGTCCTGTTTAGGATTATCGATTATGTACTGGAACACCTTGTAGGTGTTCTTGTCCATCATGGGTTCACCACCGGTCATACGGAAGTGCTTGAGGTTCTTGTACAGCGTGGGCCACCATCGCCAGAAAGCGGTCACGTATGGGTTGTCATCCCTGTGCGGGATAGGCCTTCGCCTGCCCTGGAAATGCTCTGGTGCGTTGTGGGGCGGAGATGTGGGATATTCTCCGTACCTGTCCACTTCCTTGCCCCAAGTGGTGGAGAACTGTGGGCTACAATAACTGCACTTGAAGTTGCAGGCGTTGTTGAAGTTGACCTCTACGTACCTGGGTGTCCACTTTTCATCTATGGGATTCTTCCGTATGTCATCGAAGTCCTGCATGGCCCATGGTTCCCCCGAACGGTAGTGCCTGTCCGACATCTCACCGGTCTTCTCTATGTTCCAGCAGTAACTACAGCCTTGAGGTTTGTCGCCGTCCAGCATCATGGCACGTTCCTGCAGTTTCTCGTGTGTGTTGTGCAGTGCGGCCGGATTGTCCTTGAGCATGCCTTCATCTACCTCATGCAAGGGTGGATGATAACAACTGTTAGTCAGTCCAGTGGGCAGGTGCAGTGACGTTTGGTTCCATTTGGCCAGGCACATGGTGGGTGATACTGTGGACAACTTGTCCTTGGCCCTCAGTGCGTCTGCCTTGTAATCACTTGTACTCACGATCTTGCACCCCCCTGTTGATGTGTTGTGGCATGCAAAATTTGAAGAATCTACTTTGTTCTGCTCCTAACTCAGCCACTGGTATGTCCAACTGATTGCGTAGGCTTTCGCCGTACAATCGTATATCCTCATCCAAATCGAACATGTGATCTTCCAGGTGTTTTTGATACACCTGCTTCATGCCCCGGAGGTCAGATATCTGCTCAACGTCATTTTTATCCAGTGTTGTGACATAACAACCAATCCTTGCACCCAACATGGCGTATTTGCCATTATCCACGTCTGCCCCGACCGACATCCATGTCACTAAATTCTTGAGATTGGATGGCCAGATCTTCTTGCTGAAATCACCTGGTTCTATCCTCATACCCTGTTCAAGACTCATCTTTACACCCTCCCTGTAGCCGGCCACGAATGCCTGTCTCGGTGTTGCATTCATCACTGTCTCGGAATAGCAGTTGTGTAGGTTCTCGTGTTTGACCGTCCAACAGAAATCCAATTTGGCACGCGGATCTTTGGCATTTTCGTGCGTATGCATAGTCAGGCAAGTTTCCCTATCCCATCCTACAAGTCCACCGTTGCCATAGACAAGTCCGTTGATGCTGTTTTTTGCCCTCCACCTGTGTACTGCTTTCTTGTCTGTCTTGTTCCAATCCAGTGTTTGTAGCAAGAAACTTTCGTCTATGATGTTGTCTCCGTCAACACTGATGAAAAAATCTGTTTCTGCTATCTCTGCCGCGGCTTTGTGTGCGGAGTCAAATCCCACCACGCCGTCCACACGCTTGGCCCAAGGCACCTTGTTCACCAGGTCAGCGTAGTTGTAGTCCTTGTTGGGTTCATCGAAACTGATGAACACAAAATCCAAATCTGTTATTCTGATCTTTTCCATGTAAAACTCTCTGTTGGCCAGAACGGATCTGATTTTAAATTTTCAATTTCGGGAAACACGTTCCTATCTATCTTTCTTTCCACCTTGACGGGCTTTCCCCCCTGAAGGACGTAATTGTTCTCTCCGTTGTTTATGATCTCCAATTTTTCATTCAATGACACTTCCACTTCCTTACCTTGTATCTTTACGAAATGTCTTTTTACGGACCGTTTTGGTAGATTTGCGAGTGCCTTAAACAGTTCTTGCATCTAACGCCTCCAAGAAATTTTTGTAGAAGTAATGAAGTGGTGCAGTGATCCTTCTTTCTCCAAAGAACAAAGAATCATCTATCCTCATTGGATAGTAATAGTTGCTAGGATCGTAGTTGAATGTCCCCTGATGGACAGCCGGCTTGTTGTGTATGAACTTGAACCATGGGTAGTCAAGCAGTTGTTCACAGGTGGGATCAATAATCCTGTACGCAAGAGCATACACCACGTCTGTAGTTGGTAACTGGTCGAAACAATTTACTAGAAGATTTTGCCTTACAAAATTCCAATTTTTTACAATCGCTCCGCACGTGTCATAAAATTTTTTTGCAAACATGCTTCTACGGAAATAGGTCATTCCGTTGTACAAGTTTGGTAGGAAATTTTTTGCATGAAAAGGCCTGTATTCTTTGTCCTTCACCCTTTTCTCTTTGTAATCAAAACAATCAATCGAGAACACTAGATCATGTTGCCACAGATAGTACCACCACCAATCGGTATTTGTGTTCCATAACATGTCCGCTTCAAGTTTTATGGTGTGTGTAAATGGCGTGAGTTGAAAAACTTGATATTCGTTTGCGAACTTTTTCACATGATCCTGTGCATCGTCGTTGGTCAAGACTTTCACTACATCAACGTGTTCGCTCTTGAACACGCTGTCTTTGTCCACTATCACACATACATTATTTTCCTTGTTGTGTTTTTTCAACGTCCTTGCCAATTCACATGATAATTTTGAATAATCCGTTTCAGTGCTGTTCTGGCAGAACCAAACAAATCCCTTAGACATTGGCCACCTCCTTGGGTAAAAAATGCAGATCTTGATCACACAGTTTGATTGTTATATCGTTCCATCTCACAACCGCACCGTTTTCTTCTAGGTTCAAAATTTCAGCATCGGCAGGCACAGTGGCGATGCTGTCAGGTATAATGTCATAATCACCGTGACCAGATATCTGATTCAGAGCGATTGCAAATGCGTAATCATTACGGAAATTGGGATATGTGATCCTGTAAAGATTGCAGTAGTGTTGATAATTTTGTTTGACCAATCTGACCGTGTCAAATATGGCCTTTGTTCTTGGTGTTTTTCTGAAAATCAAGACAGTGGCCCATACGAGATCAAGCATCGCATCTCTGTGGTATTCCATTTTCTCACTTTTGATCACATCGTGTGCATCCTTGTGTACTAGGAAATCACTTTCTGTGTTTGCTAATCTCAACAACTTATCCGAGTAACAGAAATAATCCACATCCATGACCACCGTGAGGTCGTATGGTGAGTGATCATAGGCCATGTGCCTCTCGAGGTTGTACCATGGTTTGCCCAACTTGGTGTTGTTTGTTTCGTTGTCCATGATTTTGTAATTGATCATTCCCATGGGACCAAAGTTCTTGTACGTGTCCGAGTTTGTCACGATCGTGATGGGCAATTTCAGATTCTTTTTGATCAGTGCAACACAGCGTTCAGTTATTTTGCTGTATGCCACGTGACTGGTATCAAAACAGTAAAGCAGTACTCCTGTAGTCATCACACTTTTCTGTTTCTGATGTCTTGGTATAGTTGGTGATAGGTGTTAAGTGCTGATTGGTTTTTTTCCAATAAAAGGTCAAGGAATTCGGTTGGTTTCTCGATTTCTACAGGGTTCGAGTTTGAGTCGAGAATGAAAAAACTTTTCCCACCCTCAGATGCCGTCTTCACAAAACATATGGTCTCGGGGTCAGCACGGAAGATGTGGTTCTGGTACACCAGCACCTGATTGGATTGTGCTTTCTTGAGGGCGTTGGCCTTCTGCGTGTTGAAGTCGAAACTCTGTTTGGATAACTCTTTCAATTGATCTATGTTCATACCACAATTATAACATAATTATGGTGCAAAATCAATTGGAGTAAAAAAATATCTTACGTAGTGCCGTTTTGTTCGGTGGCAGTAGTGCTTGGCGTGTAAACCACGCTGAGACCTTCTGCTGTGGTTGGATTTATGGTAAACAGGGTCGTCACCATTTTTGGTGTGTTCTTTATGTCTGTCGGGATTGATGATGTGTTACCACTTGTGAACTGTGTGTCCGCCGCCGCATCCGAGGCTGTCATCTTGACGAATATCTTCGTGGCCGTGCCCGGTGCCGCGTCTAACTTGGCTTCAATTTTCATGGTGTTTGCGTTGTAGGCCGCGTAACTGCTCTGTGTAAGTAGGAGCAGTGTGGTGTAACCTGTTCCTAGGTCATAGAAACCGTTGGCGAGACCGTTGGTTGTGGTTGTGTGTCCTGAACCCGATCTCGTTGTGGACTGTGACCCTATGTCAAGATTTCCAACAGCATTACCGAGTCCTATGAAGGCCGTGTCCTTGGCACTAGTTGATGCCGCTGTGGCCCCAACCGTGATCCTTACCTTGCCGCCCGCGTTGAAGAACCATCTCATCTGATTTGCATTAGTGAAAGTCACTGAGACCTCCTGTGTCGCTGTGTTGTCCCAGCCCTCTGAACCTGTGGTCACCGTCTGCAGTGCCGCTGATGTGGTCTTTGCCGTTGCGCCTGTTGATCCCGCCGCGACCGCCGTGGCAATTGTTGCCAGGTCCGTCGCCACCGCCGACGCTATACCAATAGTGTCACCGGCTGATACCGCTCTTCCTGTGAAGGTTGATTGATTTGTGTGATTGGCAATGTTGGTTATGCCCGTGAACAGGGTGTTCCACTGAGATGCCGTGATAGTGTTGCCGGGTGACACAGTTGAAATCTCTGTCTGTCCCAGTCCATATTGTAGACTTCCTGTGCCTGCGATATGGTTGTAGCCGAATGGGCTAGAACTGTTGTTTGCGAAAGCATTGTATTCGTCATCTAAAATTGTATCACCTGCTGTATAAGCCATAAGTTCCTATTTCACTCCTATCACGCACTCTGTCAGTGCTGTTTCCACGTTGTATTTATCCTTGATCAACCTGCCAATGGTGTTGAAAGCGGTGCATTCCTCTAGGTCGGCCACCCGGGCCTCCCCGTTTCCGGCACTGACCACACGATCTCCCGCTTTTCCTGTACCCTGTAATTTCACCATCACACGTCCTTTCAGTGCCACCATTGGGTGTGAATCGTTGTTGCCCGCCTGTGCATTCATCAAGAACGCCGGTGATTCTGAAATCACACCAAATACAGCATCTGAAAGTTCATCATTGCACTTGGTTATCTCCTCTTGACCGCCTAAAATCACCACATCTCCCACTTCCAGTTGCGTGTCTGCCTTGTATCTTTCCGCCAGGTCTGCGTATCTGGCCGCTGTTGATGTGGCATGGATTATGTTGGCCCTGATGTCCACCAGTGTGGGTGCTTCCAATTCCGTGTCTGTGTCAGATGACCTGAACGCTGTCCAGGCACCTCCAGCGGGGCCTGTATCATCACCTGTTGACTCATCGTTTGCGTAGGTTTCGTCCCACACCCAGTACAGGTTCTGTTCCGTTGACACCGAAGTCTCTCCCCTGTTGACTTTCAGTCCAGTGTAGTTTGGCATTCCAGCGTTGGATGATATGTTCCTGTTCAATTCTATTATGTTGTCCTCGACACTCAACGTGCTAGTGTTGATCACTGTGTTGGTGCCGTCAACTGTGAGATCACCGACCCTGAGATGTTCTATCCTACCCGTTGATCCTGTGATCCTTAATGCCTCTTTCGTGGTACCACCATCGTTGACTGTGAATATAATGTCCTTGTCCTGTGTGGTCTGTGCTATGGTAAAATCATCACTTGACAATGTCATTGTTACATCATTACCTGCACCAAATCTTATACCGTCATCTGTCTGCACTGTCAATCTACCTGTTGTGGTGTCCGATTGGTCTGACCTCAAGAAACTGGATGCCGCTACACCACCCAATCCGTCTGCATCTGTTGCCGTTCCTCTGAACTTGGCACTCGACACTGTGCTTGAAAGTTGTATACCCTGTGCCACTGTGGCAAAACCCGCTGATATCAATGCGGCAGATGTTGTGTCAGTTGAACTAGGAGTGAATGCAAGGTCGGATACCACACCCACTACTGAGTCATTGGAAACCAATTTGAGTATCGATCTGTTGACACCTGTGTTGTCCTTTACTGTTTCTGGCACCACTGCTGTAACACCTGAACCCGCCACTGTTGTTGGACCAATAAGTGTCCAAGCAGAACCTGTGTACACGTAAAGTTGATTATTTGTTGTGTCGAACCATAGGTCGCCTTGTACCGCGTTGGTTGGTGCGGTGGTTGAATTGGCAGGACCTCCTGCTGGTTTCCATTTGTCACCTGTCCACACGTTGATTCGTTTATTGGTTTGATCGAACCAAAGTTGTCCCTGTATCTTGTTGGCAGGTGCCGTGGTGTTGTTGAAGTTCTCTAGGAGTTTGACAAGGTTCTCATTCAGCCTCTCGCCGAAACCCGCATATCCTTTCCCAAACAATGCGAGGTCAGTGGTCGCTACGTCAATTGTTCCGTCCGCCAGCGTGACCAGTAATGTTCCAAATGTGTTGTTGATCTTGTATGCCATTGTCTAGTCGCTGTTTGATAAATTTTCCCTGATTTCCACTAACCAACTCACATCTCCCACAATCTTAATCAGTGTCTGTGCCAGATAAGGATCAATTCTCTCCTGTATGTGTGCCAGTTCAGTGTCATTGAGGGTAGTGTTGAGATCAACATTGTTGATGTAATCTGCCACTTCCTGTTTGGTTGCCATTATGTTACTCCTTGTGCTTATTTATTTGCTTATTTCCTACTAATTTACCCACACAAAAACAAACAGGTAAAAGTATTTTCCTGTACGTTCTGCCTAAAAAATGTGTTTTGCCCCTCATAGACATTCTCATATCTATCGTGCTGTGTACCGCTATGTGCTCCAATGCTTTTTTAACAAAGACGTTCCTCTTGGCTAGCCTAACCAACGGAAGGAACATTTTATGATAACCTATTTGATACTCAGGTGCGAGATCTTTATGGAATTTCATCCATATCTTGTTCCTGAAACTGCCAAATCCATAGGATTCGTTCATCATTGTACACACCACTTTCTTGTTGACACCAGTGTCTGTGTCGGACTTACTGTAGCCATCAGTAGTGTGTGGGTTGTATGTCCAATATGTCTTCTTTGGTGGAGGCGGTATGAAACCATCTCCTCCCTCCTGAGGTGGAATGGACGATATGGTAGGCACTCCTCCCGATCCTGTTGATCCTGATGTTGTACCTCCATTGGCGTTACCAAATGCGCCTGAATTGCTTGAGAATTCTATGTCTGTGGTGAATATGTTCTTCCAAACCCCGCCGACCTTGTAGTAGCCTTCGGTTATCCTCTTCCATGTGCCAGACACCTTGTACTTGATGTCTGAGAAACTCTTCCATGCTCCTCCATGCTTGACTTTGGATTCGGAAGGAATGTTGAATATTAATACTGCCTTGCCGTCACCTCCGGTAGCACCTCTTATACCACCCCTGGCCACACCTGTTGAATAGTAGGCACTGCCTGTACCGCCTGGTGCTTCACCAGATCCGTTGTCTTCTGATCCTCCGGCCGGGACTATATTAGAACCCGACTTGCCGCCAAAACCTCCGGCATCGCCTGTGGCTCCTGAACCTCCAGTACCTCCATCGGCTCCGCCACCACCGGCTCCGCCACCACCACCGTCTCCGGAGTGTCCTGCACCGTTCTCTCCCAGTGTGCCTGGTGTGTTGCCTGTTGCTGAATTTGTGTTGATACCTGCACCACCTCGTGATGAGCCTCCTGTACCGCCGCCACCGCCGCCGCCACCGGCTATGGCTAATTTAATTGTGTCTACTGCCTGTCCTGACTCGAATAATGTAACCGTGGTCGCTCCGCCACCACCACCACCAGAACCTGATACGTTCACTGGTCCTGAATTGCCGCCAACTCCACCAGAATAACCTGTAACGCTCTGTCCGTTTTTACCACCATTTGCATTGCCGGCCAGTTCTCCAGATTTACCGCCACCTCCGACCGCAACGGCGATAGATTTGACGCCTGCGTATGAAGATATATCAAGATCAGTAACTGTGACGTAATGGCCCGCGGCTCCATCCGCTCCATCACCAGCACTGTCCGGACCACCTGATCCTCCGGCCCCGCCCCAAATATGGAGTGTGAGTGTACTAGCACCCGCTGGCAAATCCGCCAGTTGTAGTTGTCCTGTGTAGTTGAAAGTTTTTGTTATTATGGGCATAAGGTTAAGCCTCCCTTACAAACCAAAAGTCTCCGTCGCTTCCATCACTGCCTGTTGGTTGTGATGTTGAAACTGTTTTTTCTGATCCACCCCATTGATTACTTAGAGTGGCAACTGCTCCTATAGTTGGCACGTTTGCGTTTGAAGTGTCTGTGTATGTGATTGAACCAACAGCACCCAACGTCATTGAAGTTGCTTTGACATTTCCGCCCGCCGTGGTTTTCAAAACTTTGCCCTTATTGGCATCACCGTCCTCTACCGCGTCCGCTAATCTTATCACCTGTGAATAACTCTGATTTTCACCCGCTGACCAGTGGTTCTCAGACACATCATAGAACATCCTTGCATCATCTGTGTCAGATGTGTCAACTATAAGTCCAGCATCTGCTTCTGAGTTGCCAGAGTTGACTTTGATGAATGCATCATCATATGTTGATACGTTCGAAACCGAACTGTTGTATTCTCCTGATATGTTCAGGTTACCTGTGATTGTGACATCACCCGTCAATGCTATGTTTCCTGATGCACCTGTGAATGTTAAAGGAGTTTTTGTCACACCCCCGTCATTGATCGTGAAACTCAAATCCTTGTCTAAAGATGTTTGGGCTATCGTGACATCATTGCTTGAAACTGATATCGTTAATTCCTGTGCGTCACCTATGATGACACCACCGTCTGCATCAACTGTCAGTGCACCTGTTGTGGTGTCTGCCGCATCTGCCCTTAGGAAGTTTCCGCCTGCGATGACTGTTGCTGAAGTGTTAGACGTGCTAGACACATCAATCGATGATGCTTCTGTCGTTGATCCTTCGAACACTGCACCCAAAGTAGAGTTGAGTGTAAGACCTGCCTTGATTGAAGCGAATCCCGACTGAGATGCTGATGGTGTGAATGTTTCTTTTGAGAGTATCGCTACCCTCGTACCTCCTGCGTACATGGATGAAACAACTTTGTCACCACCTGAACTTGCCAGTGTCTCTATCTTCCAACCTGATTCCGTCTGTCCTGCTGTAAAAGCCGGACCAACCAATTCCCATTTGTCATTGACCTGATGTGATCTCGAATCGCCTGTGTAAACAAACACTTGATCATTCGTTGCATCTAACCAGAGGTCACCTGCTGATGGTGACGTTGGCAGTAAAGTGCTTGATTTTGCCCCACCTGTGGGTTTGAAACTTGTGCCATCGTACACTTTGACCTGATTTGTTGTGGTGTCAAACCACATTTCGCCCTTCAGAGGTGCTGTGGGTGCCGCGGTAGAAGCCGCGTTCTCTAACAACTTCACTAGGTTTTCGTTTAATGCTTCACCAAACCCTGAATATGATTTACCAAACAACTGCAACGAAGTGGTGTTGTCCACCGTTCCGTCTGTGATTGTAGTAACTACTGTTCCGTCTGTTTTGTTTATTGTGTACGCCATTTTGTGTATTTATTACGCCTTTACTCGTTATTAACCTGCACTTATTTTTAATGTTCCTGAATCATTCCACAGTTGTCCTGCATTACTGGGGTCACTAGTGGGAAGATTAGCCATCAAGATTACTGCCGGGATCATCTCAACGGCACCCGTGCCTGCGGCATCAAGTTGTAGATTGTCATTAGATCTCGAAGCAGTGATCAAGTTGTCATTGATCGTTACTCCCTCTGTCTTTAATTCTGTTGAAGTAACTGTATCCACGAATGCGTTTGCAAATTCTGTACCGTTCGCACCCAAATTATATGTGCTGTCTGCACTTGGGAGTATGGTTTGGCCCGTCAATGTTCCTGTCAGTGTTCCGCCTGTCTTCAACAAGTTGAGGCTGGCAGATCCTGTCACATTACCTGTGACGTTACCTGTTACGTTTCCTGTGACATCTCCTATAACTGCACCTGTAATCGGGCCTGTGAATGCAGTTGCCGTTACTGTACCTGAAACATCTAATTTTGTTGTTGGCGATATCGTACCGATACCAACTCTTGACTCAGATCCATCTATGGTCATTACCGTCGTGGTAACACCCGCATCGTTGACCTTGAAAGAAATATCTGTGTTGTTTACTGTGTTGGATATCACACCACCTGTGCCATCAACTGCGAAAGTGAAATCACTGTCTGCTCCAACAACCAGTCCACCATCATTGGCGATACTGATAGTGCCTGACGTGGTGTCGTTGGTATTTGATCTCAAGTAGTTGGCCGCGGCAACTCCGCCCAATGCATCTGCGTTTGTAGCCGTGCCTTGGAATTTTGTGTCCGCTATCGCTGTTGTTAAAGTGATACCTTTTTTGATTGTGGCGAATCCTGATATAGCCACCTTTGGAGTGAACTCATCCTCTGAAACTATGGCAATGAGGTTTCCGTCATTGTACCACTTGGTCACGTTTTGTGATGCGTCTACACTGTCAAGTATAGTTTCAAAAATGAATCCATTATTGGTTCCCGTCGAAGCAGGTGGACCAACGAGTACGTTACTGGATCCATTATACAAATAAAGTTGGTTAGTGTCTGAGTCTATCCAAAGATCACCCTGTGACAAAGTGCTTGGTGCTGTTGTCTGATAAGGAACGTTTCCGCCTGCAGGAACAAATGCTGATCCTGAATAAACCTTCAACTGTGAATTAGTGCTGTCGTACCAAAGTTGTCCTTCTATAGGTTTTGTTGGTGCTGATGTGTTTGAAAAGTTTTCTAATAGATGTAGGAAGTTCTCTGCAATCGTCTCTCCATATCCTGCGTAGCCTTTACCTATGAATGAAAGATCAGTCTGTGTGTTTAACACACCATCCTGTACTGTGTATGAACCACTACTTGTCTTGTTTACAGTGTATGCCATTAGTATCCTGTGTTACCACCTGACGTTGTTCCGCTCACTGTGTTTGATGTAGACAGTGCCGTAGAACTTGTCTCGGTGAAGGTTGTTAAACTCTGTATCCTTAATGTGTAATCAATCTGTATAAGTCTGTTCAATGACTTCTGCACCGGGTGGAATATCACGTGTGTCAATAATTTATTGGTTGCTCCGTTCTCTGTTCCTTCCCAACTCTTAAGACCCAGTTCATCGAACACATAATCACCATTGAAATCTGTTGTGTTATCGAACGCCGCCTGTCCTGTAGGCTCACCGTAGTCGAGTGTGCAAGTCACAACGATGTCAGTGTACTTGTTGCCCGCCGTGTGTCTCACTTCCATTTTGTTCCTTGTGGTGTCTTTGTTGGTTGCACTGTTGTCATCGACCACTTTGTAATAAGTCTGGTTATATAGTGTGGCATTTGTACCAGTTGAATTTGGAGTAAGGTATGTGATTATACCCGTTGGGTCAACACTCGTTCCCCCGTTGCCCAATGCAATCTCATGCACGAAGCCTGTTGATTTGTTCGCCAATGAATTGGCCAACGCCTGAGACATGTTCTCGTAGTGTATCGCATTCCTTTTGTCCACGATAACTTCACCTGTCTCTGGATCTGAAATCTTTATGTGCCCCGTCATCATAACACCCGTGTTATCCTGAGGCTTTTGGTTCTCTTCTTTTGCTTCTGTGGGTTTGTTGTCCTGTGTCATCTAGTGTATTTATTCAGGTGTGTTTGTGGGCTCATTAGCAATGAATTTAGCCTGTTGAGTCGTTGAAGCCTGTAATCCCTTACCATCCGCTGGATTACCATCTAGTGCCGTGTACCAGACCTGTCCTTTCTTGTGTAATATTTTGATTTGTACTCCGTTTGCTGGCGCGGTATCAAATGTGACATCTGCTCCCGACACAGAGTAGTTAAGTGTTGATCCATCCTCGCTAGTGAGCAACAATCGTTGGCCACCAATGAATATGTCTAACTCACTAGCAGATGACGGTGTTTGTGATAGTGTAAACGGAGTTTTTGTGACACCATCGCCCGTGAAGGTGTTGGTATACACAGTGTCCGCATAAGGGATGGTTTGAGTACCAGACGCATCTACCACTTCCGTGCCTGATCCATGCCCCTTAATTCCTGTTCCAAGTGTTCCACGTCTGAGTTGTCCCAACGTGTTACCTGATTTCGTAAAGTATTCTATTCTCTCTTTGTCTATGAATATGACTCCTGGGAGGTTCGCAGATGCGTTTGGCGTTGGCAACACGCTACCATCTTCGACCGTAATTGTTTGCGTTCCCTCAGTCATATTGATTGTAAGTTTTGTTGTTGCTGTCTTAGATATACGTTTGTAGAACGTCCTATTCATCATGTCCTTGAATATCCTGAATCCGGTGGCGCCCGTTGCAGATTCTATCGCAAAATACATAACATCTAATCTATCAGCAGATGTAATTGTCCTCCCAGAAACTGTAATAGTGTTGCCACTTGCCACGTAGTCCAGGCCTTGGACCAATTGCTCTCCATTCAACCACACGTATGTGTAACCTGCGTGTAAAGTGTCAAATCTTAGTTTGAAAACTCCTGATGGTCTGCCTTCAAGCACTTCCCTTCGCTGTTTCATCCCTAGTGCATTGTTGAAAGTAGTAACTGACAACACGTCCGTTGCACTTAAACTGTAAGGCGAAGTTATAGCACTAGGTACTAGTATAATGTCAGTGCCCTCATTGTAGTACTGGTTGTCAACAAGTGTTGATATGCAAATAACATCTGTTGACGTAGGAACCGATGCAGTCACAAATTCGATGTTTTGATTTCCTATGTCAACTGTGTAGTGTGTGTTAAGATTTTTCTCAACACCATTCACAAAAACCTGTACTTGGCTTGCGGCCGTTATTGTCTTGGCCGGATCGACTGTTGAATCATCCTCAAGTCCTGAAGCAACTCCATAAGTGTATGTGCTTCCGTCACCCACGTAGTAGGTGTTGTCCGGTCCTCGTAGCACCCTTCCGTTTACTTCTACAGTTGTGAGTCCTGAGAATGGTCCTATGGCACCAGGCGGATATGTCAGCGTGTGTCTGTTTGTCGAACCATCGTAAGTTATGGTTTGATTTTTCACACTTGCATAACTTCTTGTAGATGTTGTGGATTTGTTGAATCCGGCAACCTGTATGTAAGAACTTGCCGCTGGTGCTGAATTGAATATCACCGTGATCGTGTTGGCCGCGGTCGTTGTGGTGTATGCAGTGGTTGGCACTCCGTCTATTGTAACGTACATGTCAGAGGACGTTGAATCCAGATTGAATTCTCCCCTTGTTGACGTCAGGAAAGTTGTCGTGCTACCGTCACCTGTGAACGTGTCTAGCACTCTGTAATTCTCTCCCGATATTGCAAACACCTTTGTTGATATGAGGCTGTTGTTTGCAGGCGCCGATGTAAATGTGATTGTTTTGTTGGCGACGTCGATCGAATAGTTTGTTGTCAGTTTCTGTACTACACCGTCAACTGCCACAGTGACCGAGCCCAATGTTCCAGGATAGTCGCCTATGCTGAATGTTGTCTCTGTGCCATCGCCTCTGTGATTCATCTCACTGATGAATGGCACACCTGATTCTGGTGATGTGTAAACCTTGATGTCTAACGTGTCAAATAGTTGTCCTGGAACAACCTCCTCTGGAGCGTAACTTGTGTCTGGAGAAACGAAATCATCTCCTTCCAATACTATGTCGCTTGGTGCATGGCCCAGTGCTGATGTGAACAGGCCTCCTTTGACTATGGAATCTAATGTCCTGTCATCTGTTGGTGTGAGCACACCGTCGTCGTCGAACGGTATGAATTCTACCAATGCGTTTGCCTCTGGTGTCTCACTTATTGTAAATGTTGCAGTTGAACCATCGCCCCTTACCACATCTGATAATTTTTTACGTGTGCTGTCATCCTGTGTCAGGTAAACTTGATAAACATCAGTCGATGCTGGTGCAGTGTCAAACGTGTAGGCCGCTGTCGAACCATCGGCCCTGAAGGCCTTGATCCTTGATGCTCCATAGTTGTCCCATGGGAAATCATACCAACCCGATCTGTCCCAACCCTGTTCTTGACTGAATAGCAAGCCGGTGACCATGGTTCCACCGTAGTCCACTCCCGACATAACCTGATCCAGTTCATTGCCTGGCATTCCAGATCCTGGCGTGTAGAATCCCTTGGTCCTGTCCGCCGCTGTCAATCCTGTCTCATCACCGTACACCTTATAGACACTTCCTATGTTGTCATCGAAGTCGGTGCTGGATGTGAATGCGTTTGTGACCTTGTAAAGTTCATTGTTGTATCTTATTAGGTCATTGTATGCGTATGCAGTAGATGCCGCCCAATCAATCACACGTGAAGTGCTTGACACCCTGTCAAACTTTATGGTCGTGTCAATGTCTCTGACTAGATCATTGTTTAGGTTGGCATAGGCTTTGGCAGTGTCCGTTGGTGTCGTGCCGTCCGTCTTACCACCCGATAACAACACTGTAGGTGTTGCAGTGTAATTGGCACCTATTCCCGTGACATTTATTTTTGTAACTGATCCACCTTGTATGATGGCAGTGGCAGTCGCGGCCGTGGTCGTAGGTGTCACGTACATCTTGAAAGTGCCTGACTTGTCGCTTTCTGATTCCCTCACTGATGCCGTTGGGCCAAAGAACGTGCCTGCTAT
>Ga0222718_10001633_pt1 | contig 20996 bp, 25 predicted proteins | sample C33_27DmetaG_FD_165045 | JGI IMG/M metagenome (GOLD analysis project Ga0222718, IMG submission 165045) | Estuarine water microbial communities from San Francisco Bay, California, United States - C33_27D | ecosystem: Environmental > Aquatic > Marine > Unclassified | place: USA: California... | reverse complement strand
AATTATCAAAAGTATTTGGATTAAAATTTAAAAAAGAATTAGAAAAGGAAGGTAAAAGGGTTCAGTTATTTGCATTGACTGATATTACAAATGAACGATTGAATAACCTTAGAGGAATAGATGCATTTATTCAAGTTGCATGCCCCAGAATTTCCACAGATAATCAATTTGACAAACCAGTATTGTCAACACCGCAAGCAAATGCACTTTTGAAAGTTTTACGAAAAGAAAGTATTGATGAATATCTAGAAATCCCACATTGGTTATAATTAAGAAATTAAATTTTGAAATTTAGGGTTTTCAGATAAATTTGCAAATGATTTTGATTTTTTAGCTTTAATTTTAAATTGGACACCCTGAAAAATAGCACGCTCAAGTAAATTTAATGCGTTATCAAAGTTAGACAACATAGAAAGACTAGACGCTTTATCAAAAAGAACATCCCCATTATTTGGATAATCCTCTAAAATTTTATCACAGCAAGAAATTGATTCATGAAATTTTTTTAAAGAAAATAAAATCCTCTCTTTATGATATAAAACAATATTATACTTGGGATTATTTTCTAAGATTTCATCACAACAAGATAATGCTTCAATTAAATTTCCTTGTTTTCGAAGTGATGAGATAATGTTAGTAAGTACGGATAAATCATTTGGGGATATTTCTAACGCAATTTTATAACATTTCATTGCATTAGTGAAATCTTTGAGTTTACTTAGTGCATAGCCTTTATTATTTAATGAACTAACATTTTTTGGATCTTCGTCTAGTATTTTATCATAATATGTAATTGCCTGTTGGAATTTTTTTTGTAAAAATAATCGATTACCTTCATCTAATAATGAATTTATTTTAGGATCTGTCATAATTAATCTAAATTAGGTTTTATCAAAATTTTTCCAAAGAGTCCTTTACCCTTTAGCATTTTATTATGAGCCTCAACGGCATTTTCCAAAGAGTAAACTGAATCAATAATAGATTTGATTTTACCCTTTGACATCCAATAAAAGCACTCTTCTAATTCAGATCTAGTACCTTGAGTTGAGCCTAAAATATTAATTCCTTTGAAGAAAATATGTCTTAAATCAGTTTTAGCGTTGTATCCAGTTGTAGCACCTGTTGTGACAATAGTTCCACCGTAATTTAACAAAGTCAATTCCTTATTCCAGTGAGAACCACCAATATGTTCAAAAATTACATCTATACTTGGAACACCACCATAGGGTTTTGGAATTTTTTTAACAATTGATCTTACTTCCTTATGCCAATCATCTTTTCTATGATCAACTGCATAGTCTGCTCCAAGTTCTAGACATTTTTCTAATTTGTCTGGACTAGCAGTTGCAATAACTGTACAGCCAAATAATTTTGCAATTTGAATTCCAAAACTTCCAACACCAGAACTTCCACCCATAATGAGAACTAATTGTCCTGGTTGAATCTTTGCTCTGCCAACTAACATGTGCCATGAAGTTAGTAATGTCATTGATGCAGCTGCTGCGTCATCATATGAAACTCCTTCAGGAATTTTCAATACGTTAACTTCAGGTAAATGTGTATATTCACAATATCCTCCCCATAGAGGACCAGTTTCAAAACCCCAAATTGTTCTTTTTTTGCAATCAAATTCTCGTCCATCTGTACATGCCTTACAAACTCTGCATGACATATTGCCATGAGAAACAACTCTGTCTCCAACTTTGATATTTTTTACATCATTTCCTACAGCTGTAACAATACCTGCTGCGTCAGTTCCAGAAATGTGAGGTAATGGTATTGCCAAAGGTTTGCCCCTCATTCCCCAAATATCATCATAGTTACATGCAGCAGAAATTACTTTGAAAATTACTTCATTAGAACGTGGTTCAGGAATAGGAAGATTTTTGATTTTTAGAATTTTAGAAAAATCATCATCAGTTGTATATTCATCATATACTAATGCCCTCATGATTACTCTCTAATTTTTCCAGATATATGATTTATCAAGATCTTTTGTACCAAAAACAATTATAATCATAGGAAGAAAAATTAGATTATGTCAGATAATTCAGTTTTTCCCGGTGATAAAATAGCATCAATTGAAGAATACGAGGCTGGAAATAACACGTTTGATGATGGAGATATGGTAAGAGCAGCCACAGTAGGGGAGAAAAATATGGATAAAGAAACACGAGTAGTTGACATCAATCATCCAAAATTATTATCAGTTCCAAAAGTTGGAGATGTAATTATCGGCACAGTTGCAGCTGTAATGTCGTCAATGATTGCAGTCACAATTGATTACATTAATGGAAATCCAACTACTTCAAAAGTAGAATGTATTTGCGGTACACGAAATATGAGAATAAGAAATGTAGCACTTGTTAATGATATTGCATCATTGAAGATTGTTGCTCATCTAAATGGAACAATTCATGCAGTAATGAATGAACCAGATTTAGGAATTATGTTTACAAAATGTAGAAAATGTGTAGGAAAAGTTGTTGCCAAGTCTTCAGATGCAATAAAATGTACAGATTGCGGATGGATTGATGAAAGAAAACTTTCTTCAAATTTTGGAAAAAGCAATTTCGTAAAATTGAGAGAGTAAAAAAATGACTAGTGTATCGTTCCAAGGTGAACGAGGCGCATATAGTGAAGCCGCAGCAAAATCTTTTTTTGATCATGATATTGAAACAATTCCATTACCAACATTTTCAGAAATTTTGCAAAATACCTCTAAGGATATTTCAGAATTTTCAATTTTACCTGTTGAGAATTCTTTGGAAGGAAGTGTTGGAGAAAGTTATGATTTGTTAAATTCAACAGATCTAAATGTTACTGGGGAAACATATCATAGAATAGAACACTGTTTAATCGGATTAGGTAATTTAGAAGAAGTTGATACAGTGTATTCACATCCACAAGCGTTAGGTCAATGCAGAGAATTTATTGAAAAATATAAAATGAAAACAATTCCTACTTACGATACTGCAGGCAGTGTAAAAATTATCAAAGAATTGAGAGAGAAAAATTGTGCATGTATAGCAAGTAAAGAAGCTGCAGAAATTTCTAACATATCAATAATTCAAGAAAATATTGCTAATAATCTGAATAACTATACAAGATTTCTAATATTATCAAAAACAGAGACTCAAGAAACAGAAAATGATAAGACTTCAATAATTTTTTCCATAAAGCATGAGCCTGGTTCACTATTTAGAATAATTGAAAATTTTAACAAAAATAATGTTAATTTGACAAAAATAGAATCAAGACCAACTAAAACCAATTCATGGGAATATAATTTCTATGTAGATTTTGAAGGACATCAAAAAAATAGTAAGATTTTAGAAATGCTGGATGAAATTAAAAAAGAAACACTTTTCATGAAAATTTTAGGTTCTTATCCTTCTGCAAAAATAAACTAGAAACCTTTTGGTTTTCTTAATGTAAAACCTAAACTAAATCCAAGAATTATTACTCCAGATGTAATAACCATAAAGTCAAATGTGATTCCAAATGGGTTAGGTGTTTGATTAGTATTTGCAACAATTTCTAATTCACTTGCACCCGTATTTTGAACTACAATTATGGTTTGACCTTCTGTAACGTGAGTCCAATCTAAAACTAATTCTTTTTTGTAAGATGTATTTGGAATAGTTAATCCTTCACCAGGACTAGTAAGTTTAACATCAAAATCATCACCGATTATTTTCATATACTGTGGTGCATCTTTAGGTGCAGGAATAGAAAAAGAAGCATTATCTCCAGAACCAATTACAAAATTTTCATTCATAGAAACGGTTGAAGCACCTAAAGTATCAACTAAAGAATAACCTCCCAACCCAATAATTAAACCACCTACAATCATACCAATGAGGGTTCTTGTTGCAAGCATAATAAAATGACTTTATGTACTGCTTAAAAAATTATCTACATTAAAGAAACATCATGAGGCTGACTTTCTGCAAATCCAGCTCTTGACATTTTGATAAATTCTGCATTTGTTTGCATTTGAGGAATTGTATGTGCACCACAATAACTTAAACCTGAGCGAACTCCACCAGTTAATTGTTTTAAAATATCAACAACAGTTCCTTTGTATGGAACCATAGCTTCAACTCCTTCTGCAACATAATCATTAAGATCGTCATCAAATGATGTTGAGCCTGTTTCTTTAGATTTTCTTCCAATTGATGCTGCTAAAGATGCCATTCCACGATATACTTTGAAACGCTTACCATTCTTTGTTAGGACGGTTCCTGGAGATTCATCAGTTCCACCCAACATACTTCCAACCATAACAGTTGAAGCACCAGCTGCTAATGCTTTTGTAGCATCACCAGAAGTTCTAGTACCCCCATCAGAAATAATTGGAATTCCATAATCACGTCCTATTTTTGCACAATCCATTACAGCAGTCAATTGTGGAACTCCTGAACCAGTAATTACTCTTGTAATGCAAATTGAGCCTGAGCCAACGCCAACTTTTACTGCATCAACACCTGCTTTCATTAAATCTTCAGCTCCTTGAGCAGTTGCAATATTTCCTGCAATTAATTCACAATCAGGAAATGCTTTTTTGATATGTTTTACAGTACTAATTGCATTTTCACTATGACCATGAGCAATATCAACAACCAAAGTATCAGCTCCTGCTTCTAAAAGAGATTCACTTCTTTCTAAAAAGTCACCTTTTACTCCAACTGCAGCTCCAACCAAAGGTCGACCTTTACTATCTTTTGATGCATTTGGATAATCAGCATTATTTGTAATGTCTTTACTGGTGATCAAACCTTTTACCAATCCTGAATCGTCAATAAGAGGTAATTTCTCAATTCTATGTTTGTGTAAAAGTTCTTTTGCATCATCAATTGATACACCAGCTTTTGCGGTGATTACGTCTTTAGTCATTACATCTTGAATAAGGTTTTTAGAATTTGCAAATAGTAAATCCCTTTCAGTTACAATACCAATTAATTTTGAGTTATCATCAACAACTAATAATCCAGAAATATCTTGATTTTCAGCATAATCTAATGCATCTTCAATTGTTTTATCTCCAGTTATTGAATAAGGATTCTCGATAATGACACTTCCAGATCGTTTAACTTTAAGAACTTCATCAGCTTGTTCTTCAATTGTTAAAAACCTGTGAATAATTCCAATTCCACCTGCACGAGCAATAGCGACTGCCATAGATGATTCAGTTACAGTATCCATATTTGCACTGACAAATGGTATGTTTAGAGAGATATTTCGAGATAGTTGAGTGGTTAGATTAGTTTGAGTTCTACTAGTAATATCTGAATATTTGGGTACAAGAAGAACGTCGTCAAATGTTAATCCTTCTTTAAATTCCAATGAAACCTTGTTTCAAAAGTTAAAAATTGATTATAAGCCTTTGCGTTATTTTGATAATTTTGTAGCTATTGTAATAGCATCTCGAGTAGCCTTTACGTTATGAGTACGTATGATATTGGCTCCATTTAAAACACATATTGCTTCTGCAGTAATAGATCCAAATAATCGATCAGAAGGATTTTCTTTTTCTAAAAGATTACCAATTAGAGATTTATTTGAAACTGAAATTAAAATAGGGTATTTCATTTTAAAGGAATTAAGATTTTTAATAATAGAAAGATCCCTTTCCACCCAGTCTGTTTTAATTTTGGTAAAAAATTTACCTTTTCCTGTTTTTCTAAAAAAGCCAATTGCTGGATCTAGTACAATTTTTTTATCTGGTATATGACAATCTTTTGCAATTTTTAAACTACTTTTAAAAAGTTTTTTTGTAGAATTAATTGAATTTCCCAATATTATTTTTGAATCATATGCACATAAAATTAACGAAGGTTGAAATTTAGAAATTACATCTTTCATATTTTTGTCGTATTTTAATCCTGAAATATCATTAATTATTTCGACATCATTTTCTAAAGCAATTTTAGCTACACTAGATCTACAAGTATCGACAGATATTGGAAGATTAGTAGTATTTTGTATGATTTTAATTGCATCAAGAACTCTTTTAGATTCTACTTTTTCAGAAATCATGGTTGACAAATAAGGTGCTGTGGACATTCCACCTACATCAATAAAATCTGCACCGTCATTTTCCATTTGGATAACAGCATTTTTAATTTTTGAGCGAGTAGTATTAATGGATTTTTTATAAAATGATTCAGGACTAGTGTTCAAAATTCCCATTATTCTAACAGGGTTTTGTCCTCCAACAGAAATATTTGCAATTTTTGCCATATAGTTTATCAAAACCTCATACAATTTGAGTTATATGATGATTTTAGGTTGGAAAACAAGATATCTATCAATTTTAAAAGAATTGAAATATTCTGAAAAAAAAGATAAGGAATCAACCATAATACTTGACTCTATTTTAAAAAAAACAAAGAATATAGAAAAAGTTGAAAAATTAATTCAAGGAAATACAGTATTTGTTATAGGTTCTGGACCATCATTATCATTTGCAATCCCTGAATTAAAGAAATTTAAAAAATCTATAAAAATTGCAGCTGATAGTTCTTTAAAACCATTAATAGATAATGGGATAATTCCAGACATCATTGTAACAGATTTAGATGGAGATGAAAATGCTATCAAAAAAATTTCAAAGAAGAAATCAATTTTTGTAGTCCATGCACACGGAGACAATATTGAAAAATTACAAATGGTAAAAAAAATTAAAAATTGTATTGGGACAACTCAAACAGAACCATTTAATAAAATTCAAAATTTCGGAGGATTTACAGATGGAGACAGAGGTGTTTTTTTAGCAAGTTATTTTGGTGCAAAAAAAATTATTCTTTTTGGAATGGATTTTGGAACGAGAATAGGTAAATTTTCTAATACAAAAAAATCTGACAGAAAAATAAAATTAAAGAAATTGAAAATAGCCAAAGATCTTTTAATTTGGTTATCATCGATCACAAAATCAGAGTTATTTACTACATCGATGCCAATTAAAGGATTTAAAAAAATACCATACAAAGACTTGGATATCATAATTACCTAGAATGCATTTATACCCATTACTGATTAATTAGATTATGAAATTTTCTGAAGAACAAGTAAAAGAAATAGTTGCTCTAAGAGAAGATCTAATGAGACAAGTGGATAAACATCAGGAAGGAATAGAGATGTTAGAGAAAAATATTGTAGTATTAGATGGATTTCTAAAAGATTCTAGTTTTGTTAAGGCATCTAAATTAGATACAAAAATTGAGCCTAAAGAAGAGATCAAAATACCAAATCCAGTAGAAAAGTCAAAACCAGTAGAAAATTCAATTCCAATTAAAAGAGGAAATGATGGAAAAATCATTGCCAATGCATATGTGACACCAGAACAAGTTTCAATTATTTTAGATGAACAAATTTTGATTAATGCAGATACACCACCTTTCAAATCATTCTTTTTAGATAGAATAATTGGAGAGATGAAGAAAAAAGATTTTGTGGAAGCAGAAAATGGAAAAATCCAAAAAGAATCAATTATTGATTACATTATTAATAAAAATGGGACTGATATAAGAGAAATAATAATTAAAAATTATAGAGAAAAACAAAGAGTAACAGAATTAATCAATACAGCAGGATGGTCATTAACTAGGATGTTGGAAAATATTAGTAAGTGATTGTATGGATAAAATTTTAGTTTTAGACTTTGGTTCACAGTATAGTCATTTAATTTGTAGAAGAATTAGAGAGTTTTCTGTTTATGCAGAATTAGTACCATTTGATATTAGTTATGAAGAAATACAAAAACACAATCCAAAAGGAATAATTTTTTCAGGAGGACCATCAAGTGTTTATAGTTCAGAAGCTCCAGTACCAGAAAATAAAATTTTTGAGATGGATTTACCGCTTTTAGGAATTTGTTACGGACATCAATTAATTGTAGATAAATTTGGAGGTAAAGTAAAAAGAGCCAACAAAGAATATGGCTCTTCACTTTTAACAATAGATAATGATAGTGATTTGTTAAATGGTATTGGTGAATCGGTTCGTGCATGGATGAGTCATGGTGATGAAGCAGAAGAAATACCATCAGGGTTCAAAATTATTGGGCATACTGAAGGAGCTAAAGCTGCAGCAATTGCATCAGATGAAAAATCAGTATACGGAATTCAATTTCATCCAGAGGTAGTGCACACAGAACAAGGTACTGAAATTCTCAAGAATTTTGTTCTAAAAGTTTGTAAAGCAAAACAAGAATGGACAATGGAAGGTTTTATCGATTCAGCAATAGAAAAAATTTCAAAAATTGATGGAAATGTATTATGTGGTGTTAGTGGAGGTATAGACTCTACAGTAGTAGCACTGTTAATTGACAAAGCCATTGGAGATAGACTCAAGTGTGTTTTTGTCAACAATGGTTTGTTAAGATTAAATGAAGAGAAAGAAGTGGAAGAAATGTTCAAAGATAATTTTAAAGTGAATTTTACATCAGTTGATGCAGGAAATCAATTCCTTGAAAAATTAAAAGGAGTAGAAGATCCGGAACTAAAAAGAAAAATTGTAGGTGAAGAATTTATTCATGTTTTTACAAATTTTGCTGAAAAAGAGGGTCCATTCAAATGGTTAGCACAAGGAACTTTGTATCCAGATGTAATTGAAAGTGGAGTTTCAAAAGGTCCAGCAGATGTAATTAAATCGCATCATAATGTTGGAGGATTACCAGATTGGTTAAATTTAGAAATTTTGGAACCATTAAGAGAATTATACAAAGATGAAGTAAGACAAATTGCTAAAATTTTAGGTGTTCCTGAAAAACTTTTCATGAGACATCCATTTCCAGGTCCAGGATTATCAGTTAGAATTATGGGAGAAATTACTCAGACAAAACTACAGATTTCAAAGATTGCTAGTAAAATCGTTGAAGAGGAGTTAATGGAATCTGGATTCTATACAAAAGTTTGGCAGGCATATGCAGCAGTTGGGGACGATAAGGCTGTAGGAGTAGTTGGAGATGAGAGAAAATATGGAAACATAGTTATGATTAGAGTGGTAGATTCTATTGACGCAATGACTGCTGATTGGACTAGACTGCCACATGGAGTATTAGAAAAAATGAGTAATAGAATTACTAATGAAATTGAGGATGTTACCTGGGTGACATATACAATTTCAAGCAAACCACCAGCAACAATTGAGCCACAATAAGTGATATATTATGAATTATGAAAAAATCTGCGATGAAATTTTAGAGTTGAGTCAGAATATCAGATATGCAGCAGTTTATGATTATGGTGAATTACATGATAAAATAAAACCAGGTGTAAAATCTCACTTATCAAGAGAAGAAACTGAAACATCATTATCACAAGCAATTTACCGTTGGTCAACAAGAAAAAAAACTGCGGATAAAATTGGAACACCAATTTTTGCATTAGCAAAATATGAAAAAATTTACAGAATTACGATACCTATAGGAGGAGCAGGATTAATTTTGATTACTACAGAAATAGATGTAGATGTTAATCAAATTGTAGACAAGACTCTTGAAATTAGAAATTCACATATTGAAAATTAGTGATAAAAATGGATTTTCATGTCTTTGACACATATGTAAAAGCAAATGATGGTCATACAATGCACTTTGATGTGATTACTGATAAAAAAAATAATGAAGAAGCAATTGCGTTTGCAAAAGAATGGTTAAGATCAATTAATGAAAATGATTCCATAGTAACTAGTGAAGAGTGTAAATTTTGTCATTCAGAATCAGTTTCAGAAGATATAGAGATTGAGATTATGACAAACGGTTATTTTATTGTAAAAATGGAAGGATGTCCACAATAATTAATCCAAAAGTGCAGCTCCAAATACACCTGAAGAATCACCAAGTTTATTTTTCAAAATTGGTGTTTCAACAATATCTGAAAATACTTTTGAATATATGGAATTTTTTCCTTCATCGTACAAAAAATCAATATTTGATAAACCTCCACCAAGAATAATTGCATCAGGATCTAAGATATCAATAACATTTGCAAGACCGTAACCAAAATTTTCTAAAAATTCATTTTTCCAAGATTTACCAATTTTAGAATCTAAATTATCTATTATTTCAGGCATAGATTGAGTTAATCCAGTTAGTTGATTCCAACGTTTTTCTAAAGAAGGTCCACTCAGATATGTCTCCACACAACCTGATTTTCCACAGTAACAAGAATTTCCATTTTGATGTAAAGTATGATGACCCCATTCACCTGCAATATTGGTTCTTCCACAATGAAGGGAATCACGAATTACAATTCCACCACCTACACCAGTACCTAAAATTACACCAAAGACAAAATCAAATCCAATCCCAGCACCCATTTTGGATTCAGATAAAGCAAAACAATTTGCATCATTTTCAATAGAAATATTTTTTTTTAATTTATTTTCAAGATCTTTTTTTAATGATTTACCAATCAAGCATTGAGTATTACTATTTTTGATAAGACCGCTATTTTTTGAAATTGCACCAGGACAACAAACTCCAATAGAAAAATTAGAAATATTTTGTGATACCTCATTTACCAAATTAACAATATTTTGAATAATTTTTTCATAATTATCTTTAGGCGTAGGAACTCTTTTTCTTTCTAAAATATTCAGGGATTCATCCAAAACAATAATTTCAGTTTTAGTACCGCCTAAATCAATACCAATTTTGTGCAACAATAATTTATGATTACTAGTAGGATTAAGTTTTAACTAAATTTATCCCATTGGAGGCATGCCGCCACCGCCACCTGGACCACCAGATATGGCAATAACATCATCAATTCTTAGTATCATGCATGCTGCTTCAGTTGCAGATTTGATGATTTGTTCTTTAACTGCAATTGGTTCTACAACATTAATTGCCATCATATCAGCAATTTTTGTATTTTTTGCATCAATACCTGTCCATTTTTGACCTTGGTTTTGTTTTGATCTTAAAGTGGCCATAGTGTCAATAGGATCCATTCCTGCATTTTCGGCAATTGTTAATGGTATGATTTCTAATGCTTCAGCATATTTCTTAATTGCAAGTTGTTCTCTTCCATCAAAATTATCAGCCCAGTCTTTTAGTTGTGCTGCTGCAAATGATTCAGGAGCTCCTCCACCTGCAACAATTTCTGGTTTTTCAATTACATCTTTTACTACCATTAGTGAATCATGAATAGAACGGTCAACCTCATCTATTACTCTTTGAGTTCCTCCACGAATTAGCAATGTAACGGATTGTGGATGTTTACAACCTTCAATGAATACCCATTTATCAGATTCAACTTTCTTTTGGTGAGCCAAATCTGCAGAGCCAAGATCTTTTTCAGTTAAATCATCTAAATTACTAATTACACGTCCATCAGTAGCTTTTGAAAGTTTTATCATATCACTTTCTTTAACACGACGAATTGCCATGATGCCGTGCTTTGCAAGATAATGTTGTGCAATATCGTCAATTCCTTTTTGACAAATCAAAACATTAGCTCCAACATCATGTAATTTATCAACCATAGTTTTGAGCATTCTATTTTCTTCTTCTAAGAACATTTGCATTTGAGTTGGATCAGTAATTCTAATTTCTGCACTCATTTCAGTTTTTTCAATTTCTAATGCAGAGTTTATCAATGCGATACTTGCCTTATCAATTCTAGTTGGCATTCCACTGTGAACAATTTCTTTATCTAAAACAATTCCTTTGATAATTTGTGTATCTTCGATTGAACCACCTGGTTTCTTTTCAACTTTAATATTTTCAAGATCAACAAAATATTCATCTCCTTTTTTGGTTGCAATGCTAAGAATTGCATCTACTACAATTTTTGATAAGCTACTACTATCTTCAGAAATTAATTTTGATTGCATACTTGTTGAAGCAATTTTTAGAAGTGATGCTTTGTCATCAGGTTCTACTTTTTTAGATAATTGTGAATAAATTTCAAGAACTTTTTCAGATGCTGCTTGAAAACCTTCGATAATAGTTGATGAATGAACATCTTTTTTCAAAAGATCTTCTGCTCTTGCTAATAATGCACCACCAAAAACTACAGAAGAAGTTGTTCCATCGCCTACTTCATTATCTACTGTTTTAGAAATCTCAACTATCATTTTGGCTGCTGGATGTTGAACATCAATTTCTTTGAGAATTGTTGCACCATCATTTGTAATTGTAACGTCACCTAAGGAATCTACTAGCATTTTATCAAGGCCACGAGGTCCAAGACTACTTTTAACTAATTCTGCAACTAATTTTGCTGCAGCAATATTGTTTTGTTGTGCATCTTTACCTTTTTGTTGTAATGCACTTTCTTTAAGAACTAGTACAGGTCCATTTGGTCCTTGTTGAATTGATGCCATTTAGTTTCATTTTCGATTCTCAAAATCCCCCTTTTTAACATTGCCTAATTGATAGGCGATATGTAAGATCGTTTTTTAACATCAACAATTCCACCTGAAAGAATTCTTACAGAAGGTAGTGCTAGAAACGGCAAGAATAGAGGGATCAGATGAGGTCTTGCAAATTTACAACCTAAATCCACTATAGAATTATTGATCTGTTCAAAATTAGATGAAACAGTCTCAAAAGAGTCAGTCGAAACTATTCCTGCAAATTGTAAGGGTAAAGAGGCAAGAATTTTTCCAGATTTAACGACAACTAATCCACCTTGATTTTTGATTAAATGATTTGATGCAATTGCCATATCTGAATCATTAGAACCTAGTACAATCAAATCATTTTCATGAAAACTCCATGTTGAAGCAAATGCACCAATTTCAGCACCAAAATTTTCAAGAAATCCTATAGAGTGTTGACTTGTTCCATGAATTCTGTCAAATGCTGCAATTTTCCAAATATCTTTGTCTATTGATGCAGAAACAAAGCCATCCTTACAACTAAGCTCTGATTCACCTAATTTAGTAATAATTTCATTTAACATAAAAATTGTATTTGCTTTAACATGATCTTTTTTAGATTTAATCAGAAAATCATTTTTAGAGAATTTTTTTAGTTTAACAGTTTTTTTAATCCATGGAGAAATTACATTTCTTCTAATACGGGATACAAATGAACCATTTGAAACAACTAATTTTCCTCCAACAAAAACATGTTTTGGTTTAAATGATTTCAGATTATCAAAAACCAAAATATCAGCTAATTTTCCAGGTGCAATTCCCCCAAGGTCTTTTCCCATATTATAATAATCAAAATTATTTTTTGATGCCATCGTAACAGCATCTATAGGTTCTAAACCGAGTTTGATAGATTCTCTTATACAATAATCAATATGACCAAATTTAGAAATATCTAAGGGATCAAGACCATCAGAACAAAACATTAATCGATTACGGTATGTACCATGAGATAAAATATGTGGAATAATTTCTTTTAGATCACGGCGAATAGAACCTTCTCTAATCATTACCCACATCCCCAATCGTAATCTTTCTAATACTTGTTCAAAGTTAATTGGTTCATGACAAGAAAGAATTCCAGATGAAATATACGCATTAAGTTTTTTTCCACTTGCACCAGCAGTATGTCCATTGATAATACAATCATGTTCTAACATTGTTGAAAGCGATTTCATTGTTTTTGGTTCACGTGAAGTTACTTTAGTCCATGAAAAAACTTCACCCATTCCTATTACATGAGGATGTTTAATTGCAGATTTTTCTTGAGATAAAGTTAGAGATTTACTATTACTAAATTTGGCATCAACAGGAAGTCCTCCAGGAACTGTTTGAAATATTCTAATAGGTAAATTTTCACCTAATTTAAGAAATTCTTGAAAGCCTTTGTTGCCAGCTACACTTACAATATCAATAGGATCTGAAAAAAGAGAAGTTACACCACAAAGAAGAGCTTGTTTTGCAAATTCAGAAGGTAACACAAATTGATCAATATGTAAATGAGGATCTGCAAATCCAGGACTGACAAATTTATTTTTGATATCAATAATCTTAGTTTTCGGTCCTACAGTATGATTAGCATCTGGACCAACATATGCAATGCGATCATTAATTATTGCGATCTGAGTATTTGGAATTATTTCTCTAGTGTAAACTGACAGTAAGTTACAGTTTGTTAAGACCAGATTTGCTTTCTTTTCACCCATGGCCACAGAATTTAGAGAGTTAATTGAGACAGCTAGGCTTGAATCCATAATTTTGAATAAAATTTATGACTATTATAGGTTCAATGCTTAAATTACGGTTGAGGAGGTTTTGTTGATATGAACATTCCAAAGGTGATCAGAAAGTATTGTGCAAAATGTAAAACACATACTGACCAAAAGGTCTCCATTTACAAAGCTGGAAAGAGACGCGGTTCTGCTAGAGGTGAACGTCGTCACGCTGAACGTAAACAAGGTTATGGTGGACAAAAATTCCCAAAACTTGCAAAACCAGCTAAAGTTACTAAGAAAGTTACTCCTATTATGACATGTACTGTTTGTAAAAAGAAATACAATAAAACAGGTGTAAGAATTAAGAAATTTGAGTTGGTAGCAGCATGAAGAAAGATCACATCGGAGTTCCAAAACCATCAAGTAAGTTTCAAAAAGTTAATTGTGAAGAATGCGGTGAATTACAAATAGTATATTCGCATGCATCAACAATTATCGCATGTAATTCATGTGGCAATACAATTTCAGAGCCAACTGGTTCTAAAGCAAAAATTAACGGAAAAGTTTCAGGTAGCGCCGAGTAATTCGTAATCTTCTTTTGTATTTAGATTTAATGCAATTCTTTTGTCATCAATAACAATATAATTTTCATGTAAATTTTGTGATGAATTAATTTTATTTGCATTAATTAATGAAATTCCAGTGTAATTACATTTCTGATTATCATGATTAACAAAATAATCAGATTCCAATCCTAGAGAAATTAAAAATTTATTGGTTACTAAAATACTAGTCCAAGTTTTTTTCGGATCATAATTGCTAACAATTTTTTTTATTATTTCATTGTCTAAAAGAGGTAAATCACCTGAAGTTACTAAAACAGAATCATTAATTGATTGAAGTACTAATGTTAAATCCTCAACATATCCAATTCCATTAGTATTAAAAATTTCAATATTATTTTCTTCTAATAATTTTTTTGTTTTTGGAGAATTAGAACTAGTTAAAGCTAAAATTTTTGAAAAACAATTTGATTCTTTTAAAGAATCAACTACATGAAAAATTACTGGTTTTTTATATTCAAGTAATAATTTTTCATTATCTAAATTCATTCTAGTGCCCTTACCACCGGCCATAATCAAACCAATCATAATGATACAAATACCATCAATGATGCTAAACGAGTTAATTCATTTGTAGAACCAAGAACATCTCCAGTAATACCACCAAAACTACGCGTAGAAATTCCTAAAATAACAAGAGTGACAACAAAAGTGACTGCAAGCATTACGAGTCCAGTTGTTTCACCAAGTAAAACAACAGGAATAATCATAATTAGAAATGCTAGCATCAATTTTCTCTTATCTTTCATAGTTTGGACGAAGGATGAATTCGAACCTACTGATGCAGAATTTCCCAAACTTGCCATTAAAACCATAGAGAATTTTGCTAAAATTTCACTAATCAAAATTGCCTTAAACAAATCAAATCCAGTTGTAAGTGAAATTGTAACAACTAATCCAATAAGATACAAAACAAGCGAGACAACTCCCGCAGAACCTGTAGAAAGATCCTTCATTGCGTTAAGTTTTTTCTCTTTAGTTCCTTTTACCATTAAACCATCAGCAAAATCAGCTAAACCATCAGCATGATGAATTCCTGTTAAAATTACAATAGATGTAACTACAAGAAAACTAACTAGTATTGGATCCAAAAGAAAGGATAAACCAAAGCCAAAACCACCAACTAAAATACCAATTATTATTCCTACAACAGGAAAGAGATACATGTATTTTGCAGTTTCATCTAATGTTGAATTCGATGATGGTATAATAGTTAAAAAAGAAAAAACTGAACCAATTTCTTTAAACATAAAGCCACCATCCAAGTATAGATAAAACAAAAATTATTGGAATAGTAATAATTCCAAAGAAAAGAATTGATGTCAACTTCATAATTTTAATTGCAGATAAAACATGATCCCTTGTTAGTATAATTTCCCCATCACCTAGCTTGTAATGATTGATTTTTTCAAATTTAGTTTCTAAAGCACCAGCTAATGCAGCCATTGGATATCCAGCATTAGGACTTTCAGTTTTTTTACCATCTCGAATCATTACTTTGTAAGAATTTTTCCAATTATTTTGTAAAATAGCTGCTGAAATAACCATAATTAATCCTGTAAGTCGAGATGGAATATAGTTTAAGATTGTATCACATTTAGCTGTAAACCATCCTAAATTTTTAAAAATATCATTTTTGTATCCAACCATTGAATCTGCAGTATTGATAATTCTATAGACAAATGCACCAAATAAACCAAAAAAGGCATAGTAAAACATTGGTCCAGTAATCCCATCAACAGTATTTTCACTAATACTTTCAAGTACGCCTGAAAGTACGTGGTTTTTGTCCAATTTTGTGGTATTTCGTTTTACAATCATTGACAAATAATTTCTAGCTAAATCAAGATCATTACTCTCCAATGAATCTAGTACACTAATTGCATGTTTTTCCATTCCACGAATTGCAATAGTTGTTTTGAGCAATAATGCACCTATGACTACTGATAAAATTAATGAAATGTAATCAACAGAAATCAAAGAGATTCCAAAATTTAGACCAGACAACAATAAAATGACTACACTAGAAATAATAATTATCATTATCATACCTCCAATTTTTTCAAATGTTGAGTTTTGATTTTTTGTAATAGTAGTTAATTTTGCAATGAATGTTCCTATCCAAGCTGTTGGATGATAACGGTTTTTAGGATCTCCAAATTTCAAATCAAGTAATATTGCAAAACCAATGATAGCGATTGACTCAATAATCATTGTAACATTTTCTCAATTGAATTAATATCAATATTTGATTTAACAATTTTTGATAATTTGTTCAGTTCGTTATCAATTTTTTGTATATTTTTTTTATTCCAAACAATATCTTTAGGATTTGAATTAAGAGAATCCTCTTCAGGTAAGTTAAGTGGGATTAATGGAATTGTTCCAATTACAGGAACCTGTGTAATAGTTTTTAATTTTTTAAAACCAGGTTTTAAAACATCAATGTCTCCACGAAATTTATTAAAAATAAAGCCTTTAACTAATTTTTGATATTTTTTTTCAATGAGAGCCATTGTTCCAGCTAAACTTGCAAAAGAACCTCCTTTATCAATGTCAGTTACTAACAACACATTTGCATTTGCTTTTTTAGCCATTTTCATATTTGCAATATCATATTTTTGTAAATTAATTTCTGCAGGTGAACCTGCACCTTCCATAATTACCAAATCAAAATCTTTTTGTAAAGTCTTTAAAGATTTTGAGGCTAATTTCATACCTTCAGAATTTACAAACTTTTCATAGTATTCTTTTGCATGCATTTTTTTAAATCGCTTGCCATTCAAATAAACAACACTAGAATAATTTCCAACTGGTTTTAATAAAATTGGATTCAAATCGGGTGTAATATTACAACGTGCACCAAAAGCTTGAATCACTTGAGCACGAGAAATTTCAAAATCTGGTGTAATATATCCAAAATTAGACATATTTTGAGATTTGAATGGAGCAACTCGATAGCCTTTGTCTGAGAAGATTCTACACAAGGCAGCAACTAATGTTGTTTTTCCAGCACCTGAAGAGGTTCCTTGAATCATTAATGATTTCATTTAATCTTCTCCAATGCAGAAACTAATTTGACATTATCTTTGTGAGATTTTACTGCTATTCGAATATAATGTTCATCTAATCCTCTAAAATTTTTACAATCACGAATTAAAATTTTATGTTTTAATAATTTTGTTTGTAATTTTGTTGAATTATATTTTGTTTTAATTAAAATGAAATTAGTTGAAGATGAAATACATTCAAATCCATTAATAGCGGAAACTGACTTATTCAAATATTTTAATTCTTTTTTAATTATTAAATTAGATTTATTGATATGAGATTTATTTTTAATTACTTCATTTGCAGCATCTTGTGCCAAAGAATTTACACTCCAAGGGATTTTTATTTTTTGTAAAATTTTAATTATTTCTTTAGAACCACAAGCATATCCAATTCTTATTCCAGGCAAACCAAATGATTTAGTTAAAGATCTTAAGATGAAAAGATTATCATATTTTTTTACATATGATATTACAGATTCATTGGAATCAGGAACTAATTCAATAAAACATTCATCAATGAAAACTAAAGTTTTTAATTTTTTTGCTTTAAGAATTATAGACAGTAATTCTTTTTTTGATAGTAATTCTCCAGTAGGATTGTTAGGATTACATAAAAAAATGCATCCATTTTTTGGAATTTGTAAAATAAATGAATCTATGTCGGTAGACAGATTTAATGATTTAAAATATGAAATTTTGCAGTCATTTAGTTTTACTGCTGTTTCATATTCTTGAAATGTTGGAACGTGAATTAATACTTTAGTTGTTTTTGATAAAAATGCATAACAAAAATTATAGAGGATTTCAATTGCACCATTTCCAACAATAATATTTGATTTAGATAAATGAGTGTATTTTTCTAAACTTGAAATTACAGTTTCTGAATGTGGATCTGGATAAAATTGAACTTTATCCAAATTTTTTTTAATTATTGATTTTACGGAATTTGGAATTCCTAAAGGAGTAATATTTGAACTAAAATCAATAATTATCTGATCGCTGTTTTTTGAAGGAATTTTTCCTCCATGAATTACAGGAGAATGTCTACGAATAGATGATTTTGTGTTTATTTTCACAGTTCAAAATAGAATTGGCTAATTTAGTATGTTTTGGTAATTCTATAAACGATTATTAATTGAAACAGATCTATTTTCACATTATGGAGAAGAAAAAAGTTGCAATTATAGGGGTTACAGGTTCAGTAGGTCAAGAATTTGTACAATCATTAAATGATCATCCATGGTTTGAGGTGACTCAAATTGCAGCTTCAGAACGTTCTGCAGGTAAAAATTATCTTGAGGCTATTAGAAATGAAGGAGGAATTATCATGTGGGATGTAGGCGGAGAAATCCCAGAATATATCAAATCAATGACGGTTAAGAAAGTTGACGAATTAGATACATCACAATTAGACTTGGTATTCTCAGCAGTAGAATCACAAGCTGCAATAGACATTGAGACTAAAATGGCAGCAGAATTACCAGTAGTTTCAACTAGCTCTGCATATAGATATGAAGATGATGTTCCAATTCTCATTCCAGGAATTAACGATGAACAAACTGAATTATTAGAGACTCAAAAGAAAAATCGTAACTGGAAAGGATTCGTAGCACCACTACCAAATTGTACCACTACAGGATTAGCAATTACACTAAAACCATTACTTGAACAATATGGAGCAAAAAAAGTTATGATGACTTCAATGCAAGCAATTTCTGGTGGAGGAAAATCAGGTGTTTCAGCAATGGGAATTACAGATAACATTTTACCATATATTCCAAAAGAAGAAGGAAAAGTTAGATTAGAAACGAGAAAAATTTTAGGAAAACTAGTTGATGGTAAAATCATAGATGCAGATATTAGAATTAGTTGTACTTGCACTAGAGTTCCAGTAATTGATGGTCATACTGAATCAGTTTTTGTAGAAACAACAAAAGAAATTGATCCTTCAAAAGCTAAAGAAACTTACAATCAAAGTAACAAAGACATCTCAGTATTAGGATTACCTTCTGCTCCTAAAGATTACTATGCATTTCACGAAGATCCGACAAGACCACAACCTAGAATGGAAAGAACTGTAGGTGATGGAATGACTACAACAATTGGAAGAGTTGAAAAAGAAGAATTATTTGATAATGGTTTGAAATACATGCTATTTTCACACAACAAGAAAATGGGTTCTGCAAAAGGAGCTGTTCTTTTAGCAGAAATGTTATACAAAAAAGGTAAAATTTAGAAATTAATTGTAATTTTTACAATAATAACTTTATAAGAACCAGAAATCCACATCGGTTTAGGTGTTTTAGACGACAAAAGTTGATGATTTAGACTTACAGATATTATCAGAATTATCAAATGATGCCTCAATTTCAGTTCCACGATTATCAAAAAAAATAGATGTTAACTCATCAGTAGTATATTCAAGAATCAAAAGATTAGTAAAAAGAAAATTAATTGAACGTTTTACCATAGATGTTAATGATGCAGAATTAGGTTATGAAGTTAAAGCATTAACGGGGATTAACATCGATACCAAACAACGAGATAACGTAATCGAACAGTTATTCAAAATTGATGGAGTTAGAGAAGTTGCAGAAGTTACAGGTAGATTTGACATTTTAGTAACAATGTATTCAAGATCATTGGATCAAATGCACAAAATGGTTTCAGAGAAAATTGGAAGAGTTGAAGGAATTCAATCATCAGAGTCATTTATCGAGATGAAATCACGAACGAAAGCAATGCCATATATGCCATCAAATACTGGTGAATAATACATTGCAAGAACAGACAACTGGTTCAAGAGTCGCAGTTTATTATGAATTAACAAAACCAAAAATTTGGTATCTACTGGTATTTACTGCATTTGGTGCAGCATTGACAGCATCAAATATTTACAATATTCCAATTTCAATTGAGACTTGGGCATTAATGTTATTTTCAGTTGCAGCAGGTTCTGCAGCAGCTAATACTTTGACAAACTATCACGATAGAGATATTGATGCAATCATGGAAAGAACAAAAGATAGACCCCTTCCATCAAAGAGAATTTACCCTGCAGTTAAAGCAAGAAATTTTGGATTGGCATTGGCAGGCATATCATTGGTATTGGCTTTTGCAATTTCATTTACTACAACATTAGAGCAAGGAATATGGGCAACAATTTTCATTGCATTTGCATTAGTAAACAACATTATTGTTTATTCATATGT
>Ga0222718_10001632_pt1 | contig 20998 bp, 26 predicted proteins | sample C33_27DmetaG_FD_165045 | JGI IMG/M metagenome (GOLD analysis project Ga0222718, IMG submission 165045) | Estuarine water microbial communities from San Francisco Bay, California, United States - C33_27D | ecosystem: Environmental > Aquatic > Marine > Unclassified | place: USA: California... | reverse complement strand
ATAGGACTTCCTTTCGTGCTTTGAGCCACTTTTGAAGGCGATAAAACAAAAACTTACAGCCACGGGGAGTCTTTTTGCTATTTTTGTTGAAAAAGAGTCGTAAAAAGTGAAAATCCCGATTGATCTTGCGACCTTTCGGGATTTTCTTACTATCTTCTATTCGGTCTTGCGACTTCATTTCTGATAGTTATATAAAAATAGTGTACTTTTGATACTTTGGCAAGATTTTTTGTTTAGTTTTTTTCGCGAACTTTTATACATTATTTTAATAAATTTGAATATCATTTATATGTGGGAATAAGAAAAGTACAAGTATCTGACTGGACTGATATTAAGACAATCTATCAGTTGGGTATTGATACTAAAGTAGCAACCTTCGAAACTTCCCCGCCTGAAGATTATATTCAGTGGATAAAAAAAACTGATTCAGACAATGCGTTTGTGTTTGAAGATGGAAACTTTGTCCTGGGCTGGGTTGTATTAAGCAAGGTATCTAGTCGATGTGCCTATGAAGGTGTCGGTGAAATTTCAATCTATGTACATCCTGATCATAAGCTAAATCAAATAGGTAGCAAGTTGTATAAACACTTAGAAGAAAAAGCAAGAGAATCAGGGTATTGGACAATACAGGCACAGCTGTTTACAGAAAACACTCCATCAAAAACATTTTTTGAACAACAAGGTTTTAGGCAAGTTGGCGTCAGAGAAAAGATTGGTAAATTAGATGATGTTTGGATTGATAATTATTTATACGAGAAAAACTTCAACTAAAAGCAAAAATCCCGATTGATCTTGCGACCCTTCGGGATTTTTTATTCTATCTTCTTTTCTATCTTTCGATTTCTTTTCCGATAGTGTTCTATAAATATACGTTAGTTTTTATTCTTATGCAAGAAAATTACTAAGGTATTTTTCGCGAATTTTTAGGTAATATTTGCGGCTTTTACAACAGCACTTCTTACACCTATAAAAAACACAATCATCAAAATACCACTTATGTCAGCAATATCATGTAGAGCGCGATCATTGATAAGTGAAGAGTATGTAGCAACAACCTGTCCAAGGCCAGCGATAAGTACTGCGATTCTTGCCCAGTTTGGTACTACTGATTCAAAACCCCAATATGAAGCTAGCATAAACATCATTAAAAATAGATGTGATCCAACTGCATATTCATCGTATTCTCCTCCATACGCTATTGCATCTCCTTGTTGGAATGCGTCATAGACAGCAGATCCTGCTGCAAATAAAAAGAACGGAGTCATTAAAGACTTTTCTTGATCTGTACAAAGTTTTATAGAGTAATAAAATCCAGCTGTAACAATTATATTAAAAAATCCAAACGGGACTTTAACGCCCATTCCATACAATACAAAAGTTACAAGAAACATTGGAATTATTATATTCCATACGACTTTAGCAATTTTTAAATCACCTTCTTGTAAGTTAAACACTCTTCTCCTTTATTGAAATTACAAAACAATATTACTAAATTTTAAAAGGTTATTCTTCTTCGTAGAAATTAAAAGAAGTGAATACTTCTTGAATCTCTTTGATGGAGACGTCGTCTACTTGGACATTGTATATTTCCTCACCAAATGAAAACTGTAAGAAATTATCCTCAACAAGTTCCAAATTAGTAAGGTCAAAAGTATTCTTTATAACAGAAAGCGTTCTCTCTTTAGTTCGAAGTATTACTTTGGTGTCTACTATTTCGATAACTGGTTGGAACATACTTTGTATTGTTATAAAAAGTTGTAAAAGTCCAAAAAACAATAGTAAGTAATATAAATACTCTTCTCTTGCGTTGGAGCCAAAATCTCCAAGTTTAAAATATTTAATCATTAACTGCCTAAAGGGGCCAGTAATAATATTGTCCACACCAACATACGTAAGCACACTTCCCCTTAGAAATGGAAGAAACAAACTACTTCTATCACGATAAATCTTCATATATTTTTCTCTTAAGCTATCAGAATAACCTAATTTAGCTATTGTTTTTGTATGGAAATTGTATTGATTAGACATGGTCAGCCAGAGTGGATGCCAGGAGATGTATATACAAAAAATCCGGGTTTAACCACACTTGGAAAATTGCAATCTGAAAAGTCTTCTTCTGTTTTTGAAGAAAATAGTTTTGATGAAATATGGGTCTCACCATTACAAAGAGCTCAAGAAACTTTTGCACCATTTGAAGAGAAAAAAATTGCTAAGTCTCAGCATGTGTATGGGTGGTTACAGGAAATGCAGGATGACGAAGAGGAAGCACTGTATGGAAAAGAAGCAGGGGAAGTACAGGCTTTTTTTGCAAAACGTAACTCCCAATCATTTGAGGAGTGGGCTGAAGGTAACCATGGAAAATATATGGAGAGTTTTAGTAAAAATATAGTCTCTAATCTAGAAAATGAGCTTAGTAGCAGAGGTATTATCTCTCTAGATGCTGAATATGATAGAAGATTTGATTTAAGTAAATCTAGTATTAATAAGCTCATGATTATCTCCCATGCTGGAACAATGTCGGTCTTGTTGTCATATTTTTTAAACATGCCACTTTATGCTTGGACATGGAGAAAATTTCTCCCAAGACATACAGGACACACTACATTAAAGTCATCTGGTATCTCTGGCGGATATTTTTTTAGACTTAAAGAGTTTAATAATGTCTCATTTACTGACAGTGACGAAGAACAAACATACTAAGATAATTTTAAATACAAAAAAATTATGCCTTATACAAGAGTTTTACCTGAGGTAACGATAAGCGAGCTAACGCCAAGAAAAAGAAGGTTCTTTTTAAAACATCTCGCACGATTTTTACTTTTGTTTGAAAGCGTTAAAGCTAAAGGCTCTTTCCTAGATAATAAAAGAGTTATTGTAACTGCTGCGCCACACCAGTCCGGTAAAGATGAATACTTGATGATTCTGATGATCTTGGCTTTAGATATAGATGTCTGCTATCTCTCTGCAAAGTGGACCATGAGAAGAATACCCAATCCATTTGTAAAGCCAAAAGACATTGACAATCAAGGGATTCCGTGGCCACTTGGTTGGCTACAAGAAATAGTGTTTAGAAAATTTGGTGCTATCCCAGTTGATAGAAAAGGAAATAGTGGCCAGTACGACTCTGTAATTCAAGAACTTCATGAGAGAGATAACTTTTTATTAATCATTACTCCAGAGGGTAGGTTTGATGCAACAAGGTTTAGAAGTAGTTTTTTATATTTAGCCAAAGAACTAAAGGCTGAAGTAATGCCTGTACAAATCGATTACGAACATGATACTTTACAGTTTTTAGACAGTTTAAATCTTGATGGTTCTGAGGAGGAGGTTATACAAAGGCTTCGTTCCTGTTTTGATGGAGTTATGGGAAGAAAAAGTAGGTTCAAGGCTTAATGGAAGAAAAGATATATCAACTCATAAAAGAGCGGAACCCTTGGTTGTTGAAAGAGAACTTCCTGTCAAAAACTATTTATACCTTGTTGAAAAAATATCTTAGATATGATGAAACTGTTTTTGTTGGAGATCATATCCAGAGCATGACTGGCGAAGAGGCTTTTAATTGGTTGGGCAGTGAATATACAAGTAACTTATCTGTTGAAGGTCTTGAAAATATACCAAAAGATGGAAGGTTTTTAATTGTATCAAATCATCCTATGGGAGCTGCAGATGCTATTGCTTTATATCATAAAATTTATCCAGTCCGTAATGATCTTTTCTTTTTTGCAAATGAACTTTTTGTGTATCTGTTAGGTGCTTTTCACGATCTACTAGCACCTGTTATGTGGAGTAAAGAAAAAGAAACCCATTCAGCAAACAAAGTAACTCTTGAACGGCTTAGTGTTTTTTTTGGAGACGGAAGGCCTGGTATTATTTTTCCATCTGGTCGCCTCTCTAAACTTACTTTTTTTGGTTTGTGGGATAGACCTTGGGAGAAAACTCCAGTTGCGCTTGCCAAAAAATATAATTTCCCGTTAATTCCTGTATACGTAGAGGGAAGAAACTCGTGGTTCTTTTATTTTGCTTCATACATAAACAAACAACTTAGAGATGTTTCACAATTAAACGAATTGTTTAATAAAAGAGATAAAAATATATCTATAAAAATTGGTAAACCAGTAAGTGTAGGTTCGTTAAGTGATAATAGCGATATTGCAATTAATCAGTTGCGATATAAATCTGAGAGTTTACGAAAAAAAGCTGTATTAAAATTAAACCAGTTTATTTACTTGAGAAATTTTAGGTAATCTTACTCTACAACTTCACCAGTGCTTGGGCTAACGCCTAGGTTGCCAACCATATACCCAAACAAAAGTGGCGTGGTTACCAAACCACCAAATCCATAAAATCTCCAAGTAAGCTCATAAACACTTTGTGCTTGATTTATAAGTAGATATAAAACAAAAAACAATCCATATAGTGAGCCAATTGCAGCAGCACTCACTTGTATTTTTCTATCATGATCCGTGTTGTAATACCAGTTTGTTACTCTAAACACCGCCAAACTAAAAAGAGCTCCTACTCCAATAATCAACATCATTAATCCTGTGTTTCCCAAAGAAGCGTGCACCGATACATATATAAATGAGAGAAAATAAAGTAAGAACATTTGCTTTGGTGACATTTTAAATCGTATCGCATACACATACACAATGCTTGCGAGCATAGATTGAAAAAATAATGTTCCTGCCGCAAAAGCGTCGTCATAACCAAAAAAAACTTCATACTGTAAATATGGATGGAGAAATTGCGTGATAAACATAACTAAAGCGTAGATTGTTGATACTGCTACAACAGAAGCTGTATCTAAATGTTCTTTGCTAGGTCTTGTTGTAAAAACATAATCTAACATTAAAAATGATCCGAGAAACAACATTAGATGTGACGGAGAAACAAGTGGCTCAACACCTGTCTCGATACCAAGTAATGTATGCCACACAGCATCAGACGCTCCACCAACTCCAAAAATAACTGCGCCTAAAACTCCAACATCAAACTTGTAATCTTTCATTTTATTTTTTACATACATTGCAACCAAAACGGAAAAAGCATATCCAGAATATAAAACACCGTGCCATGGGGTAAAAAATGTTTCAATACCGTCTAACAAATATGTATGGGCACTCGAATCTATCCATGCACCAACAAAGAACCAAAGCATAGCGATGATAAACAGCTTTCTGTCTTTTTCATCTGTTACTACGACCGGTGATAATTTATTGAACATATAAATAGTATAAACTCAAAGTTTTCTGGGTATTTACGAAATTAAGTCACAGAAGATAAAATGAGTCTGTGGAAAACAAAGAATTTAATCGTACACTTACTTTAAAAAGCTCTATATATTTGGGGTTAAGCTCAATGATCGGAGCTGGTCTTTTTAATAATATTGCACCTACAGCAAAAATAAGTTCTTACGGTTCCATCCTTGGTTTACTTTTGGCTTCAACTTTAGCAATAGCAAATGCTTCTTCCTCTGCTCAACTGTCATCATTGTTTCCAAGAACCGGTGGTACATATTTGTATGCGAATGAAGTACTGGGGAGACCATACGCAATTATCGCTGGCTCAGTATTCATTATTGGTAAAACAATTAGCTGTGTTGCAATAGCGCTAACCGTAGGAAACTATCTCTCTCCTGTGTATGGAAAAGAAATTGGTGTTGTTTTATGTCTTTTAGTATTTTTGTTAAGTTTTTCTGGCATTCATAAAACTGCAAAGATTGCTAAATGGTTTGTTTGGATACTTTTTGGACTGCTTTTATTTTATGCTGTCTCTATTCTCTCAACACCAGGTGTTGATTTAAGTATTCCTATCTTTGAGAGTGTGTCATTTAATAGTATTTTGTTATCTGCAAGTATATGGTTTTTTGCTTTTACTGGATATTCAAGGCTAGCAACATTTGGAGAGGAAATTAAAAATCCTAAAGAAATTATTCCATCAGCAATTTTTACTGGTCTAGGAGTAACAATTTTGTTATATTTTGGAATTACTTGGTTAACGCTTTCAATTATCAACCCAGAATTGATTATGAACTCTAATACACCTCTTCTTGTAGCAATGGATGTGAGTAGATTTGCAGAATTTTCTTTTTTAATTGTTTTTGCTTCTTCTATTGGGATGGTTTCTGTATTTCTTGCTTTAATGCCTGGGATTAGCAGAATATATGTTGCTCTTTCTAGAGACAATGTTCTTCCAAAAGCTTTTTCAAAAATTCATAAAAAATTTAACTCCGCTTATTTCTCAGAAGGATTTGTGCTTATCTCAGTAGTAGTGGGTATTTATAGTTTTGATGTTGTTGGGTCTATAAAGCTAAGCGCCTTTTTTATTTTGATTTATTATACGATTACAAACTTGTGTGTAATCAAGCTGAAAAAAGATGATCGACTTTACTCTGTTGTAATTGCGCTATATGGATTTGCAACTTGTCTTATATTTGCTGTTACTTTAATAGTTTTTTAATAAACAAACCGGGATTACTCCCGGCTTGCTATCAGTGACCTGTGAAAATTTCCCCCAAAATGTTTCACGAAGTTCATGAGAAGTTTTATTTCTCCCTATTTCATTATATAAATAACAAGATATGAAATCTCTTTTTAATTACATTTTCACATGAATATATTACTTGTGAAATAAATATCACAATCTTGCAAGTTTGTGAAATAAAAATTATACTTATGTTTTAGGGTCAATCACGTGTATGCGTTGAAAATCACTCAAACACACTTCCATAAGTGGTTGACCTATGTTTGTTTAATGCTCTCTTGATCTAGACGAGTTAGACATTGTCTTCTCTAACTTCCCGTTTTTGAAAATAAACGACTCAACATTGTCTACAAGATGTTTTCCATTTTGAGATTTTTGCATAATTACATCTACAGTCATGCCCTCGTAAGGCGAGATTAAAGTTATGGAGTGCTGTCTAAATTTTTTTGACGATTGATCTCTTCGAATTACATCGCTAATCATATTGCTTGACTCCCAAGACCAGTCGTCACCAACAGCAACAAACTTACAAATATGTTTTGTTTGTGATTTGTCTATTCTTGCCCCAGGACAAACTAGCATTGATCCCTCAACCCATGGGTTTAAACCTAAGCCATCGATTTTTGGAAACGCTACATTAAATGAATCATCAACAATTGCCTCGATATCTCCTTTTTTAAAATTTCGTTCTTTTATGATTTCAGAAATTGTATTTTGAATCTGAAATAGTGATTCTTCGTCTAGGTTTTCAAGATTTTCTCTGTCCATAGTTATATACAAACAGTTAAGTGAGACAAATTATTATTATTCTTCTTCAATTGCAAGCTTTTGACCTGCTGTTTGTTTTCCTCTTAAATCCCTAATGTCTACACGAATTAAACCAATAACAAATATTGTTAATGTACCGACTGGAAATAGGAGAATTAAAAATAAAGGTGATGAAGTTAATGTATCTATCATATTTTTATATTAACAAATATATATAGTATAATTAAACCAAGAGAGGAAATTATGGTAAAACTTGGTTTATACGCAAGCATGGTGTCTGTAATAGCATCAGTGCTTATTTATATTTTTTTAGATGATTCTCAACTTGCGATTTATGTAGGTCTTTGGGCTCCAACGTTAATTCTTTATAGCCAGGCTTACGAACAGGCAAATAAGTAACCTGGTTTAGGTATAAATTTAAACCTTACTAGTATTTGATTGTGAATAAAGTTGAAAAGAAATCATTTTTTGGATTCCTTGCTATTGCATTTGTCTTACATTTGTATCTAGTAATTTCTCTTATCGGTGGTTAAAAAACTTTTTCTCTTTCTATTAATTATTTCTTGTTCTACAACAACTGAAGTTATACAAATAGAAACCGAATCAAATATCGACACAATTACAACACAAACCATTGTTAAACAATCGCTAACTTCTGAAGAAATACTCATTGAAATCTTTAACGCTTACAAAACATTCTCTGATGATCCAGTAAAAGCTGTAGATATCATTTGGGACTATGCCCATGAAGACAATAAAGAAATAACAGGACCAAAAGAGAGGTTTGCAATGATGCTTGCCTCAGAACCTTATGACTCGATTATTGACTTAAAAGATTACTCCTATGAAACTATTTTTGAGTCCGAAGAGAATGTTCACTACGAAATAAAAGTATTGGCTCAAAACAATAATTATTTTGTTATCACTTGGGTGTTTCAACAAACTCTATGTGATGAAAAACCCTGTTGGCGAACTATCGGTGTAAGCCAGCCCGAATACTTTGATTCAGGAATTTAATATTCTTTAAGCTCGAGAAACAAAAAGACCTAGATTTCTCTAGGTCTCTTTTGAGGTAACAGGCTTATTACCTAATTACATTTTAAGTACAAAAGAAAGTAATTGTAGAAATATTTTTATTCGTCCACGTTCTCAAGTGGATTTTCAGGTTGGCAGATTTCAAAAGCCTCCTGGACAGCTTCTGAGTTAAAATCAATATCTGCATCTCTGAAAGCAAAAAAGCCAAACTCTCCTGGTTTTGGATCTGGAAAATCTATACCTTGGTCTCTCATACACTGAGAAAACTCTAAAGACGCATCGATTAATGCAGCCTCAACCTCTGGATCAACATCAAACTCATCTGGAAAAGCATTGCGAAGTATGTCTTCACAGGCAATGAATGCCTCTTCAAACTCTTCTTCATTATCTACTTGTACTTCATCAAAGTTTGGATTGCCATCAACATCAAAAGATGGATCTGGAAAATCAATTCCCTCTTCTCTCATGCATTGGGAAAACTCTAATACACCCTCTTCAAAAGAAAGTTCTTCCTCTTCAACGACAGTAACGTCACTGGATTCCAATGACACAACACCTTGTGGTTCCTCTCCACCAATAGTGCACGCTGTAAAAATAATTAAAAAGAACATATATCTCATTTTCGAACTGCCTCCGCTGGTTGAATTTTTGATGCTTTGATTGCTGGATATACTCCTGAAATTGCTCCAATTAAAAGTGCTAAAAATACTGCTCCAAATATTTGCCATACAGGTATTGAGAATACAATATTGGTGTAATTAGTATATCCAAGCGTGATTGCCACACCTAACAAAACGCCAACCAAGCCTCCGATCCCGGACAAAATTACACTTTCCAGTAAAAATTGGTATCGTATTTCTCTTCTTGTTGCGCCAAGTGATCTTCTCACACCAATCTCCATCCTTCGCTCTAGTACTGACATCACCATGACATTCGCAATTGCTACACCACCAACAAGTAAAGCTACTGACCCAAGTCCTAAGAGTAAATTTGTAAATGCAGTTTCAGCCGCTTGTTGTGCTTCAAGAGCATCTGAAGGTCTACTTACTTCAACTTGATCAGGATTTTCAGGATTCATAGACGGTGCTAAGACGTCAACAACATCCTCAATAAAATTTGGATTAGCACGTAAATAAATAGTTGTTGGTTCTTCATCTATATCAAATAAAGTTGATGCAACACCATAGCCAATAAAAACAGATCTATCTAAATCGGGATGTATTTTAAGCTCCTCAAGGATTCCAACTACTCCAAACCACTCATCATCAATCAGAATTTTGAAAGGTTGTGACAAATTATTTATCCCTAATCTCTCTGCAGAAACAGAACCCAGTACAGCAACAGGGATATCTGATAAACCATCAGTTATAAATCGTCCTTCAGCCAAATTTCCACCAATTACATCTAACAACTCTGAACTCGTTACGACAGTAGAGATTCCACCACCCTCAAATTCTGAAATAAAATCTGTTCTTCGTACTAATAAATCTGCTTGTGTTGTTGAGGTAACTTCTTCTACAGGACCAATTCTCTCGACCATCCCTATTACGCCATCTGGTAGTTCTTCTTGGCTTCCAAAAAAACCAGCTTGTGGAGAAGCTTTTACTAAGTTTGTACCGAGAGACTCAAGAGTCGCCAATAGATCTGCTCGACCAGATGATGAAATTCCAGTCACCGCAACGATTGCGGCAATACCAATTCCTATTCCAATTGATGTCATCGCAGCTCTACCTTTACGAGCTTTTACACCGTATAAAGCAACAAAAAATAAGTCCCTTAGTCGTAATTTATTTTTCACCATTCACCACTTTTCCATCAACAAGTTCAATAACCTTTTCAAACATCTGAGCATGTGCTTGGTTGTGGGTAATCATGACAACAGTTTTGCCTTTACTGTTTAATTCTTTCAAAATATTTAATATATTGAGACCAGACTCTTTATCTAAATTTCCAGTAGGTTCATCTGCTAAAACAAAGGCCGGGTCTTCTACTAAAGCACGAGCAATAGCAACTCTCTGTTGCTCTCCACCTGATAACTCTTTTGGAAGATGAGTAAGTCTGTGTCCTAAACCAACAAGTTCTAATGCATCTTTTGCTTTTTCTAAACGAATATCTCTTTTTATTCCGTGATATAAAAGACCCTCTGCAACATTTTCCTGAGCAGTTAATCCTGGGAGTAAGAAAAAGCTTTGAAAAATAAATCCAATTTTCTCACCCCGAAACTTTGATAATTCATCATCAGTTAACTCTGATATATCATCACCATCAATAGTTATTGTGCCACCTGTAACGTTGTCCAATAACCCCATCATATTTAAAAGTGTTGATTTACCACTTCCAGATTGGCCAACTATCGATACAAACTCGCCTTCATAGATTTCTAACGAAACACCATCTAGGGCTTTTACTGGTGGTGGACCATCATAAATTTTCGAAATATTGTTTATGGAAATTACTGGTTGTATTGAAGTACTCATCTTGGTACTACGACAATCATGCCTTCACTAATATTTCCACTTACTTCTACAAATCCATCTGTAAAGACACCTATTTCTACACCTACATAGGTTGTGTCTACTCCAGAAACTCCTTCAAAAACTCCTACTTCTGATTCACCATTGTAAATCTCTAAAGCATATCCTCCTTCAGCAAGAGCAATTAAAGCGTTAACAGGAACATAGAGTACATCTTGTGATACTTCAGAAGTAACAAACACATCGACTGGTGCTTGGTCATATACTTTGACGTCTTGGGTGGAGGAAATGTCTAATTTCACTTCTATAAAATCACCGTTTTGACCTTGTGTGACGACTGGATCTATATATGAAATTATTGCTTTAATTCTATCTTCAGAGGGAAGCTCAACTTCTACACTATCACCAACTGAAACCATGTCTTGATCTGAAGCATCTATCTGAAAGACGACTTCAACCCCAGTTGAAGAAATGTTGTACATTTGGGAGTTTGCTGTAACAGCAGATCCTTCAGAAGTAATATATGAGCCAATAATTATTGGAGTTTCAGAAGCTAATGCATTTGTTGGACTAAAAGTTTCAGACTTTGCTGCTAGTTGTAATTCCTCTAACTCTTCTTCAGCTTGTTGTAACTCAGCTGCTTTATCAACACCTTTATTGTAAGAATCTAATGCTTCATCATAGGCTTTTTGTGCATTCTCAATAGCGAGTGCTTGAGCAGCATCTACACCATTGTTATAAGATTCCAATGCTTCATCATATGCTTTTTGTGCATTCTCAATAGCGAGTGCTTCCGCAGCGTCTACAACTGAACCTTCTCCTTCCTCCATCTCTCTAATTCGTTTTTGTTCTTCAATTAAATCTTCGTAGTTTTTGATTTCATCATCTCTTGTGTCTTGAGACTTTTCTGCGGTTCTAGGATTGGTTAAATCTTTTAACAAATCAATCTGTTGATAATATCCATCAATAAGATCGGTTGCTGCCTGCCATGCTGCATTTTCTTTTGTTGAATTTTCAACTGCATCATCCAAAGTTTTTTTCTTACTATTTACTTCAGCAAGTGTTGTTACTGAATCCTCTTGAAGGTCATCAAGCGTTTTCTTTTTATTATTCACCTCAGCAAGTGTTGTGCCTCCAGAATCAATTGTGTCTTGAATAGTCTCAATCTGATCTTCTTTGTTTTTAATTGCTATTTGTTCTTCAGGTGTTATTTCAGATTTTGTTTCTATTCCATAATCCGTAAATAAACTATTGAGCATATCAGAAGTTTCTTGATCAAAGGTTTGATCTGGAACGAAATCATCTGCTGCGTATCCCAGAAATACTAATGCGTTTTCTAATTGTTCTATATCCTTACCCGGATCAGAGTTCATATCTAATGACCGATAAAACGGTGTTTTTCCATCAAGAAGGATTGCGGGTTTGTTGTCTATGGCAAACAAGATTTCACCAAAACTAATAACTGCTCCTTCATCAGGTAGGTAAGTAACTACACCTGCTGTCGCTGTCTTTAAAACTTTTTTATCTGTTTGTTGTAAGGTTCCGTTGTACTCTTCTTTGTTTTCTAAATCACCTTTCTTAATAGATACTGTTGTGAGTTCTAAAGATTTTGGAGTTGAAGAGAGTGTTTCTGTTTGAGAACCAAAATAATAAGCACCGCCACCAATAAGTCCAGCAATTATTAAGAGTGCTATGTTTTTTCTATTTATCATGATTAATTAATGAGTATAAATCTAAAAAAATTTAACCCCTAGGCCCTCCTCCTGGTCCATCAGGTCTTTCTATTCCAAGTTCATCAAAACAGGAATCAACTGCTATTCGAACCTCTTGTGGGTCATAAATTCCTGAAAGGACTAAAGGTCGAACCAATTCTCTTAATCCTGTTTCTGCAGATGGGTCTTGTATTTCAAAACCTTTTTCTTCACGTAAACATTGAGCAATTTTTAATTGATCATCTAGTTGGGTTGCCACTAACTCAGGATCTTCAAATGCACTTTCAGAAAAAAGAGGTAGATTATTCTCCTCTGCACACAACCTAACTGTTTCAAAAATTTCTTGTCTATCCTCTTGATTTTGTGGACCAATTTGTTCTCTAAGTCCTTGGCCAGAACTTGGATCTTGTACTTGAAAACCTTTCTCACGTAAACAAGCTGCGATTATTAATTGAGCGTCTTCTGGTGAAACTTCTTCAATAAGAGTTGTTTCTTCTTCTAATTCTTTCGTTTCTAAACTTAAGACTCCTTGATCAGAGTTGTTGGAACAAGCTACAAAGAAAGAAGTAAGTAAAATCAAAAAAAGGATTTTATTATTTTTCATATCCACATTCTTGTAATAAAGGAATAATTTCATCTTTAGAATCTTTCAGTGCGCTTAAATCTAGTTTTGGTTGTTCTTGTGTTGGGTCTGCAACATCAACACCCTTCTCTCTCAAACATCTCGCTAATTCAAGATTTTCATCAAAAAGCTTTGATAACTCTTCTGGATTTATTGTGTTAGATTCAGAAAATAGACTGTATTTATTTACGCAGAAATCAACATCTTCTAAAAGTTGTGTCCTCTCTTCTTTTGTATTACTCATTTGATCAAGGGTTGTTTTTAAATCTTGAATATCGAAAGGAGTTACAATGTTGTAATTTTTTTCCTCATTTAAACACTCGGTTAAAACAATAGGATGATTTTCAACAGCAATAGTTTCTTTTTCCTTTTGCTCTTCAGATAAAGATATGACTTCTTGATCAGAATTGTTCGCACAAGTAATAAAAACAACAGATGCTAAAAATAAAATTGAGATTTTTAAAAAGGAGGTTTTAATAACTAATTTCCTTACTCATCATCATCGTCATTATGGTCATCATGGTCATCATGGTCATGACCGTACATACCGCGTCCTTTTTTGTGGCCTTTGCCTTTATGATTTTTATGTCCTGATTTCAATTCATCTTCAGAAATAACACCATCTTCCAATTCAGAAGCATATTTTTCTGTAAGATGGTCTTTTAATTTATTGTTTGCTAGAGAATCAATTTCTTCTTGAGTTACTTGATTGTCTTCAAAAATAGCTTCCTTTTCAGAATGCATAGCTTCATGTTCAGCCTTTTCAGCTTCTTTATGAGCTGTTAGTTCCTCTTCTGTAATAACACCGTCTTCTAATTCAGTTGCAAATTCTTCTAAAAGTTTTTCTTTTAACTTTGTATAAGTAATGGAATCAATTTCTTCTTGAGTTACTTGATTGTCTTCAAAGATTGCTGCTTTTTGAGAGTGGTATTCACTTTTCATTTCAAAACCTTTGTGGTCATAATCATCATCATCAAATTTAGGATTATCACCAAAAACCATTGCTTCCATTTCATCAAGCTGGGTGTCGATTGTAATTTCAGCATTTTCTACCACTTCATTAACTGAAAGATTTGTTGCGTATGATACTGAAAAGAGTCCAATACCTAAAGCTAGTCCAAATACAGTTAGTCCTATTAATATATTTTTCATTCTTCCTCTTTTCTAGATTCTAATTTAGGTTGTTTTCTATTAGCCACAATTGATTGAGTAAGTCGAATTGCTGTTAAAACTAAAACTGTTATTACTAGTACAGCAATAATTAACATAACTCCTCTTCTACCAAATCGATTATGTCCTTCAATGAACATGTCTCCGCGCCTCATGCCCTCTAATGCATATTGATTATTTAATAGATTTATTATTTCCATACACATAATGTACAAAACTATGTCTGAGAGTTTGCTGAGAGAGCTAAGTTTTGTCTCTTGCATTATATTTTTTGATTGCCATCATTACTGTGTGGGAAAAAACATACTGCTCGTAGAAGATGATGAAAAGATTTCAAAGTTAGTCAAGGAACTGCTTGAAGAAGATTCTTATCACGTTACTCAATCATTTGATGGAGATGATGGTTATTCAAAAATTATTGAAAAAAAATATGATCTTATTCTCTTAGATATTATGTTGCCTAAACTTAATGGTTATAAAGTATGTAGACAAGTAAGAAGTGCTGGTATCACAACTCCAATCCTCATGTTGACAGCAAAATCAGGAGAGTATGACTTAGAAGAAGGTCTAGATACCGGGGCTAACGATTATTTAAAAAAACCTTTCTCCTCAATTGAGTTAAAAGCAAGAATTAGAGCACTCTTACGTAACAATAATTTTGAAAACAATGAGGTTACTTCAAATGATCTAACAGTAAATTTAGATGCTAGAAAAGTCACTATTAATGATAAAAATATAGAAGTATCTGATAAAGAGTTTGAACTTCTTTTTTACTTAATTAAAAATAAAAATGTTGTTGTCTCTAAAACTGAAATATTAGAAGATGTCTGGGAAAACTATTTTCCACAAGAAGAAGAGCACAATCTTGTAGAAGTTTATATTGGTTATCTGAGAAAAAAACTTAAACCCCACAATTTAGATCAAAAAATTTCAACTGTACGAGGTTATGGTTATAGGTGGGATGATGAATAAATTAAGTATTCGGACGAAGATTTTATTAATCACCCTTTTTATTTTTTCTGCAGGACTTTTTATTGGACCGAATGCTCTCAGAGAATTGGTAGAAGTACGATATGAAAATAGGTTAGAAGAAGATGTTGATGAAATTCTTGAAGTATTAGAAGAGAACTATAAGAAAATTGATGATATAAATTTTTCAAGGGCTGGAAACTATTTTGTTTTAATTTACGATAACAAAACCAAAAAATTAATCCCAGAACTAAGTGTGTTGTCTGGAAGACATATGGGAATGAAGGGTTTTCAAAATATCGATATGATTCAAAAATCAAGAGAGTATAAATTTGAAAAAGAAGTAAGTGAGGATGGTCTTGTAACAATAGTGGTTGGATATTCTTCAAACTTTCCTAGAGAAATTGTCCAACCGCTTGAGAGAGATTTCTTGTTTGTTTATATATTCCTCTCTCTACTTGTGATTTCTGGAGTTATCATTTCAACAACAATTGCATTTAGACCAATACGCAAGACCTCTGAACAAGTAAATAATCTAGATCCATTATTTAAACTTGAAAAACTTAATGAAATTGGCTCAAAAGATGAAATTAGTGTTCTTATTAAAACATTCAATACTCTTTTAGAAAAGACTTATATTGCGTCAAAAAGCCAAAAACAATTTGTTGAAAATGCATCTCATGAGTTAAACACACCTTTGACTAGTTTAAAGCTACAAATTGAACAATTGCTCAAAAAAGATGATGTTAACAAAGAAACCATTGCAAGCATTCAAGAAGATGTTGATGAAATTCAATCTACCATTGAAGCTTTGATGGCTTTAGAAACTGTTACAAAAAATGATATCTCTAATGAAAAAGTTAATGTAAATGCAATTGTTGAAGAAGTTATTAATAATTCTGATATTCAATTTATAAATAACGAAATAATTACTGTTTTTTCTAATTCAAAAATTTTAAAAGTTATGCTGAATAATTTAATTGGCAATGCTGAGAAATTTAAAGAAAAAGAGATAAAAATTACTTTAGACCAAATAGGTAAAAAACCATCCTTGGTAGTTGAGGATGATGGAGTCGGAATTGATTCTGAAAACTATGACTTGATCTTTAATCCATTCTGGCAAGAAGATGAGTCGAGAACTAGAAATAAAAGTGGTAAAGGCCTTGGTTTAAGTATTGTTAAAAACATTACTCTCAGATATGGTTGGAGTATTTCAGTAGATAAATCTGAACTTGGTGGAGCCAAGTTTATAATAACGTTCTAATTATTTCTTAAACCAAATAATGGTCTTAAAGGTTTTATGTTTTTAATTGCGTGATAAATCGTAAGACTTAAAAAACAAATCACAAACAAAGCCAGAGGAAATTTAATGACTGGATGAATATTTATACCAGCAAAAAAATACATAACTGCCATTTGTACTGGTAGGTGAACAATGTAGACCGGATAAACTGCGGTTTTATAATAAGTAAGTTGTGGTGAGTCTTTGTTTAAGTACACTGCAGCAAGACCTAGTAGTGCAAAAATAAAGTTAAAGGATTCAAAAGCTATGAGCCGGTTATCCAGGGCATAATCTTCTAAAAAACTGTTAGACCATCTGTAAAAATATGATGTCATACCAAGAACTAGGTGTAGTTTCCAATTCTTTGCACTCGATTCCCAGAATGCATCACCCTGAGAAGTAAGAATGATGCCTATAAAAAACCATAAAAACCCGAGTACAAAACCGTGGTCAGTAAGCGCATATTCGCTGTAGTAATCTCCGTATGTTTCGGTCCTAAACCTAGATAAATTTAACAAGTGTCCCTCAGCAATTATGGGTAATGAAAATAGAAACACTCCGCCCGGTTTGCTGAGTAGTGATGCGACAAAATTTTCTTTCGAAATAAAGTTCAAAATCGGAATAAGTACCAGACAGTAAATAAAAATATTAATCAAAAACCATAAATGTAGACCTTCGTATTCGAGAGCAAAGAAAACTGCATCACTAAACTCGTCCAAAAACCAATAGTCATAAAATCTACCAACAATGTAGGCTGACGAACTAGAAAACACCAAGGCTCCAAAAACCCATGGTAGGATAAGAATTTTTGATCTCTCTTTAAAAATTTGCATCCTAGTTCTCTTTCTGAATGAAAGTCGTAAAGCAATCCCTGCAATTAAGAAAACGAGTGGAATTCTCCAGTTGTTCATCAGGTTTAGTAATGGCCATATCCCGTCCACTACTCTTTTGTTCTGGATGAAAAATGCTTGTCTGGATAGAGAAGTAAATGAAATGCCAAGATGATAAAAAATAAGAAGAAACATTGCTATAGATCGCAACGCATCAATGTCATATCTTCTTTGATTCATATGAACAATGTTAGTGCGTAGATTTTGATTAATTAAACTGAAGCTTTTCTTTAAGATCTTCTGTAATTGGTGTGGGCTTCATTGTTGTTTGGTCGGTATATACGTGAACAGCCTCACAAGAACTCACTAATTCATCAGAATCTTTTAAGAACATACCCATTACCCATGTGATGCTAGAGTTTCCTATTTCTTTAATTTTTGTTCCTATTTCTATTTCATGACCGTACTGGAGAGGCTTGTTGTATTGCACTTTTACTTGAACTGTATGAAAATCTTTTCTTGTCTCTTCAATATCTGTCCAGTAGTCATAATTTACATATTTAAAATAACCAGTAATTGCCTCGTCAAAAAACGACAGGTAATTAGCATTGTGCACCACACCTTGTGGGTCAAGCTCATAGTATCTTATACTCACAGACCAAAAAGCCTGAAAATCATTCCTTGATAAAGTGATTTTCGACATCTAGACAAATATTTGTGTTTTAGGTTCTATCCCACCAGTTAGTGGCATAGCGTACTCAAAAAATTCATTGGTAACATATGGTTTACTTTCATCTAAAAACTCTTGTGGCATATCTTTTGTGTGTTTAGCGACCTTACTTAGCTCTACAACATCAACATCACAACTATATGTTTCTGACAATTGTCTTTTAAGAATTACGGAACCGCTTTGAGTCTCCTTTGACGCAACAACAGCATGTTGTCCTACTCTCTCTGCTTCTTCTGCATCTATTTCAGAGACATCAGCTAAAAAGGATCTTTGTAAGTATCCAAAAGTATCAGCCCTAACTCTTGCTCCGTCTATATGTTCTGAAACAATATTTGTTAGTGTATCGCCCAATGCTCCAGAGCCTGATAGTTGAATGTTTCCATGACTATCTTTTTTTCCAGCTAGGCCAGACCCTGTTTCGCTTGCATAGGTTTGTAAAAAGTATTCTCCTTCTTCGTTATGAATCCCTTCTGAAACAGCAACTACACACCTTCCAAGTGAATCATAAACCTCTTTAACTTCCTTTAAAAATTCATTAATTTTGAACACTTTTTCTGGAACATACACTAAATGTGGTCCATCTTCTTCAGTAGATTTTCCTAGGGTACTCGCAGCAGTAAGCCATCCGGCATGTCTTCCCATTAACACATTTATCTTGATTCCTTTTAGGCTTCTATTGTCTGCATCATCGCCTTGAAAGGCATGTGCAACAAAACGAGCAGCTGAACCGTAACCTGGACAGTGGTCTGTTTCAAGCAAGTCGTTATCAATTGTTTTTGGAATATGAAAAGCTTTCATTTCATATCCAATAGATTTTGCTCCTTCAGAAACTAAGTTTGCTGTTTCGGCAGAGTCATTGCCACCTATATAAAAGAAGTTTCTAATATTTTGTTTTTCAAATATTGAGACAAGCTGTTCTATATCAGAATCTGTGGGTTTTTTTCTTACTGAACCAAGTGCTGCAGCAGGCGTTTTACCCATTCCATAAAGCTGAGCTTCAGATAAATTTGATAAATCAACAAAATCTTCACTGAGCATCCCCGCCAACCCATGTCTTGCACCAAGGATTTCGTCGAAATCTGACTTTGTAGCTTCTTTAATAAACCCAACTAGTGATTTATTTATAACAGCTGTTGGACCTCCCGACTGTCCAATTACTGCTTTGCCTTGTGGCATTTTTTAACTCCCGTTTTGATATACAGATATAAAACTTAGGTAAGAGTTTGCTATTTCTGAAACAGCCTCTTCACGTGATTTCTCACCAGCATGCCATCCTTTAAGAGAATCCCAAAAGATAGACCTTCCAATTGCAAAACCCTTATATCCGTCAACTGATGATCCGGCTCTTAACCATTCATTGACTTTTTCATCATTTGCGCCTCTACCAAGAACAACTGCTATGACATCTTCTCTGCCACCATCTTTGATTACTTTAGAAACGTTTTCATTGTCATCAGTGGTGTCTAGTCCTTCAATCTTCCAAATATCTGGATCAGCTCCACGCTCCCTCATTTCCTCAACTACCTGAACAGCAAGCTTTGGTCTAATTTCTGAATCATATCGAGCCTGGTCACCGCCAACACTTTCTAACTGTTGTTCGGATGCAGGGACTAAAAACTCTAAAAGAAATTTTCTTTCATTTTCATCAAGCCAATCAGATAATCTTTTAATTCTTTCGCCCTGAATTTGTCTTGTGTCTGCATCATCATCTGGATTCCAACGAACTAAAATTTTTACAAAGTCTGCATTGACTTCTTTTATTTTCTCACCAAAGTCGTCTCCGTATTCAAAGTCGAACACTTTTTGTCCAGACTTTTCCACAGGAGCAGCAAATTTAATTCCCATTTCTTTTGCTTTTTCTTGTACTTGTAACCCAAAAGCTTCATCAACTAATATTGCTGGATCTCCACCAGAAATTCCGTTGTTTTTTGCTTCTAAAAATCCGTCAAAGATTATGTCTTTCATTGAAGACACTCTTGCAATCTCTTCGTCGTTCGGTTCTCTGCCTTCAACCCCAAGTAACCCTTTGGTTAAAGTTCCTCTGTGGTCAAATGCTAAAATGTATAAGTCGTTTGAATAACCTTTCATTGTGTGTAATTAAACCCTTTCTTTTGTATTAATTCTATTTGAGAAAAATACAATCATTACCAAAATCAATAATGATATTAATAGTAAATAATCTGAATATGGGTTGGTTTGAGTACTTTCTTCAAATGTTAAAGCAATCTGCTCCACTAGCTCCACCGTGGTGGTTCCCCAGTTATTAGCTAAGTTTTCATCAAGAAAGTAAACGTTAGAATTTTCAATTGCATTTATACTCTCCCAGCCCATGCGTGTTGATAGGTCTTTATTCAAATAATCAGAGTGGCCAATAACTATGTACTCTGGGTTAGACTCAATGACTTGCTCTTCTGTTAGTGCTGGATAGCCACTTCCAAAAGGGTCTTCAGTATTGTTAGCAATGTTTGTAACACCTAGAGAATTGTAAATCTGGCCAATTAGAGAATTGGAATTAACACTGTAAATTCCGTAAGAATATCCTATTTCGTGGTACACAGAAGTGTCTCCAAAGTTTGCATTGTCTAAAATTCTGTTTATCTCAATTTTCATATCTCTTATAGTTGAAAATGCTTCACTCTCTTTGTTAACAAGTGATCCAATTGTTTCAATCTGTGAGTAAACATCTTCAAAGTTTTTTGCAGGAGGTAATAATACATAGTTTAATTCCTGGTTTTCTAGTCCTTCTACAATTCCATTGAAGTCAAAAGCTAAAATCACAACATCTGGATTTAGTGACGCAAGCTCTTCCGCTGTTACTGTATATGCGTCTATTACCTGAACTGGAAAATCAACTTCTGAAAAAGAATCAATAGCAACCAAGGTCTCTTGTGCATTTAGTGATTGTATTATCTCTGTATGTGTT
>Ga0222718_10001628_pt1 | contig 21014 bp, 18 predicted proteins | sample C33_27DmetaG_FD_165045 | JGI IMG/M metagenome (GOLD analysis project Ga0222718, IMG submission 165045) | Estuarine water microbial communities from San Francisco Bay, California, United States - C33_27D | ecosystem: Environmental > Aquatic > Marine > Unclassified | place: USA: California... | reverse complement strand
AATGATAACTCGTGATACTTTACAAAAAATGAATGTTTCTAGATTAAAAGATTTTTGTCGTCATAACAAGATAAAAAAGTTTAGTCAGAAAAAAAAACAGGAATTAATTGAACTTATTTTAGGACAAGAAGATTTGGCCAAGTTTACAAAACCAAAAATACAAAAATTAAATTGTGATATCCCAATGAAAACATGTAAAAATACTATATATAAAAAGAAAGCTATACAAGATTTAGCTAAAAAATGTAATATTCCTATCATTAGAAATGGGAAAAAATTAACGAGAAGACAACTTTGTGAACGAATTACAACCAGTTTACTTAATGATAAACAAACAAAAATTCAACCAAAAAAGAAACTAAGACAAATAAACAAACGGAAAACGAATAAGGGGCGAAAAGTACCAGGTTTCTTCGACGCGTGGAATGATGTCAACCCTGGCTATTCTGAATGGATAGCTGTCGAACCAGAAGAAGAGGCTATTGAGAAGTACATCAGAGATACTGGCAAGATTACAGGTGATATCTTGTATGTGGGGACTAGTTATGATGGTAGACAAGAGTACGGAATTGTGATTGTGGATTTGAGCAAGAAAAGTCTATTTCAGAGCTCTGAGGACTTTTACTATTGGAACCCTGCTGTTGCGGAAGACGATAAAATTATAAATGAGCTTACCAAATATGTTCCCTTGCAAAAGAGCAAAAAGGCAGTGAAAGAGTACATCGCGTGGTACAAAGACACGATGATGTTTTAGTCTGAAAGCGGAACGGAGTTCCGCGCGAGTTTCACTCGCTCTAGCGGATTTTAATTTATTAAAGTGATATTCACTTTAATAACAAGTTTTTATCTCTAATAACCAGTCAACGAGTCTGTATAAGATGGGTTAAATCTTTGATTATGAAATTCCCAATATTCCGGACATCCAAATTTCCACTCCCTAGGTGTTAACGGTGCTTTCCAGTAGAAAACACAATCAGTCCATTTATTGGATGTTGTAGCACCGTGTATGTACAATGCGTGATAATCATTGGTCAAATTGTCCATTAAAAAACAGAATGTTTTAAAATCGGGTATAATAGAAGCATAATTTCTATACAGAGCTTCTCTGTTTTTCAATAATGGTTCTCTCAAAATAAAGATACCATCTACATTAGTTCGAATCACTGGTTTAACGTCCATAGCATACTGAAGAGAAAGTATGTAAAGAAGCTTCCAATGTCTACCCTTTTTGTATAGGGCTTGTTGTAGTGGTTTATTGAACAACCTGGGATCATCTGTGCAGTCGTCTAGAATAAGAACAGACCATGGGTTTTCTAAATGTTTATATGCCAACTTCTGTCTTTTTATAATTTCTTCTATTTTTTCTTCATTATACTCATTAAATACAAATGTACTTGGCATTATTTCTCGATATGCTTTATTTGTATCTTCTGAACCAGACATTGCTACACCAACGGGAAATATATGCTTCTTCGCATATAATAATGCTTTAATCAAAGAACTTTTTCCTGTACCTGGTTTACCAACTACAACTAGTTTACAACCACCATTATAGTTAGAATCTTGAAATCTAGAAGTAATCGGCGGTATCATATCAGGATTCAACTCTTTTATCTTTATAATCTGTTCATTCATCTTTGTTGCACAAATTGTATTCTTTAAGTGCTTATTCAGAGGCGAAAATCCGTTCTGGTAGAAAATTATTAATTTATCTCCAGAAATATGTTTTATTGCGGAACCACTAAATCAAACTGGATTTAGCAAGTTTCACTAGAGCGAATCTACGATTCGCGCGGAACTCTGTTCCGCTTGCGCGGTTCCGCCGCTAAGAATTTTTTCTAGAATAGCGGAGCCACTAAATCAAACTGGAATTAGCAAGTTTCACTAGAGCGAATCTACGATTCGCGCGGAACGGAGTTCCGCTTGCGCGGGCTACTCCACTAGAAAATTATAAATTAAAATTAAATTAATTTTAATTTATCTCCAGATTTTTTTCTAGAAATATTTTTTCTATATATATTTTTTTTTTAAAATCAAAATGAATTTAGAAAATTATAAATTATAAATTAAAATTAATTTAATTTTAATTTATCTTAGCGGAACTTCGTTCCGCGCGGATCTGCGATCCGCTAGCGGCGGAGCCGCGCCGTTCCACGGCTTCTCAAGAATTTTTTCTAGAATAGCGGAGCCACTAATTCAAACTGGAATTAGCAAGTTTCACTAGAGCGAATCTGGCGAATCTCCGTTCCGCTATAAAAATAGAATCGTCAAATTATATAATTTTTGATTTTATAAGCTTGTAACTGACAAATTACGTCACATAGATCATCTTTTTTTTTTGAGTTCATTATTAATTTAATATATTCATCTTGATCTTCTATAGCTACGCCGCTACCGCACCTTTTCTCTGATCTCACTTTTAAAATATCTATAGCTTTTGAAATATTCCACAACTTCCTCTTTGGCTTTGAAATGGCTTTATATTTATTTTTTTTTGTTTTATCTTTCTTACATCCAAGTAATTGTGTTTTGTAATAAGCAGGAAACTCAACAATATTTTTTGAATCCCCATAAGTAATATTAAAATATGAATAACAATGTTGTCCTAATTTCAAAGCCATAGTATTATACTTATTTCTAAAAGACATTTGTTTTTCTATGACAAATATATCTACATCATCCCAGAATGATTGTCTTTCGTCTAGAATGTTAGTCATATTGGTGAATATTCGTGGGTCCAAATACATTTTTTTATCAGTGTCAAACGTAAGATCTATATTTTCTAATAATATAGATTTTCCGTTGTTAAAAACATTGTTAACAATTATATTTTCAAAAACTTGAGTACATGTTCCGTCTACATTATATCTTTGATCAGAAAATTCAATATTGATTGGTATAAATTCTTCTATATAAAAAGAAAAATTTTTTTTACCAATATCAAAGCTTGCTATTCTTAATCGGTTCATTTAGTGTAATTTAATTAAAGTAATTTATTACTTTAATTTATTTTTTGCGAAATATGAAGCGGATCGCAGATCCGCGCGGAACTGGCGAATCTACGATTCGCGCGGATCGTAGATCCGCTAGAGCGAGTGAAACTCGCGCGGAACTCCGTTCCGCTAATTATAATGGTGGTTTATTATTTTCATAATCTACCAAATCATCATGTTCTAATAAAATAGATGTACCTTCGGCAATAGATTCTTCGATAGTTCTTATTCTAAACCCAACCCATATAAATCCTCTTGATGGGGTACCCCATAGTTTTTCAAAATATTCTTTTACATCATTCTTGATAGGCAAAGACATATTTGGCCATCCTTCTTTAAACCATTCTTTGTATTGAGAATAAATCTCTGCTAATGATAATTTAGATTCTCCATCTTCAAGAATACATTCTTCTATAAATTGTCTGTATATATCATTTTGACGTCTATATATGGCTGTTGCTTCTTTTACTTTGTCGGGTTCATTTCTAGTTGTAACAGTCTGTCTCCATTTTAAAAGATACCAGGCAAATGCACCTACCATTCCTGGTATTTTAGATCCAAATGTTTTATCCATAGGAAATTTCTTTTCTAACATTTGTTGTTCAAATGTTTTAGGACATTTTTTACCTGGTTCTACAAATGTCGATTCAAATGGTATAACTCTAAGACGATTCCAAGTTGCCTTATCCGAATATTTGAGTCTTGGTAATTTATTACATATCCAAGTAAGAGTAAATTGCGGAAACACTTCTCTAGTATTTTTTCCTTTTTCGAATAAGTCTCTAGCCCAATAAGAATCGCCACCAGATAATTTTTTTAATTCTCCTATATTTAATGTTTCATCTGCATCAGGTTCTTCCATTGTAACATGTCTAACTGGTGGAGCGGCTCTAGCTAATTCAGGATTTGCTGATCCTGTACTTGTTTTTTTACCTGTAAAATATTGTGTATTAAATTTAATAGCTAATTCACCTAACATTTTTTCAAATAATGTTTGAGTAATAGATTTACCATTATCACCTTCCCCAGTCCAAAGATAAACTTTCTTTTGAGAGTTTCCACCAACGAAAATATCTGAATATGTATCTAAAAAGTATTTACGTATAGATTTATCTGGAAATACTTTTTGTAAAAATTCAATTATTTGCTGAACTTCTTCGCTAGTTTCATCGTATTCTTTATAATCAATTGGCACAGATTTACTTATGAAATCTTCAGGATAACCATCTCGGAATCTACATTCTTTAAGATCATAAACTCCGTTTTTAAAACCAATCAAATACGGATTTTGGTTTAATTTTTCTTTGAAACGACTATCGTAAAAAACTTCAACACATTCTTTCATTATATTGGTTTTGAAAGGTGACTTTTTTAAGTTTAGTGCTAACGCATGTAATAATTTTTGTTTTGTTTTATACTTTGCTTCCTCCAATGGATCCATTGTACCACACAAATTAGTCATTGTTTTATTATTTTCTTCGATAATTAGAGGACAAATAACACTTGATATTCGAGCACGAAGGTAAATACCTTCTTCTATCTCCTCCCATTTATGGTGTCGAAATTGAAACCAATTTTTATTTCTTACTGAAGCACATACAAATTCATCTCCATATTCAGCATATAACATTTGAGCTATATCCCAGTGACTTCCACTTAGAGCTCCAGATATACATGTTTTTGTAGTTCTTAACTTAAACTCTTGATACTTTTCAGGATTGTCTTTTTTTGCCAAGTGTCTTAAGGTACCTAGTGTTAAATCTTTTTTCACCATTCGTTTCCATTCATAAATACAAACATTTTCATCAAACGATTCATCGCATCTTGCAGAAAATTTTAACCATTGATCTAAAGCATCACTACTACCATTTCCGATATTATATAAAAGCCAACCTATACGAATCCATTCATTACGATCAGATGAACGAAAATCATCTAATAATGGAAGTAATTCACTTGAAACTTTTAACGATTCTTTTACATCAAGGACAGACGCTCGATTGTTAATACTGGGTTTTTTAGATAAACTACTAAGCTTCTCTTTTAACGGGGAAATCAAACCATTTTTTACATCATACGTTTTTCTTCCATATGGAAAGATACTTAAAATACGAGGTAAATATTCTTTAACACGACCTTTTAGTCTTAACGGACTTTCAAAACGATCAAGGAGCTCATAACCATGAAATGCTTCTTCTAAACTTATACTTTCTCCTTCAGAAGAAATTATATCAGTCACGATGTAAGGATCCATATCTTCAGACTTACGACTTCCATACATTAACCAAGGAACTTTACAACAAGATTTATCTATAACATCTCCCGAAGATTCAATACCCAACGTTTTAAAAGTTTCCCGCTCATTTAAAACTTTCTGAACACGAGGAATCAATTGAACTTCTTGATCAACACGACTAAGAAATAATTTGGGGAAATGCAAATGGAAACCGTTTTTTGCATAAGTTTCATCATTTGTTGTTATATAATATATTGGTTTCTCAAGAACAACGCATTGTAATAATTTATCGTTACAATTGTGGACGATATTTCTTATCACGCTTTGGTACGTTTCGATTACCTCTAGTAGCTGCTTTTTACTATATATATGATCACCATAGTCAATTTTACCATCATCTTTTATTTTTATATCAACATCTACTAGAATCGGTAAATAGCTACGTGGTTTTTCAGCTATACCAATTATAATATCGCTTTCTTTATTAATTATAGAACAGTACGTATCCCAGAAATTTTCTAAGCCTTCACGATTAAAACGAAATTTTCCTCTAGGTTGAACCATACTAACATGAGTATGGATTACACCATCTACATAATGCGATTGTAATATTTTTTCGATATTTTCTGTCATGGCTTTTCTTAATCAAATTAAATTTTTAAACGCGAAATTCATTTTTTTTTTTAATTTCGCTCATAATATTTTTTTTCTTTCTAACAAAATGAAATTACAGATATTATGCTTATCTCTTATATCTATTATATCGATTTTACTAATTGGTATTCTAGTCAAAGAGCAAAAAGATAACTATTGTAACTATTGTAGTACATGTCAAGGAATGGATTCGATTGTTTATCCGAATAGGAAAATTTTGAAAAAATTGTATAATGAAGGAAAATTAACAGAATTTTCTGATTTTGATAATCATAACAGATGGAAAAATGTACTAAATTAGCGGAACTCCATTCCCGCTAAGGCTTAATTTTAAATTTCCAAGGGTGTAAAAGCGCTATCGTAATAAAATTTGTTATTAAAGTGATATTCACTTTAATAAATTATTTTTTTTTTAAAATCAAAATGAATTTAGAAAATTATATATTTTTATTTTTATTTTTATTTTTATTTGTAAAGTTTTTATTTTTGTAAAAGTTGAACGAATTACAAAACCGGGAATCCCAAAGCTCCTCCCGAAATTCTAATGATGTTATTGTTAACAGCCGTTACAATGAACTCATATGTCTGAGCGAAGTCAGCTCCTTCTCCGGTGGTTCCTGTTCCGTTAGCACCAGTAATAGCAGCAGCAGATGCTTCAGGTACAATGGAAACATTGGTTAGTTTTCCGTAGTTAGTGGATCCCATCGGATCAAGAGCGATGAAATCAAGAGAGTATGAGTACATGTGGTATCCAGTTTCAAGAGGAATTACAGGTGCTCTGAAGTACGGATTTACAAGCGAAAAATAATCGGAACCCATCTGCGAAAGACGATTCGTGTTCTCATAAATGAGAGAAGTCTGTAAAATAGGATCGGCCGAACCAGTTGGGAAGAAGTTCGTAATAGTTCCCGTTGTAACCGGGGAGTTCGTCATGTAATTAGACCATTCCGATCCCCATGTTTTATTACGAACCGAGAAGAACAACACCTTAATAGCATGCGAAAATCTGATATCAAATTGCTGCTGGGGGTTAGTAGCAGGCGTGAAGGACTGTCTAGGAGCAGTCTGCACCTGTTCAATCAAAATATCCCTAGGGGCACATGCCATTCTCTTTCGTTCATCATTCGATACGATAGCGTAATCAGCCCATACCTGAACAGTGCTCAATACGGGTTCAGATGCAATGTCAGATGTAGATCCTACGCCAATATTTAGACGCTGTTCACCAGTTGCAACACTAGCATTTGAAAGAATCAAGAGATCAGACCAATTACGGAAAGAAAAGTTAATTCTCATTTCATTATAAGGCAAAGCAGCCGTTGGCAATGCAACACCGCTATCACGACCGTAGAAGAAAGGTAACGGTAAATTCAACGTGTATGCCGGGATCGTTCCACCGGAACCTACGCCCTGAGTCATTCCAGAGAAATTTCCTACCATATTATTGTAACCATTTCTTTTTCCTGCGGGAACAGTAAATGCGGCCCAGAAATCAAGATGATAGTTATCGAATCTTGCAGCTACAAGGTCGTTGAAAGTAATGCAGCATTCACGAATAATATTATGCATGAAATTTCTCGTCCATCTTAAGACACCGTCAGTACTTGCCTGATTAGTTGCCAAAAGAGTTACCGATGGAGTCGTGAGACGTAACCACGTTTGAACAAGATAATCTCCAGCACGCGAAATGCTTACAGCCCATTCCTGTCCAAAAGCAGGCTGCCCACTAGCTCTAGAAAGAACGACAGGGACCTGCGTGAACCACGTACTCTTACGAGTTTCTCTTACGAAATAGGCGGTGGCATCGGGACCACCATAAAGGTATTTTTCGATTTCGTCAAAGGTTGCCAAATCAATGAACCCGGACGTAACATTAGATGTACAAATTGATGCCATATTGTTTATTATACATAAAATAAAAAAAAAAAATTAGTTACGAGTTCCGCTAGAGCGAGTGAAACTCGCGCGGAACTCCGTTCCGCTTAAACGAGTTAGCGGCGAATCGTAGCGGAACGGAGTTCCGCGCGAATCGTAGATTCGCCAGATCCGTGCGGTGGAGACGCTAACTCGCTAAACAATGGTCTGGTCTAAAAGAAAAATTTTGAATAATTAAAATGAAAATATTACCGCTAACTCGAGTGACCCCGCAGCTAATTACATTTATTATTATTTCTTTGTATACAGTAGTCTTAGCAATTGAAGGAAAAAATTACAATCCTCTATATTATAATAATAGCCAGGGTTATCCTTGTAAAAAAGATAATATAGAAACTTTATTGGATAGAATAGAATGGTCAGCGTGTTGGCCGGGTAGAATAAATTATTTTACTAAGTTTTTACAATGGTCCATGTGGTTGAATATATTATTATCATTTGTATTTCTTGATAAATTTCCTCCTATACAAATATTTTTTAGAAATTGGATATGTACCGCTCTTATATTAGTTTGTTTAAATGGATTTTATTATTGGCATTCAGATAAATTTACTTGGTATTCTATAATAGAAAATGTTAAGTTATTAAGAAAAAAACTAAATGTGTCAAAAGGAGATTTAAATAAACTTACTCGCGAAATAAAAAATATCAATGGACACGATCCATTGTGGGTTTTTACACATATTGATCATTCGTTGGGAACTGTTCATCCTGATAGCTAAACTTTTTAGCGGATAGCAGATCCGCGCGGAACTAGAGCGAGTGAAACTCGCGCGGAACTCCGTTCCGCTTCGTTCCGCTTATAAGTTTTAACTCATTTTCTAATTCACTTGATGTTTGAATAAACTTTAATGGCCTGACTGGTGTATAAAGTTTTAATATATTATCTATCCATGCTTTTTTAGACGAAGATTTAACATATATAATAGTGTAATTTAATGATTTCTTCAAAATATCATTTAAACTATAAAAAAATTTAGCAATATTTAGTGCTTCAAACAATGGTGGAAATTCCCCTATATTTAAATCGATTAATAATATTATTTTTTCATTTTGAAGAATACATTGTTCTAATATATGCTTAAATTTATTTAAAATACAATTTGTAATTATAGCAGAATCTGGTTCTGACCATTTAGAAGTACTATTCATCTTTAGAAGTTTATATTTATCAAATAAATCACAAAATTCGATCATTCTTTTTCGTACAGAAACTTTTACTTTAAGTTGAATTTCTGATGGGTAGGATCTTACCAGTGTGATTGTATGTTACGAAGATAGATATTTCCCGCTCCCATTGTAATCTCTATCAATGCTAATACCACATTTGTATGTGTTTTTTTATAGCGGTCTAAAAAAAAGAAAAATCAGATAAAGATGCTATTAAATATATTTGATAATAACAAACAAGCTGTTCATGTTATATCTGAAATAGTCACACTTGTAGGAATAACATTTTATTTTAATCACCAAAATAAAAAACTAAAACACTATATAGATGATTTGACAGAGAGATTAAATGACCAGGAAACATTATTGGAAAAACATGACAAATTAATTAGATTATTAATGAATAAACGAAATCCATTGAAAAATATTAATGATGATAGTGAAATCAATGAGAAGCCGCAAAGCGGAACGAAGTTACGCGCGGATCTACGATCCGCCAGTTCCGCTAAGATCCGCGAGGAAGGTGAAAGTAAGAAAGATGAAAGGAAGGAAGGTGAAAGTAAGGAAGATGAAAGGAAGGAAGGTGAAAGTAAGGAAGATGAAAGGAAGGAAGATGAAAGTAAGGAAGGTGAAAGTAATGAAGGTGAAAGTAAGGAAGGTGAAAGTAAGGAGAAGTCTATAAGCGGAACTCGAGAATCTGACGATTCGCATCTAAGAATAGGTGTGGAAGCCGAGCAGCATCACGAAGGTGAAATAAAAATTGAAGAATTAGAAGATGAAGATGAAGATAATTTAGACTTAGAATTACAAACTGAATTGAACGAATTAAATTAAAATATTTCTTAGCGGAACGAAGCGGAACGGAGTTCCGCGCGAGTTTCACTCGCTCTAGCGGAACGAAGTTCCGCGCGGATCTGCGATCCGCTAGCGGCGGGAGATAAGATAAATTAAAATTAATTTAATTTTAATTTATAAATTTACATTTATCTTTCTAAAAATGGAATTATTAGCTGGACCTTTAGCTGTTATTAGTGAGAAAATTCTACTCGGTCATTGTCTAGAATCTATCAAAATGAGAAAACAAATTTCAGGAATGTCTTATTCAACATGTTTTAGAAGACAACTTAATAGAGGATATTTACATGGATATTTTCCTTATGGATTAATACAAAGTTCAGTTAAGGGGGCGCCTGTATTATTTGTTCAGAATAATTTAAGTAATTATCATCCATTTGTAACAGGTCTGTTATCAGGTGTTGCGCAAGGCATTTGCGTAACACCTTTGCAAAGATACAAAACATTGATAGTTACAAAAAACTTAAAACTTCTAGAAGTTATAAAACATAATCCTTTTGTAGGAATATTACCAATGATATGTAGGAGATCTCTGGATTGGGGTTGTCGTTCGTTATTTATAAACAAATATGAAACAAATAAATGGAATCAGCTTATATCTATAGTAAAAGGTTGCTTTATATCTAATATTGTAACTATGCCTTTCGATTTTCTCCTCACAAATAAACAATCGGAACTTCGTGCGGCGGGAGCCGCTACGCCGCTAAACGGAACTTCGCTAACATCTATTAGAAAACAAATACATACAAACCCAGGAATATTATATAGAGGATTCTGTATAAGAATGTTAGATTCTACTCACCACACAGCGTGGTTGCTGATTTTTGGTAATATATTAGTTGATACACTCAACCAATTTACTTTCTGATTGTTTTTTGTTTCTTCATTGGATTCTTTTTCTTTTGCGCACACATTTTAAAAAAAAATTAAAATTAACAATAAAATGGCACAATCTATATCTGGAAATGAAAATTTCAGTAATGTAGTATCAATATCAAAACAACAAAATTTGTTTAATGTATCTAGAGTCTTAAGTGATACCTTAAATATTGCTGATGATTTTAGTACATCTGGGGGATTAACCTCAACGAATGATGTATCTGTTAAAGGACATTTAATTAGTAATGGCGATTCTCCTACAGCTTTTGCAAATTTTTCAGAAAGTCCACGCGGTGTCTTTGTTTCATTAAACTCAACAGATGTTAGTGGTACTTTGACCCTGGAAGGGTTTTATTTTGCTGGTGATTATATTACCGTATCTTTTACAACTCCTTTCGATGAAGTACCTGTGGTCGGTATGAGCACATTCAACGCTGCGAACTCCTATTTTTATATTTCATCTGTTTCATCAGATCAATTTGTAGTTACAATTACAACTAATCTAACCCTAATTGTTAGCCCCGTCCTTATATCTTATTTAGTATTTGGTGTTTAGCGGAACTGGCGAATCTGGCGAATCTACGATTCGCGCGGAACTAGAGCGAGTTAGCGGCTCCGCCGCGCCGTTCCACGGCTTATACCCTTGGAATTGCTCTTCTTGATTGTTTTTTGTTTCTTCATTGGATTCTTTTTCTTTTGCGCACACATCTTTTTTAATGTATTAGTCGTCACTTCATTAGCCGTTGTAGGTGTCTTTTTTGTTACGCGATATAAAGGTCTACAATAAGGATATTCCTTTTTCCAATTCTTAATAGAGGCTTTTGGACGTCCACAAGGAACGATTTTAGGAAGTTGGCACGTGTCAATCCAGAGTTCTCTATACCATCTTTTCAAACCCGATTTGTATGATGGCTTCTTTTTCTTTGTATATGTCCCCCCTCTTCTTTTGTATTCAGACACCAACCATGATGATGCATAAATACTCGGCCATTTTTTGAACTTCTTCTTAGCTTCTTCTTTAGTTTCTGAATAAAGTTTTTGATTCTCTATATTCATGTTTTATTTGTGGATTTTTTAATTAAAAATTGATTTTTATTCCCCTTTCTAAATACGAATTAAGAGAAAAGATGAAATATACTAATAAACAAGCTGAGTGTATCAAATACATTCAAGAAGGAAAAAATGTTTTCGTAACAGGAATGTCTGGTACTGGAAAATCAGCTATAATTAAAATTATACCAAAGTTATTGAAAAGAAAAAAAGTAATTGTAACTTCAACTACTGGCACGTCTAGTATTTTGATCAAAGGTGTAACATTACATAGCTACCTTGGTCTTGGTCTTGGACGCAAGAACGTTGATGATTTAGCATTCAAGATTCTAAGTAAATCATGGCTTAAGAAACGATGGTTACAAATAGAGACTCTGGTTATAGACGAAATAAGTATGTTATCTCCAGAATTATTCGATAAGATAGAAGAATTAGCAAGACGTGTACGCAAATCTAGCTTAATTTTTGGGGGTATACAGATTATCTTATCTGGTGATTTCTTGCAATTACCGACTATTGGTTGTTCTAGCCAGTTCTGTTTTGAATCCTTAAATTGGGACAAGGCAATAGATAAAAGTATCTATTTAACTGAAATTATAAGACAAAGAGATTTGAAATTTCAGACATGTTTGAACAAAATTCGATTAGGAATTGTAGACACCTACGTAAAGTCTATGTTAGATTCTAGAATCAATGCAGTTCTTGATACTAAAATTATACCAACCAAGCTATACTCAACTAATTTCCATGTTAATAGAGAAAATGAAATAGCTTTAGATAAGTTGACTAAAGATGGGAAACTTTTTTATAGCTATGATATGAATATAACTTACACGGTTAAATCGAATGCTGCAAAAAACTTCATTTTTAATAAAATACAAAAAAATTCTTCGTTATCCGAAGAGTTAATTTTGTGTAAAAATGCCCAGGTAATGTTAGTTAAAAACATTGATATTGAAAATGGGCTAGCAAATGGTAGCCAGGGTGTTGTTGTTGGTTTTACCGAAGATCCAATAAGACCTATCGTTAAATTTAAAAATGGTCAAACTCATATAATTGATAAAGAATTGTGGGAAATAGAAGAATTAGGGAAAAAAATAGCAACCATACGCCAAATACCATTAAAATTATCATACGCCTTATCTATCCATAGGTCCCAAGGCGTCACATTAGATTTCGCTCAAATAGATTTAAGAAATATATTCGAATATGGCATGGCTTATGTTGCTTTAAGTAGACTAAAAAGTTTAGATGGATTGACTATAACTGGGATTGATTATGATTCTATTAGAGCAAACCCCAAAGCTGTCTCTTTTTACGAGAAATTAAGCCGTTCCGCTAGCGGATCGCAGATCCGCGCGAAACGAAGTTCCGCTAGAAAATTATAATTTCCAAGGGTATAAAAAATTAAAATTATAAATTAATTTTAATTTTATAAATTCATTTTGATTTTAAAAAAAATATTTCTTAGCGGAACGGAGTTCCGCTACGATTCGCTCTAGTTGAAACTTGCTAAATCCAGTTTGATTTAGTGGCTCCGCTATCTTTCTAAATTTATAATTTTATCAAAAATACCAGAAACTACTTGATGAGATATGATTAAAATCAGTCTATGACTAGCATTTTCTTTTATCGCATCTAATATTTCTAAAGTCAAGTTTTCATCTAATGTTGAAATAGATTCATCTAGCATAATTAAAGGATTGTTAAATATCTCACTCATAGAAAAAGAATATGCCAAAATTACACGAGACAGCTCACCACCGGATAATGAATCGAGATTGCATTTCATTGATTTATATAAAATATCAACTGTAATTGATGGCTTACGATCGTTCGAAGAATTTTTCTTATTATATTTAAATGTTTTTAATATTACTGATATTGGGTCATTTGTAAAAAATAAATCAAGATAAATCTGTGCATGTTTATTTATTGAGTTAACTATGTTTATTAATGCTTTACTCTGTGCTTCCAAAATTTTCTCCTTCAATTCTAAACAGGCTTTGTATTTTTTTCGAGTAATTATTTCTTCCTTTTTCAAATCTTTTAAAGAATCTTTTAAGGATTTTATTTTTTGAAATGTATCATTTGTTTTTTTCCAGTTAATTATGTCAACTATATTTTTTTCTATTTTACTTTTTGAATTTACTAAATCTATAAGTTTATTTTCTGTATTTGTACTTGTTTGATAAACTAAACTAAGTTTTCTTATTTTTTTATATTTCATTATATGACAATTCTTTAATTTTTCTAGTCTTATCTCAGACATTTCTATCCCTTTTTTTAATTTCTCTATTTTTAGCAAGCATATTTGTGTATTCTTTTTATTCTCTTTATGTTTTTCTATTATACATCTTAATTCATCTTCGTTTAAGTTTAATGATTTTCTACTATTAATTCTATGACCGAGATTTGATATGTTTTCTTTTAACTGTGACAAATTTGTTTCTAGAGAAATACAAGTAGTAGAATATGTATTAGCTTTTTTTATTTTTTTTAGCTTTTTGTATAGAGCTTTTTGAGATATTTTATATTCGATTATATAGTCAAGATCTTTTTCAAAGCGGATCGCAGCGGAACTAGAGCGAGTGAAACTCGCGCGGAACTCCGTTCCGCTAAATCGTAGATTCGCCAGTGCCGTTATGTTATCTTCATATTTAGAAATGATATTCTTAACATCTCTTGACCATTCTTGTTTTTGACTCCAAATACTTTCATATTTAGAAATATTATTTTTTATTTTTAATACTTTGTTACTCAATTCTGATATGTTATCTTCAATTTTCTGTAATTCTTCTATGTCAAATGATATAGAAGAATCGTACTCGGTTAGCTTTTTATCTTTTAAACATACTGATGTTTCACATTTTGGACATGTATATATGACAGATTGAGAACTCATTCTTTGATATCGAATTTCATTTTCTTTTAAATTCTCCGAGTATATGATAAGTTTCCTTTTCAATTCTTCTATAAATAGCTCAGTTACTTCTTCGTATTTATCTATATGTTGTTCAATGCTTTTTATTTTTTTCAGGTCAGACAAACAATTCTTTAAATTTGATATGATTTCTGGGATATCTTCTTTTGAATATTCAGAATACAATTTATTTGTTATTTCATCTATTTGTAGTTTTCGTTCTAAATCTTCGTTTGTCTTTATTAGACGTAAACTATCTGAATCTTTTTGATATTGTTTTTCTAACCTAGTTAACTCTCTTATATCGGATATGTAATCTAACTCATCGATATATTTATTTAATTCAATATCTCCTATATATTCAAACGATTTAATCTTATTCTCATTATATAATATTTCCTGTTTATTATTTTCTAATAATTTAGTTTCATGTCCTAATTGTATATTATATATTTTCAAATCTTCTAGCTCAGTTCTTAACTTCTCTTTGAAAGTATTCATTTTTTTTAATTTAATAATAGTATTTTTGAGTCTGATATTTTCATTTTTTTCAGCTAATTCACGCTGACTCTTTTTGCATCGAATTGGAAACTTTAATTTGACAGGTACTTCTCTATTCTTCAAAAGATTTTCTGTTAATTCTACTTTAGATGATATTCTAATTAAATCTTCCTTGTATTTGAGTGTTTCTATCTTAAGTTTTTTCTTGATTCTCTTAATATCTACTGTTCTACATATAAATGACTCTAAAATGTTTAGTTTTTCGTTTGGGCTTTTTAGAATAAAATTATTTAAATTGTTTTGCTCTATATATCCAGAGATTTGAAAACTAGAACCAAATCGTTTATCTATTATACCCTGTGCAACATCATCAAAATATTTATCATTTAAAATCAAACGGTTTGGTCTTTTAGACCTTTCTATTTTTAAATCTTCAAACTCTAGATGTACACTTAAAGACTTTTCTCCATATTTCTGTAATTTTTTTGAAGATCCAAATAGAGCGAAATTTATGCCTTTAAATATAGTCGATTTTCCTGCACCAGATGAACCTTTTATTAGTACAAATCCTGTTTGAGGAAAAATAAATGTTTCATCTGAATAACATAAAAAATTTATTAATCTTAATTTCATATTTTGGATTTTTATTTTTGATTTTTGATTTAATTGAAAAAATCATTTTTCTTAATAAATAAATGGAAGAAAATAATTCTGATAAGAAAGATGAAAATCTTACTACAAAGCGGAACTCCGATCCGCGCAGCTCTGCCGATAATCGGATCGAAGCGGCTCCGCCGCTAGAGGAAGAGCTAGTTAGCGGAACGAAGTTCCGCGCGGATCTACTAAACGGAGTTCCTCTAAGAGAGGGTTCTGTGGGGGAGTCAAAAAACACACATTGTATATCTTGATAATCAATAGACACTCGTGCGGCTACGCCGCTATAAATATTTCAGAAACTTATGCTTAAATGACGTTGATACACTGCTAAATCCGTGGAACGTAGCATCAACCGATAAATATTTAGTCCGCTGATAGAAAATTAAAATTAAATTAATTTTAATTTATCTTATCGGATCTGCGAAGCGGAACAAAGCGGAACGGAGTTCCGCGCGAATCGTAGCGGAACAAAGTTCCGCGCGAATCGTAGATTCGCCAGATTCGCTCTAGTGAAACTTGCTTAAAACGATACTTCGTTTATATAAAATGAAGAAGTATCGTTTTCATGTGTTGGGTATACCACACACAATAACTAGCAAAGAATATAATGCATGCGCCTTTACACAAAAAGTTCTTAAATTCTGTCAAATGATGTCTGAACGAGGTCATTATATCATTCATTATGGTCATGAAAAAAGTAGAGTTAAATGCAATGAACATGTTACAATAATAACATCACAAGATCTAGAACGAACGTATCCAAATAATTGGAAAAAAGATTTTTTTAAGTTTAATACAGATGATTATTGTTATAAAAAATTCTCATCTTTAGGAATCATAGAAGTAAAAAAACGTCTTAATGACAGAGATTTCGTTCTTGCCTTCTTTGGTTTAGCTCACAAAAAGTTGACAGATGAGATCAAAAAAGAACAAAGGGCAATAATTCTTGAACCTGGTATCGGATACAAAGGTGTCTATTGTGATTTTAGAGTATATGAATCATATGCCTGGATGCATTACATTATGGGAATCGAAAAACTATCAAATCCGAATTGGTTTCATGTAGTGATACCTAATTACTTCGACATCAACGATTTTACGTTTTCATCAGATAAAAAAGATTATTTTCTATACTTAGGAAGAATTTCTAAATGCAAAGGTGTTGATATTGCTATTCAAGTTACACAGCATCTAGATGAAAAATTAGTTATTGCTGGACAAGGAGATATATACAAAGAACTTGGATATTCTAAATTACCTAAACATGTTACTTGCGTTGGTTATGCAGATATAGAGCAAAGAAGAGAATTGATGAGAGATGCTAAGGGATTATTTTTATTATCAAACTATGTAGAGCCTTTTGGTGGGGTATGTATAGAATCATTGTTAAGTGGAACTCCAATCATAACATCCGACTGGGGTGCATTTACCGAGTTCAATATACATTCTGTTACTGGTTATAGAGTTCGTAATTTCGATCACCTGATTTGGGCTGCGAAAAATATAAGTAATATTGACCCAGTTAAATGCAGAAAATATGCTGAAGAAAATTTTTCTTTTGAAAAAGTTGGGCAAATGTACGAAGAATATTTTCACCATTTATATACTTTGTGGGATAAAAAAGGTTGGTATAGTATAGACAAAAACAGGACATCTCTTGATTGGTTAACTAGAAACGCGCCTTAGCGAGTGAAACTCGCGCGGAACTCCGTTCCGCTTCGTTCCGCTAAGGTCTAAAAATATAATACCTTCAAGAAAATGATGTCCATTGATTATAAATTGAGTATTATCATACGTTCACTAGACAAAATTGAGAAAGAAATCCAAAATATAAGAATCAGAATATCTTCAATCGAAGAAAAAATTGGATTAGTTGAACATCAAGGTGAGAAAATGTCTGGCCATATTGATTTTATCAACAATATTTATGATAATATTAGATTACCATTATCTTTTTTCACGACGCAAATATCTAGAATTGCAAATTATTCGAGTATTTCGTTATTACCTGAATTAGTCGCGGATCGAAGTTCCGCGCGAGTGAAGCGGATCGCAGATCAGTGAGGTTACGCCGCTAGCGGATCGCAGATCCGCGCGAATCGTAGATTCGCCAGTTCCGCTAGAAAATTATAAATAAAAATGATTTTTATTTGATTAATTTTAATGAATAGCAAATAATGAAATTTAAGAAGTTTGAAGATATAGGAGTCTCTACAATGACTTTTACAGCAACTAGTAATTCGATTTTTAATATAAGTCGCCTATTCAATGAGTTGCCTATAACTAAGTATACTCCAGTCAAGAAAAAACGAGGAAGAAAAAAGAAAAACGAGCAACAGGTCGACACAAGTAAAAAACTTAGTTTTGGATCGATTATAACTTTAAAATATCAAGACAAAATCAGAGGGATTGATTTAAAATCTAAATCTAAAAATAAAAAAAAACCGAAATGGTTTAGAAACTCTATAACGGTTGTTATCATGATTGACAAGTTTATAAATTTTAAGATTTGTAAAAATGGTACGTTTCAAATGACTGGGTGTAAATCTAAAAAACATGCAATTGAATGTGTAAAAATTGTATGGAAATTAATTAAGGATAAAGATTTATACACATTCAAGTCTGATGATACTTTTTTCAAATGTATTTTTATACCATCTATGAGAAATATAGATTTTAACTTAGGTTTCACAGTTGACAGAGAAAAATTCAATAAGTATATGTCTGAACAAGAAGAATTTAGATGTCTTCTAGAAACATCTTTTGGTTATACAGGGTTAAATATAAAACTGTTGCTCGAAAATGATATTAATAATATGAAAACAACAGTGTTGGAATACAAAGCCGCTCCGCGGCGCGGCGGCTCCGCCGCTAAAGAAGATTTTTATCTTAAACAATCTACATATAAGGAATATTTAAAACTTTTAACTAAAAAAGAAAGAAAAACAAAATTAGAGACTAAAAGATATCACACATTCTTAGTATTTCACTCAGGATCGTGTATTTTTTCAGGTTTAACTGAGGAATTTATGAAGCCTGTATATGAAACTTTTGTTAAAATAATTAGGAAAGCACGGCCCCACATCGAAGAAAGGCTCGATACGACTTAGTTAGAATTTTGGTATCATAAAGTCGCACAGCGGTGCGGCTACTCCGCTCAAATATTAAAGTGATAATCACTTTAATAAATATAACAGAGAAACTCGCTCTAAGCGGAACGAAGCGGAACAAAGCGGAACTCCGTTCCGCGCGAGTTTCACTCGCTAAGAAAGTATAGATCGACAATCTAAAACATCTGGATTCTGAACGTTAAAAAAGTTTGCTAAATTCTTTTGTTTGTAAGATAATAACGAACTTGAATCGTAGCCTTCTGTTGCTATTTTAACCAAGTTTGGATCAGATATATTTGGAGGAGCTTGTGCTTTCGTATAATTCCCCCCACCACGTATCCTAATGTCAGACAAATAAGATGTGAGACATTTCCAGAAAATATCATATTCTCCTTCTTTATTGACGAAACGTCCCGAATTGTTCTTCTGAGTCAAAACTGACCATACAAACATCATATTTTGATGCCAATTTGTTGGGCCCATAGGTATGTCTGGACCAGACATACCTGCTTGACCTAAGTTCATATTAAATTGATCTAAAAATGTAGTGTCATTATTTGAGCCAAAATCACCGTATGAACTGAATACATTTAAAAACCCATTTTCTTCCATTAGCTGTTTTACATCTAGTTGAGACATATCAGATGTTATATTAAGTGTAGGTGGATTTGATGGATCTACATTTATTTTTATATATAACATAGCCTGGTCAGTTGTTACCCTTAAATAACAATGTATAGGAGTATTGTATGTCATTGATGCAGCTATAAGATTTTGATGTATAGCCTGTTTAAAATAATCTTTATCATCTTCTTTTTCGTATGGAATATCTGGGTATTTTCCAAATTTGTTTTTAAATAAAGCTTGACCCCAAGTTAAAAAGGGTCTGCTAGAAGAAGGCATTCCTGGTTGAGCCCCAGCATAATAGTATAATTTATCATTATTATCAATTAAATATTGAGTTCTTTCTTTAGGTGATAGTTTCGCGAGTTCGTTTCCGTATTTTCCAGTTATAGGAGGCATAGCAAATATGTCTATTTCACTTTCTGGTTTAGGATACATTATACCATCTCTTTTTAGGCAACAAGGAGGATATGCTCCAGAATTCCCATTGTGAAAACCTGTAGCTATTCCATTGGCGGTTTTTGTATTATCTGTTAAGTTATTTGTATTTGAAAACACTGGAAGGCTCTCAGCTAAATCCCATTCACCCGAGTAAGGCCAACCAAAGTTATTTTGAGATAAATCGTCAGGATTTGTAGGGTAACCATGACCAAAACACCAGAAAGCTGACCAATTTGCTCTAACTATACCACTCATAGCAATTTCTTCTGTAGTTTTTCCCCATTCAGACCCGTCCATATACATATACCATTCAATTTCTAATGGTTTATCGTTTGTATTATTCCTTGGTGGGTTAAACCAATGTTCTTTGCTATTTGCAGTTGATATATTGGAAAAAGAACCTGAATTTCTCTGTGAAATTCGCATCCAATCCCCTATTATTTGAAAACTATCTTTTGAATTATTCTCTTGTCCATCGTTTAGTGCTGATGTTGCTGGGACACTTTTGCATCCTTGACATCCATCATTCCAAGCTGAATAACTTAAAAAGCTTGGCCATTCAGAATTTTCTATTAGAAAATTAACTTTATCTCTACAATTTTTATTCCAATATTTTTGTTTTAGAATATCGGATTTTGATAACTCAGGAAAAGTTAATTTTTCTTTTTTACATTTTGGTTTCAACAACGTTGATATTAAGATCAATCCTGATAAAATAAGTATAATAATAATTATTTTCTTTATGTTCATCATCATCACAGTGGTCTTTATTGTTCAAAAAAAAATGATTATTATTCATAATAAATAGTTGATTTTTGATTAATTAACAATTAACATTTAACAATTAACATTTAATAACATGAATAATACTTCTACTTCTACTTCTACTTCTAATAATACTTCTACTTCTACTTCTACTTCTAATAATACTTCTACTTCTACTTCTACTTCTAATAATAATACTTCTAATATGAAGAACAAAAGAA